>JACCDN010349680.1_pt1:0-50000 | contig 79139 bp, 61 predicted proteins | sample 7441691 | NCBI WGS metagenome assembly JACCDN01 (sample SAMN15323439, study PRJNA562643) | freshwater metagenome | isolation source: river surface water | place: USA:Blue River Watershed | collected 2017-08-16
GCCAAGTTCGCCCGCCTGAAAGCGGCAGCGGAGGCGAGCCAGGCGAACTTGGTGGCGGGGCGTCCGGCCAAGGTTCTCACCGAAGCGGAACTCCTCCAAGGCCATCCGAAGGTCTCCGTCGCGAATGATTTCCAAGGCGTCACCTATGGCGTGCGCTTAGGGACGTGGTTCGGTTGGTTCTGGCTGATCTTCACCTGCGTGCATGGCGTATTAATGTTCGGCGGCCTGGCGGCGGGCAAGATGACGATGAACGGCAAACTCGTGTCCCAGGCGGCTTGGTGGCATTTCCTGGTGCTAGGGCTCTTCTACGTCCCGTTCTTCCTCGTGGGCTTCGCCTTCACCCTCGCGCGTTATCGGGTCACGCTGAGCGACGACGCCGTCGTCGTCCGCTGGCGCATCCTGCCCTATCTCGGTTGGACATGGAAACTGGCGGTCGGTGAGGACGTCCTGGTCAAGCTGGCCTTCCGTGGCTCGAAGCAGAACAAGAAGCCCGCCGAAGCCGTCGTCGTGGCTTCGCTCGGCAAGGAGATCGACTTCGGCGCCTTCCTGCCGGAGGACGTCAAGGAGCACCTGGCGGGGCTCATCCGTGATTATTACGGAGCGCCGGCGGCGGATTCCGCCGGGACCGAGCCTTTTATAACGTCGCCCTGAATCAAGCCCGCGCGTTGACGCATGGCCCGGATGGGTCAGCATCTTCCGCGTGACCCCCTACCTCTCGCAACGCCGGGAAGAACTCATCCGCACCTACCGGGACGGATTGCTACGGGATGTAATCCCCTTCTGGATGAAGCACGGGCTCGACCGCGTGAACGGCGGGATGCATACGGCGCTGGGACGCAAGGGGGAGCTTCTCGATTCGGACAAGTCCGTCTGGTTCCAGGGGCGCGCTGCCTGGACCTTCGCGAACCTGTTCAACACCGTCGAGCGACGCCCCGAGTGGTCGCAGGCCGCGCTTTCGTGCGCCGAATTCTTGCATGAGCGTTGCGCGGATGCGTCGGGCAAGCTGCATTTCACCGTGACCGCGGAGGGCGATCCTCTCCGGATGAGGCGTTACGTGTTCAGCGAATGCTTCGCGGCCATCGGCTTCGGCGCCGTCCATCGCGCGACCGGCGACGGCCTCTGGCGCGCCCGGGCCTTGGCGGCGTTCGAAACGTTCCTCGCCTACCACCACGAGCCCGGCCGCATCGCGCCGAAGACCTCTCCCGTCACGAGGCCCATGAAGTCCCTCTCCCCGCTGATGATGACCTTGGCCACCGCTCAGGACCTGCGCGAAGACCTGGGCGACGTCGTCGTCCGTGGCCGGACGCTCAGCGACTGGGCCGCCATCACGATCGCGGAGATCGGTCGTGATTTCGTGAAGCACGACCTGCGCGCGGTGATGGAGACGGTCGGTCCCGCCGGCGAGATCCATGATCATTTCGACGGGCGGCTTCTGAATCCGGGTCATTCCATCGAGGCCGCCTGGTTCCTGCTCCGCGAGGCGCGGCGCAGCGGCGACGAAGCGACCAAGCGGCTGGGACTCGCGATGCTGGATTACATGTGGGAGCGGGGTTGGGACCGCGAACACGGGGGCGTCCTCTATTTCACGGACCTCCGCGGGAAGCCGATCCAGGAATATTGGCATTCGATGAAATTCTGGTGGCCGCAGAACGAAGCCATCATCGCGACCTTGATGGCCCATGTGATGACGGGAGAGGCCCGCTACGCGGAGATGCACCGGCAGGTCCATGACTGGGCCTACGCCAAGTTTCCGGATCCGGAGCACGGCGAATGGTACGGTTACCTCGACCGCCAGGGTCGTCCGACCTCGGAACTCAAGGGGTGCATGTGGAAGGGGCCCTTCCACATGCCTCGTCAGAAGCTGATCTGCTGGAAGCTGCTCGAGTCCGCGGTCTGAGCCCGCTCCGCCTTCAGCGGGGCTCGAGGCCTCCGATGATTATCCTTCGGTAGAGGACGATCGAGTTCCCGGCCGGCTCGTAGAGGACGCCGATGTCCCCGCCGACCACGGTCATGGAGCTGTAGGCGAACGGACCAGGGAAGACCAAGGTCGATTGGGCCCAGGTTCGGCCGCCGTCGTCAGAGCGGCGGAGAGTCCCGTTCGCGCGCCCTTTGCCGACGGGGTTGAGGAAGTAGATCGGGGTCTTGTCGCCGGCCTTCGCCGCGATCAGGGAGCCTTGGCAGACGGGCTCAGGAAGGGTTCTGTCCTCCTCCGCTTTGCTCCAGCTCGCTCCGCCGTCGCGCGACCAGGACACCTTGCGGTAGGGTTCGCCTTGGCGCCACCGGCGTGAGTTCAGATAGAGGGTGCCGTCGCCGGCTTCGGCGACCTGGACTTCGTTGAGCTGCATGCCTTCCTGCGGGACGTTCTGTCCGCGATGCCAGGTGCGGCCGCCGTCGTCGCTGTAGGCCATCCAGTTCACGAAGTTCCGCTTCTTGTCTTGGGAATTGAAGGGGATCACGAGCCGGCCCGCATGCGCGACGTTCTTGAGCTTGATGCCGATGCCCGGTCCGGAAGCGGTGGTCACGGCGTCCGCCGGCTTGAGTTCCTTGGTGACGTCCGCCGGCCGGGACCAGGTCTCGCCCTCGTCATCGGAGGTCACCATCCGAATACGGGTCCCTCCGGGAGCGTCACCGACGGGCAGGCCCCCGAACTCGTGGCTGCCGGCGGGGAAGGTCTGGAAGAAAAGGAACACCCGTCCGATGAGCTCATCCTCGACCAAGGTGGGGTTGTTGCAACTGTCGGAGCCTTGTTCGTAAGCCACGCGAGGTTTGCTCCAGCGGAGGCCTCCGTCCTTGGAGGTCGCGACCAGGAGGTCGTTGCCCGCCTGGTCCGCCGCCTTGTCGCGTGCTTCTGCGACGGCGATGAGCGTCCCTTTCTTGGTGCGCAGCAGCGCGGGGATGCGCACGGAGGCGTGAGTGATGTTCTTCTTGGCTTCGAAGACGATGACCGGCGCGTCGCCGGCCGGCTTGGGTTCGTCGCCGAAGGCCGGCGACGCAAGGGCGACGGCCAGGAGGGTCAGGATCAGTCTTTCCATGAGAAAAAGCCAATTTCCTCGAGCTCGCCGAGCATCGCTTTGATGCCGGCGGCGTCGGGGTTGCCGTTGGGCAGCCGAGCTGGTCCGACGGGCACGCCGAGGTGGCCCATCAGCGCCTTCGCGCATCCCATGTATCCGCGTCTGGCGACGATCCGGATGACGCGCATCATGCGGTCCTGCTCCAGCTGGCAGGTCGCGAGGTCACCGCGAGGGAAAGCGGCCATCATGCGCTGCAACGGGCCGGGCACGAAGTTGTAGGTGCTCCCGACGCCGCCTTGCGCGCCCATCGCAAGCGCCGAAAGGAAGTATTCGTCGATGCCCCAAGGGAGGTCGTATTTTCCGGCCTCCACGCGACGCGCGAGAAGGTAGGTGCCGAGGTCAGGGTTGGAATACTTGATGCCGGCGAGGTTCGGGATGCGCGCCGCCGCCGATCGCAGGAAATCGTCCGCCGGGAAGCTGATGCCGGTGAGCGCGGGTATGTCGTAGTAGTAGAAAGGCAACCCGGGCGCGGCCGCGGCGACCTGGGCGCAGCAGGCCACGAGGTCTTCGAGCGAACGGGGCTTGAAGTAAGAAGGGGCGATCATCGAGACCGCGCTCGCTTCGTTGCGTTGCGCCTGGGCGGCCAGCGCGGCCGCGTCGGCGAGGGATTGGGCTCCCGCATGCACGACGACCTTGATGCCGCATGACCGCGAAACCGCGGCCCAGCGGTCGCCGAGGGCCAGGCGTTCCGCCAGGCTCAGCGAAACGCTCTCGCCGGTCGTCCCGCCGATGAAGACGCGATCGATCTTCCGTTCGAGCAGGTAGCTCGCCTGGCGTTCCACGACCTCAAGCCTCAGGGCTCCGTCGTCGCCGAGCGGGGTGTGGGTGGCCGGACAGAGGCCATGGAAGCGGAAGGAGGACATGGGGTTCAGCGGAGGTCGGCGGAGGTCGGTCGGATCCTAAGGACCAGCCATGCGGAGAGACAAGCCACGGCCGCGAAACCTCCGAAAATCAGGACCAGCGGCACATGGTGGTCGCGGAGCCACCCGAAGCCGACGTCGGACAGCCCGCCGCAGGAGATGCTGGCGAGGTTCATCAGCCCGTAGCCGGTCGCGCGACGTTCCGGCCGCGCGATCTGGGCAAGGATCGGCATGTTGTTGCTGTCGAACAGCCCCCAGCCGAGTCCGAACAGGATCAGGAAGAAGATGGCCAGCGGCAGCGAGCCTTGGCCGATGACGATGCCGACGCCGAGGAGCGCGGGTACGATGAGCGCCATGCCCAACGCGCTGGCTTTCTGGCGACCTCGAAGGCTGTCACGCATCCAGCGGTCCGCGAGCCAGCCTCCGAAGAGGGCGCTCACGATGGCGGCCCCCTGCCACCAGACCACGGCGCTGACCCCGGCCAGTCCTTGCGTGAGCCCGAGTTCCTTGCGCAGGACGCTGGGCATCCAGTCGCGCACGACCCAGCCGGCCAAGGCGGGCAGGGTGAAGTATGCCAGCAGCAGGCGGAAATTGCGGTCACGGAGCAGTTCGCCCGCCGCGTTGAGCGGCGAGCCGGCCGGCGCGGTGTCTTCACGGTGAGCTTCGCGCAGCGACCACCAGAGGGGGATCGCATAGGCGATGCCTGCCAGGCCGAGCGTGGCGAAGGCCCATCGCCATCCCATGGCGGGGTCGTCCGCGACGTAGCCCCCGAGGCTGCCCATCATGACGCCCAGATAGATGCCGATCTGGTGCAGTCCGACCGCGCGCGACCGCGTCGCGCCGGAGTGGTGGTCCGCGATCAGCGCGAGCGCGGCGGGGATGTAGAACGCTTCGCTCAGCCCCATGAGAGCCCGCGTCCAGAGGAGCTCATCGTAGGTCCTCACGTATCCGGTCGCCCAAGTGTCGGCCGACCAGACGAGGAGGCTGAGCGCGATCACGTGACGGCGGCCGAAGCGGTCGGCCACGTAGCCCGCGAGAGGACTCGCCAGCGCATAGGTCCACTTGAACCACGCGAGCATATGGCCCCATTGCTCCTGGCTTCCGATGCCGCTGACGTCGCCCATGATGGACTTCTGCATCGTGGCGACGAGCTGCCGATCCAGGTAGTTGAGCAGCGCGACCGGGATAAGCAGCGCGACGGTGAGCCAAGCGGTCCTGGAAGCCTGCGCGCTCATCTGAATTCCTCCGGCAGGATCCATGAGCTCACCTTGGCGGTGCGGTGGCCGGGCCGGTCTTCTCCGCCCACGGTCACGAGGCGGTCGTCCAAGCGGAGCAGCGGCGCGGTCACGATGGGCTCCGGCCAGGTGCCGACCTTGCGTACTTTCAGGCGATCTACGGCCAGGATGTCGCGCGAGAGGCCGGGATGATCCTTGGGCGGCCGCGGGTAGTGGCTGCCGTCATCGCCACCCACGAAGAGCAGATATTTTCCGCAGCGCACGCCCGGGCCGGCGGCGGCGACGATGGGGCGCTCGAGCGAGGTCCTCCAGGATTCGTCCTTGGTGCCGCACATGAGGTCCGAACCGTAGAGCCTGAAAGGTTTTCCGTCCCGGGCCATCAGGACGCACCCCGAGCCGACGAGCTCGCCGTCGGAGAAGAGACCGGTCAGAGGCAGGATGCCCCAAGTCCCCAGCTCCTTCCGCGTCTTCCATCGTCCGGTGGACGCGCGCAGGTCGAGCTCGATCGCTTCCAGCGCGCTGGTGGTCGCGTCGGGATGGTCTGATCCTCCGACGATCACCAGGCGTCGCGCATCGTAGGCATGTCCGGCGAAGGCGCGCGGTCCGGGCAGCCTGGCGGTTTTCGCGTCCACCTCGCCGTTCAGGCCGATCCGCCAGACGTCCTCGTGGTGCGCCTTCTCGTCGCAACCTCCCGCGATCACCATGCTTTTTCGGTCGGGCGTCGGGGCGAAGGCGGCGTAGGCCACGGGCTTCGGCAGTTCGCCGATTTTCTTCCATGTCCAGACGGTCCCTTTGCGGCTCAGGAGCAGGATGTCCCGGTAATAACGTTTGGTCCCGCCGTCCCAGGGCGGACCATCGGGGAAATTGCATCCGCCTGCGGCCAGGATCGCCTCCTGTCCCTCGTCGTCCAGCACGGTGACGGCTGCCATCCCTCCCCGGCCGTGGGGGTCGGGCAGGTCAGGCAAAGGGTTTCCTTGCGCGCAGGCGAATGCGGCGGCGAACAGGCCGAGCAATGGGGTAAGGCGGTGCATGGCGCCAGGGGTGGGCCTTTTGTAGCCCGCCGGCGCCGCTTCGCCAGCCTCAATGATTATTCCGCGCGCAGCAGCCAGCCTTCGGCGGAACGGACGAACGGACGTAGTTCGCCGTTGGTCAGCGCGTAGCCGCCCGACCACTTGGCGCAGCCCGTCGAGAGCACGTTGGCGGAGCCTTCCTCGGCTTCCGTCCAGGTGTCGGTCGACTTGTCGTAAGCGAGCACCTTCTTGGCGTAGCCCGGATGCTTGGCCGCTTCGACCTTGCCCGCGAGCTTGCCGTCGTCTCCGCCCAGCACGAGGATCTCGTCACCGAAGACCGGGCAGGGCGAAGGCGCGCCGGCGACCGGCCGGGGCATCGCGGAGAGGCGACGCCATTCCTTGCCCAGCGTGAAGGCGTGGCAGTCCGAAAGGTATTCGCGTTCGACGCCCTTGGCGCCGGGGCTCAGGGCGACGCCGCCGAACAGATAGAAGGTATCCTTCGTGCCGGCGGACTGCGCGAGCATGCGGCCCGAGCCGGCGCAGAGCGGGAGCTCCCTCCAGCCGGCGTTGAGGTTGGCGAGATCGATCGCGAAGGCGCTGGAGGAGGCCGCGGTGGCGTCAGGGCGTTCGGTGCCGCCGGCGACGATCACCTTGCTGCCGACGAGCGCGCCGGTCGCGTAGGCCAGCGGGCGAGGCAGGAAAGGGAAGGGACGGACCTTGAGTTCGCCGTCCTCGACGGCGAGCGTGTAGCAGTCCGCGTAATGGCGATGCGAGTCGGCGCCGCCGATCATGAGCAGGCCCTGGCGGATCGAGACGCCGACGCCGTAGCCGCAGGGACGAGGCAGCTTGCCGATCGTCGCCCACTTCTTCGAACGCGTGCTGGCGAGCGAGTAGACTTCGTCGTGCCAGACCTTGGCGCCGCCTTCCCAGGCGGGCTTGTCCGGGTAGTTGGAGCCGCCGCCGCAGAGCAGGAGGTCGCCGGACGTGCCCACGAAGGCTCCGCCGAAGCCGGGGGCGTTGGGAGTTTCAGGAAGTCGGGACCAGCGCATGGGAATGGCCACTAGGAAGACAGGCCGCACAGGGGTGTCCAGAGATTAGGGGGCCATGGGGTGAATGTCGTCGCGAACCCCGTCAACTGGAGCCTTTTCTGAAGATTGCCCTGTCTTTCCGCGAGGGATGCCTGGCCCGAAGGGGCGGAGGATTTGTTTGACAGAGCCGCCCAGACCTTGCCTTGATTGAACTCCTTTCGCACTGCCTGGTAGCTCAGCGGTAGAGCAGGTGACTGTTAATCACTTGGTCGCAGGTTCGATCCCTGCCCAGGCAGCCAGAAAGGACTCTTTCCTCTCCCCGGCCCTCCGGGGAAGGTCCGCAAACCTTCTCCTTGACCATCCGAGGGGTTGCGGGAGGATGCACGCACCATGGGTCAACAGAGCAACAAAGTCATCAAGCGTCGCCGTCGTCGCGCCTACCTCGAGCGCAAGAAGGCCCGCGTCAAGATCGCCCGCGCCGCCGCGAGCAAGAAGAAGGCCAAGAAGTGAGCCGAGCGGTGAGCCAGGCCTCTCTGTGGGCCGCGCTCGCTGCGCTGCTCTTCGTGGGTTGCGACACCCCGGTGATCTCGTCCGACGAGGCGCCGGGCATAGCCTATGTGAACGAGCGTTGGCGTACGGACGCCGACGTCGCCCGGGCTTCCGATACTTTCGGCGGCAAGGAGGACCATGGCTCCGACGTCCTCTTCCGCACCGAGGCCTCGGGCCGCGCCGGACATTATTTCTTCGTCAAGCTGGACGAGGCTCCGCCTGCCGACGCCAAGTTGGTCCTGCAGGTCGTCCGCACCGAGAACGCTCCCGCCGAGCGCTACGAGTTCCCGGCCCGCTTCCGTCCGGGTTTCCCGTTCGGCGAATACGTCATCGGCCTGACCAGCAAGCAGCCCGGCGAGGCGAAGTGGCGCCCGATCGCCTGGCGCGTCTCGGTCGTCGACGCGAAGGGCAAGGTCCTCGCCGCCAAGCATAGTTTCCTCTGGGGCACGCCCCGCGACCTCGGCCGCTGAGCCCATGGCCGCGACGGAGTGGACAGCCTGGCGCCCGCTGCGGTTGGCCGAGGAAGTCCCCGACGGCACGCTCTCCGAGCAGCTCGACGGCGGCCAGTCGTTTCGCTGGAACCGGACGCCGGAAGGAGCTTGGGTCGGCGTCTTCGGCCGTACGGTCGCGATGCTCCGTTCTTCCGCGGGCGGCTTGGAGTGGCGCGGCCTGAAGAGCGCGGGCGGTACGGAGCCGGCGCTTCGCGCTTATCTCGACGCCGAAGGCGCGCAGGCCCGGCTTTCCGCCGATCTGCCTTGGCGTTCCGACCCGGTCCTGCGCTCCGCACGGGAATCTTTTCCGGGACTGCGTATCCTCCGCCAGGATCCGCATGAGACGCTCATAGGTTTTCTGTGCAGTTCGAACAAGCGCATCCTGCAGATACGCGTGATGGTCGCAGGCCTGGCCGAGAAACTCGGCGACCCGCTCGGCGCGGGCTTCCACGCACTGCCTTCGTGGGCGGCCCTGGCCTCCGCGGATGAGGCGGTCCTGCGGTCCTGCGCGCTCGGTTATCGCGCGGCCTTTCTCCGCGGCACCGCCCAGCGCCTGCTCGCTCGTCCGCGTTGGGCCGAGGAGTTCGCGGCCTTGGACACCGCCGCCTTGCTCGCCGAACTCCAGACCTTGCCGGGCGTCGGTCCCAAGGTCGCCGCCTGCGTCGCGCTCTTTGGTTTCGGACGCCTGGAAAGTTTCCCCGTCGATACCTGGGTGGTCCAGGCGCTTTCCGACGCCTACGGCCTGCGCGGATGGAAGCCCGCCCAGCTCGAGCAGTTCGGGCGCGCGCATTTCGGTCCCGCGGCCGGGCTCGCTCAGCAGTATATTTTCTCGGCGGCCCGCCACGGAAGCCTTCAGAAGCTTCCGCCCGAGCCTAAGCGCCCCAGGTCGAAGCGATGACGGCGGGCGTGAGCGCGTCCGCCGGCGCGCCGATGGCGACCAGCCTGCCTTCCGCCAGCACCACGACGACATCGCAGTTCCTTGCGAACGCCAGATCATGCGTCGCGACGACCGCGGCGCCGCCCGCTTGCGCGAAGCGGCGGATGGCCTCCGCCGCCAGAGCCTGACGCCCGACGTCGAGCGAGTCCGCCGGTTCATCGAGCAACAGCAAGGTTCCGAAAGGATCGGCTAGCGAAGCGAAGGCCATCGCGAGGTGCGCCGCTTTTTGTTCTCCGCCGGAAAGCCGGGTGAGAGGTCGTTCGCCTAGCTCGCTCAGGCCGAGCCGATCGAGCCATTCGGTGAAAGCCTCTGGTGCGCCGATGATCTCGCCGAGGTCGCTGACGCGATAATCCCAGGCGCAGTTCGGTTTCTGGGCGCAATAAGCGCGGCGACGCGCGTTGGCTTGGGCGGAGGCGCGGCGAGGGTCCTCTCCCGCGACATGGAGTTCGCCGGTCGAGTCGACCAGTCCCGCCAAGGCGCGCAGCAACGAAGTCTTGCCGGCTCCGTTCGGGCCGACGACCGCCACGATCCTGCCTGCTTCCGCCGTCAGCGAGACGCCGTCCACGACCCTGCGTCCGCCGAGTTCCACGGCGATGCCGACGGCCTTGAGCAGCGCCTCATTCATGGCGCCCCCTTGCTATCCAGATGAAGAGCGGCGCCCCGAGCACGGCGGTGACGGCGGCGGCGGACAACGGCGCCTGCGGCCAGAGGCCTCGGCCGAGCGTGTCGGCGGCGAGCAACAGGGCCGCGCCGAGCAAGGCGGAGAAGGGCAAGGACCACGCATGACGCGGACCGACGATTCGTCGGGCCAGATGCGGCGCGAGCAGTCCGATGAAGGCCACCTGGCCGACCAGGCAGGTCGCGGCCGCCGCGGCCAGCGCGGTGAGCAGGACCGCGTTGCGGCGGGCGCCGCCGATTTCGACGCCGAAGCCGCGCGCGGCGTCTTCGCCGAATGCGAGCAGGTCAAGCGCGCGCGCCGACGGCAGGAGCAGCGACGTCGCAAGGAAGCAGAGCAGGATCGGCAGCCATGTCAGTTCGAGGGTCGCCATCCCCAGCCAGTCGCCGAAGGCGCCGTTGGTCAGCAGTTCGCGCGATTCGCCGCTCCGCGAAGCGACCACCAGGGTGCCGGCCGCGGTGAAGGCGTTCAGGCCGAGTCCTGTCAGCAGGAGGCGCGCGGTGGAGCCCCCGCCGCCGCAGAGCACGAGCAGGGCGGACGTACCCAGCGCGCCGGCGAAAGCCGCCGCCGGAAGGAACCAGGCGCGATGCCAGGCCGCTTCGGGCGCGAGGCCGAGCAGGAGGGCGATGCCGAAGAGCGCGCCGCCGAAGACGCCGGTGAGTCCGGGGTCGGCGAGCGGGTTGCGGAAGACGCCTTGTTGCGCCGCGCCGCCGACGCCGAGCGCTAGGCCGGCCGCCAGCGCCGCGAGCACGCGAGGGGCGCGCAGGAGGGCCCAGGCGCCGCCATCGCCCCAGCCGAAGCCTTGGGCGCCGACGGAAAGAGCCAGGGCGACGAGCGCCACGAGGCCGGCGAGTCCGGCCAAGGTCGCGCGCGCCGGCGTCATCAACGGCCGAGCTCGTTGAGCAGGTCGCCCAACGGATTACGTTTCCGGGGCGCAGGCGCGGGCGCGGCCTGTCCGCCAGGCGCGGCCTGCGGAGCCTGGCCGGCCGGGGCCGCCGAGGGTGCGTTGCGCGTCCGGTCGATGGCCTCCTGCAGCTTCTCGGCCAGGTCGGTGCGGATCTGGTTCAGCGATCCGGTCACGTTGACGCCGGGGCCGTCGGTGAAGCCGTCGGCGGGAGAGGGGCCGACGCCGAAGCCCAGCGCCTGGAAATATTCCGCGAATTCGCCGGAGCCACGCAGCTGGGTCGTGAAGGCCATCGGCCAGTCGGCGAACGGCGACTTGGGGTCGACGTTGATGCCGCCCTTGGCGGAGAGCTGCAGCGTCTCGCTGCGGATGTCGGCCGTCTCGAGCTTGATCGTGCCCGACGCCAGGCGGGAAGCCTTGATGGTCGCGGAAGTGTAGGCGAATTCCGCGACGGCCTTCTGAAGCTTGGCGGCCGCGGTCATCGCGGCGCCGACCTTGGCGATCTTCTCTCCCTGCTGCGCGTTCTTCGTGAGCGCGCCCGCGATCAGGGCGATGCCGCCGAGCACTTCGGTCACGTCGCCCGCCTTGTTCGCGGAGAGCGCCATGCTGCTGTTCTTGTCGCCGAAGGCGCGGATGACGCCGCCGCGGGAGGTGAGCTGCGCGTCGGCCTGAAGCCGGCCGAGAAGTTCGCCCGGAGTGCCGCTCACGCTCGTCACGGAAGCGGTGGCGTCGCCTTTGCCTTGGAGGAAATCCTTGGCCGCGGGGACCGCCTGCGCGATTTCGCCGAAGTTGAACTGCGTGAGGCTCACGGTGCTGGCGAGGGCGTAAGGTCCGTTGCTGATGCCCGGCTTGAAGGCCAGCTGGCCGCGTCCGCTCAGCGTGCCTTCAGCGAGGCGACCGGTGAGCTGCGTCAGGCGGAGGCCTGCGTCCTGCGCGTCCGCGCGCACGACGACGTTCTCGGCGCGGATGCCGTACGCCTTCGCGGTGCCGATGGCCAGGTCGAGGGCGCCGGTGTGGCCGGTCCAGAAGGGCTTCTTGTCGGGTGCCGGCTGGGCCGTCGGGGCTTCGGCGATGGTCTCGTCCTTCTTGGGGAGGAGCGAGAGGACGTCGTCCACGTCGATGTTGTCGACGGTGACCTTGGCCTGCCAGTCGTTCTTCGCGCCCGAGGTCCGTTGCGCGAGCGTGAACTTTCCCGAGCTGAGGTGCGCGGCCTGCAGACGGAAGCCGCCTTCGGCGTCGAGGCCGTCGGCCTTCGGGGCGTAGCGGCCCGTGACGGTCGCCTGCGTGATGCGCCCTTCGCTCTGACGCAGGCCGACTTCGCTGACTTCCAAGGAGATCTTGATCTCTCCGTCCTGCGCGCGGTCCGCGCTGGCGCGGTAGCGGCCGCCGGTGACGACGCCCAGCGGACCGGCGAAAGGTTGTTCGGCCAAGGCGCCGAGGTCGCCCTGCAGGCGGAGCGTCGTGCCGGCTTCGCCGAGCCCGACCTTGATGTCGCCGGCCGCGAGGACGCGGTTCTGGTTCTTCAAGGAGGCTTGGTTGAAGCCGATGGTCGTCGAGAGCTCGCCGATCAGGATGTCCAGCGCGGCGGTGAGGTCGCATTCCTTCACCCACGGTTTGCCGGCCCAGCCGACGCTGGTGTTGGCGAACGCGAGCGGCGCGCCTTCGGTCCGGATGAAGAGTCCTTCGCGGCTGAAGCCGGCGACGAGGTCGGCGCGCGTGAGGTCCCCGGAGAGCTTGAGTCCGGGCACCACGGCCGCGAGGGATTCCAGCGGCAGCTCGCGCGCCGTCGCTTCGACGAGCACGCCGGTCGGGCGCGCGCCTTCGGTCGGGAAAGGCTGGCGGAGCTTCAAGGCGAGCAGGTTGCGTCCTTGGCGGAAGATGCGCGCCTCGGCGGCGGCGACGACCGGGGCCTTGCCCGCCGCGCGTTCGACGGAAGCCTTCGCGCTGACGCGGATGCCCTTGAGCTTGTCCACGGGCATGTCCTCCCAGTTCGGTTGGGAGGCGAGTTCCACGATGCCCACGTCGACGTCGGCGAGGGCGGTCCAGGCGCCGTCGGCGCCGGGGCGCAGGGTGAGGTTGCCTCCCGCGATCTCGCCCGCGGCGCAGCGGACGCTGAAGGGGCCGAGCGCGATCGCGCCGTCGGCGGAGCTGACGGGCAGTTCGGCGTCGATGCCGCGCATGAGCGGCTTGCCCGCCTGTTCGAGTGAGACGCCTTTCAGGCTGTGCGTGCGCACGCTGCGTACGACAGGCTTGCCGTCCTTGAAGGACACCGAAGCTTCGCCGGTCCAGCGTCCGGTCGTCACGGTGATGCCCGCCGCCGCCAGGAAAGGATTCAGCGCGATGAGGTCGGCGTCGTCGGCGGCGATGGTCACCGTCGCTTCATCGGCGTTGGCGGGGAGCAGGCCGCCTTTCCAGGTGAGCGGCTGCGGGATGGCGATCTTCACGCCGTGTCCCGTGATCGCGAGGCTGTTGACCGCGAAGCCCGCGTCCGTGCTCTGCGCGTTCGCGGCGAGACGCCATTCGGAGCGCGAGCCTTTGGGCAGGCCGGGGGAGAACTTGCCGAGGTCTGCCCAGAGCGCCTTGAGGTCGGCGTCGGCCTGCCAGCGGGAGCCATCCAGTTCGCCTTTCGCCCCGCCGGTGATGCGGACGTCAGGGAGCTGTTGGCTGAGGATGCCGAAGCGCGACGGATCGATGTCGAGTTCAGCCGAGACCGAGGTGTGGCCCGCGAGATGTTCGCCGCGGAGCTTCACCGCAGGCTTGCCGGCGGAGTCGCTCATCGTGCCGGTGAAGGTGACCCCGGGTTTGCCCGGCGCCGATGCGGCGTCGAGGACCAAGCCGACCGAGCCGGCGGCGACGGGGCTCGCATCCTTGGCCGCGACCTCCATGCGCAGGGAACCGAGGTCGTCAAGGAGCGCGTCCGGCGCGAGGCCTTCGCCTCCGAGCGGACGGCGGAACACTGCCTTCAAGGAGACTTCGCCGCGCGGATCGGTGGTCTGCTTGCCCACGACGAAGCCGGGCCAGGCGATGCCGGCGCGCAGGTCGGCCTGGCCGCGGGAATCAAACGCGTCGCCGCGGACGCTGAAGCGGAGCAACTGACCGTCGGCGAGACGGATGCGTCCCGTCATCGCGTAGGGACCGAGCACGAAAGGAGGGAGCTTGGCTTTTTCACCCGCGGCGGCCGCAGGGGCGTCCTTCGGAGCGACGACGGGGCGACGCGTGCTCAGGTCGACGTCGAGCGTCTTGAGTTCGAGGCTGCGCAGGGCGTAGGTGCCGCCGATGATCGCGAACAGGTCGGCTTCGCCTTTCAGGGAGGCCGCGGATATCTTGGTGCCGTCTGCCAGCACGAGGTCGACGCCCTCGGCGGAGAAACGTCCGTCGAGGGAAGCTTCGATGCGGGCGATGCCGCCCTTGATGCCCGCGTCGGCGAGGAGACCTTTGACGCGCGCGCCGAGGGGTTCGGGACGGAGCTGGGATTCGATCCAGAAAAGAGTGGCTCCGGCGGCGACGGCGACGAGGCCGACGCTCCAGAGGGTGATGCGGAGAGCGCGGGACATGGGAGGCGGACGGTCATCTTGCCCGGCCGTACGGAGCGGGCAACAAAAAGCCCGGTGGAATCGCTTCCACCGGGCTGAATCCCCGAGTTTTGTCCGCTGCTTAGGCCTGAGGGGCCTGGCCACCCTGAGGGGGCTTCGGTTTACGGGCGGCGCCGGCCACGATCTTCTTCTGAAGGTAGATCGGTTTCGCGTCTTCCGAGGCGGCGCAGAACTGCGTGTCGAAGTCGCGCATCATCGCGACCTTGGTCTGTCGGAGCATGCGGGAACGACCGTAGCGCATTTCTTTGACCGCCATGGCGGCGTCCTCATCGAGCAGGTTCCGGAGGTGTTCCAGCTTCTGCTTGGCCCAGTCCGTCAGGTCGGAGCGCTTGAGGAGCTCCTCGAATTCCTGTTTCGCTTCGGCGAATTTGCCGGCGCGGGCGAGGGCTTCGACGGCCTCGATCTTCTCGGAGACCAGGGCTTCAGATACCGCAGCCGCGACCGAAGCGTCGGCCGGCAGGACCGAGAACGCGGCGAGGTCGAGTTCCGGGAGGGCGATGAGTTCCGGGCCGAACTTGACCGCTTCGCCATCCTTCGTGACGGCTTCGAAGTTCACGGCCGCGAGGGCGTCGGGCTTGGCGCCGGCGCCGATCTTCAGTTCGACGACCGCGACGAGCGAAGCCTCCCAGGGCAGGGTGCCCAGCTTGCGGCTGCGTGCGACGCCTTCCTCGAGGAGTTCGCCGACCAAGCGGGCCTGCACGTCGCTGCCGCCCTGCACGCTGACCTTCACCTGACGCAGGAAGGAGTTGGACAGGATGGCGAACTGCTCTTCGAAGGCCTCGTCAAGGTCGTCGGCGGTCTGGCCGAAGTTCGCGACGCCTTCGCCGGCGGTAGCCATGCCCGTCATGAGGGATTCGTTGAAGCCGTGGCCGAGGCCGACCGTGGAGGTCGTGATGCCGGCGCCGGCGGCCTTGGTGACGCGGGCGAAGATCTCCTGCTCGTTCACGAGGCCATGGTTGGCCTGGCCGTCGCTGAGGAGGATGACGCGGGCGATGCGATCCTTGCGGGTGAAAGGCGCGAGCTGCTTCACGGCCTCTTCCCAGCCGCCGAAGAGGTCGGTGGAGCCGCGGGCGTCGATCGAGCGGATACGCTGGATGAGCGTGGCTCGGTCGACGGCCGCGACGAGCGGCTGGACGACTTCGATCTCGCCATCGAACGCCACGACGGCGACACGGTCGTCGCTACGCAGGCCACTGACGATGCGGGCGGCGCTTTCGAGGGCGGCCTCGAGGGGGCGGCCGGACATCGAGCCGGAGCGGTCGATGACGAGGGCGAGGTCGAGCGGGGCGCGGGGAGTGGCGACAGTGTCCGCCGGCTGGCTCGGGGCGACGATGCGGACGAGGACGTGCGTCGCTTCGGAGGCGGCACGGAGGAAGCCCTTCTTCAGGGGCAGGATTTCGATCTTGGGTTGGCTCATGGGAGGAATCATCCCCACCACCATGCTCCAATCCCTTTAACTGTCAACATCAAGTTAGATACTATCGTTTAACTGCTATCTAACTTAAACTGTCATAATTATAAATACTTCTTCATCAACGCTTTGCTAAAATTGTCCGCGATTTCTAACAGTTCTTCCTTGGTCGGTGTTACGCGGCTATCGATATTGAAGTGAGCTTCGCACCAGTGGGTCAGCCTCACTTTGGTCCATCTTTCGGTCTTAGGCTCATCGCCTCGGGAGGTCGGATTGAAGGCCAGGAGTTGATCGAGCAGGTTGCGTGCGGCCTGGCTTAGGTCGTCGCGGGCCAGCTCCTTTTTTATCATCAGGCGCAGGGCATCGGCCGGCGATTCATCGGACTCCGCGATATGCTTCATCTGCTGCACCATGGCGAAGCTGGACTTGCGGGCGGGCTTGTATGCGGGCGCCGAGGCTTCCGCCATGTCATCGCGTCGGGAGTATAGCATCGGCGTCCTCGCGCGGTGGACGTTCGGTTCTTCGATGCTCGCCGAGATCGACTCGTCGGCGGAGCTGGCGCGGGTTCGGAAGAAGAGCTTTTCCGCCTCGGTGGGCGTGGCTAATTCGTCGATCAGCTTGTTCAAGGCGCTGATCTCTTGGTTCTGCAGGAGCAGGGTGCGGATACGGTCGAGGTCCCAGCCGCGCTCAGCCAGCAGGCGGGCGAGCAGGAGCTGGCGGACCTGCAGCTGGCCGAAGAGGCGTTGGCGTCCGTCGTCAGGGGCTTTCTCCGGGCGGCTCAGCAGCTTCTGGTAGGCGTAGAAGCGGACCAGGCGCTCCGAGGAGCGATGGCGCTCGCCGAAGCCGAGTTCGGCCAGCTTTTCAGACACGAAGGTGGCGAGTTCCTCGGCGGTGCCTTGGAAGTCCCGGTCGTTGAGTTGGGCGGAGATCTTAAGCATGGCGGACGGATGAAGACATTCTGGTGTCAGTATCTGATTATTGGCAATTCCATAGTATTACGAACGACTGTCAGGAAATCCCGTAAAAGAAGCAGGCCGTCCGATATCGGACGGCCTGCGAGCCGGCTTCCCTGGAGGGAGGCTTAGGAGTTGTGGCTGTAACCTTCTTCTCCGTGGTCCGAGATGTCCAGGCCGCGGGCCTCTTCTTCTTCGGTCGGGCGGAGGCCGATGAGGGCCTTGACCAGGTAGGCGAGGATCGCGGTGGCGGCCAGGGAGAGCACCAGGGTGATGCCGATCGCCTTGAACTGTTCGGTCAGCAGGGTCTTGCCGACGATGTCCTTGAGGTTCGTGTTCAGGTTGCCGTTGACGTCGGCCGTGGCGTAGATGCCGGTCAGGATGGCACCGAGGGTGCCGCCGACCGCGTGGACGCCGAAGGTGTCGAGCGCGTCGTCATAGCCGAGCTTGGACTTCATGTAGACCACGGCCAGGAAGGGCACCACACCGGCGAGGACGCCGATCAGCACCGCGGAGCTGGCGGTCACGAAACCGGCGGCAGGGGTCACCACGACGAGGCCGGCGACGGCGCCCGAGCAGAGACCGAGGATGCTGGCGTGCTTGCGGAGGATCCACTCGAGGGCGCCCCAGGTGAAGGCGGCGACTCCCGCGGCGAGGGTCGTGGTCATGAAGGCCTGGGCGCCGACGCCGTCGGCGGCGAGGGCCGAGCCGGCGTTGAAGCCGTACCAACCCACCCAGAGCATGCCGGTACCGATGGCGCAGAGCACCATGCTGTGAGGCGTCATGGCCTTCTTGCCGAAACCGATGCGGGGTCCGAGGATGATGCAGAGCAGGAGCGCGGACCAACCGGAGGTCATGTGGACGACGGTGCCGCCGGCGAAGTCGATCGCCTTGATGGAGGCCTTGGCGTTCCAGACGCCGTTCATCTCACCGGTGATGCCCCAGATGTGGTGGGCCATCGGGAAGTAGACGAGGAACATCCAGCCGAGCATGAAGAGCATGACCGCGGAGAACTTCATGCGTTCGGCGATGGCGCCGACGATGAGGGCCGGGGTGATGATCGCGAACATCAGCTGGAACATCGAGAAGACGTTCTGCGAGATCCAGTAGGCGTAATCTCCGTTCGGAGCGGCGCCGACGCCGTTGAGGAAGAAGAATTCGCTTCCGCCGAAGAACTTGCCGAGGAAAGTGCCGTCGAAGCTCTTGCCGAAGACCAGGGAGTAACCCACGGCCCACCAGAGGATCGCCACCATGCCGGCCAGGCCGAAGCACTGGGCCACCACGGAGAGGATGTTCTTCGAGCGCACCAGGCCGCCGTAGAAGAGGAAGAGGCCGGGAAGCGTCATGAAGAGCACCAGCGCGGCGCACACCATGATGAAGGCGTTGTGACCCGGACCCGCGGAAGCGGCGATCGGACCCGCGGCGACCTTGTCGTCGCCGGCCTTGGGGCCCACGTTGTTGACGTAGGCTTCGAGGTCGGCCACGCGCTGTTCGATGGCGGGTGCGGCCGGAGCAGCCTTGGCGGGCTCGGCCGCCGGTGCGGGGGCGTTCTGCGCCGACGACAGGTAAGGCACTGCCGCCAGGGCGAGGATGGTGAGAGTTCGTAGCAGGGATTTCATGGCGAGAGGTCATTCGCAACCCCCGTGCCAACGCCCCGCATTCGAACCGATGACCTAAAAGTGCTTAAATTACAGCTAAGCCCAACCCTCTGCCTGCCCGAAAAAAGGCAGCACGGCGGATTGGGCCTAGGAAAATCCGCTTAATTCGCGTTGTAGCCTTCTTCGCCGTGGTCGGCGATGTCCAGACCCTGCGCTTCGGCTTCTTCCGAGGGACGCAGGCCGATGGTCGCGCCGACGACCTTGGCGATCACCCAGGTCAGCGCGAGGGAGATCACGATGCACAGCAGCATGGCCGTCAGCTGGCCTTTGAGCAGACCCTTGGCGACGAGCTTGCCGCCGGCTTCGTTGATGGCGCCGTCCATGAGGAGGGCCGTCGCGAGCGCGCCGATCGTGCCGCCGATGCCGTGCACGCCGAAGGTGTCGAGCGCGTCGTCATAACCGAACTTGGGCTTCAGGACGGAGCAGGCCCAATAAGAAATACCACCGGCGAGCAGGCCGATGATCACGGCCGAGCCACCCGAGACGAAGCCGGCCGCGTTGGTCACGGTGGCCAGACCTGCGATCGCGCCCGAGCAGAGTCCGAGCACCGAGATCTTGCCGCGGTGGAGCTTCTCGACGAGCGCCCACGTCATGGTGGCCGTAGCCGCGCCGAGCGTGGTGGTCAGGACGGCCTGCAGGGCCACGGCGTCGGCGGCGAGGGCCGAACCGGCGTTGAAGCCATACCAGCCGAACCAGAGCAGGCCGGTGCCGATGACGCAAAGGACCATGCTGTGCGGGGGCATGGCGCGCTTGCCGAAGCCGGCGCGCGGGCCGACCAGCATGCAGAGGAGCAGGGCGGACCAGCCTGAGGTCATGTGCACGACGATGCCGCCGGCGAAGTCCGCGGCCTTGAAGGCGGCGTCGCCGTTGGCGATGCCGGAGAAGTCGCCGGTGACGCCCCAGACGGCGTGCGCGACAGGATAGTAGACGAGGATCGTCCAGAGGAACGAGAAGAGCAGGACGGCCGAGAACTTCATGCGCTCGGCGACGGCGCCGATGATGAGCGCCGGCGTGATGGCGGCGAACATCGCCTGGAAGAGGGCGAAGGTGCCCGACGAGATGCCGGCCGCGTAAGCGGTGTCAGGCGTGAAGCCGATGCCGGCGAAGCCAAGGTGCTCGCTGCCGCCGAAGATATGACCGAGGAAACCGCCGGAGAAGTTCTTGCCGAAGACGAAGCTGTAGCCGAAGGCCCACCACATGAGGATGCCCATGGCTGTCAGCGCCAGGCACTGCGCGGCGATGGAGAGCACGTTCTTGCCGCGAACAAGGCCACCGTAGAATAGGAAGAGGCCCGGGATGCACATCATCAGGACCAAAGCGGTGCTGATCAGGACCCAGACATTATCGGCGGCATTAGGTGCAGGAGTGGCGGAAATGAGCATATTGCGTCTTATTAAGCAAAAATCGTGCCATAAAATCGCCAGAGACGCCTACCCGCTTGCTATCGAGGTTTTTCGGGGATAAAAAATTTATAAACGATGAAACGTCTGCACAAAGTTGAGCAAATCGGCTTTATTTGCTCATTCCTGCTCATCTCTTCGGTCTCCTTCGCCCAGACCCAGCCTAAAGCCTGGTTGTTGATGGCCGACGGGCAGTACCGGGATTCCGACGTCATCTCCCACTCGGGTGGCGTCACCGGTTCCTTCGGTCGCTCGCGCACGGGCGCCGAACTGATCTATCAGGACGCTGACCGCGCCGTCGACCTGGAGTGGTATCGCTACGAGCACGACTTCGCGGGTGCCGTCGCCGGAACCGATCGCTCCTACGGTGATACGCAGGACCTGATCCTCTCCGGCTTCCGCCAGTGGCAGCTTTCCGATAAGTATGCCGGGCAGATCATCTACGGACTGGAGCTCGCCGCCGAGGAATCCATCGGCCTCGAGGAGGGCTTCCGTTGGGGTCTGGGCGGCGCGTTGCGCTGGCAGCCGGACGCCGAAACCGACGTGGCCTTGGGCCTGATGTTCCAGGACCGTTTCGAGAACTCGATCCTGCCGGTGCCCTACGTGAAGGCCTTCTGGCGGCCTTGCCGTTACGCCGAAGTCGAGCTTCGCGCGACCGGCCTGCAGAACGGCGTCATCTTCCGCGGCTTCCCGACCGGCGATCGTGCGACGACGGTGGACCTGCTCGTGGCTTATGAGACGCTCAACTTCCGCCTCGCCGACGCCGCCTACGGCAGCCGCGCGGTGGTCGTCGGCGAAGTCCCCATCCGCCTCGGCGTCACGCAGTTCCTGGAATCCTCCGGCACTTGGTTCGTGCGCGCGCAGCTCGAGTGGGTGGCCTTCGCGCGTCACAGCTTCAAGCACGACGGCGAGACCCAGGGCGCGTTCCAGCCGGGCGCGACCTGGGGCGCAGGCGCCCGCGTCGGCGCCCGCTTCTGATCAGAGCTTGCGCGCGGCGGCCGCGTGGAAGGCGATGACCGCCGGGAGCCAGATGAAGGTCATGGCGTTCAGGCGGCGACCGAACTCAGCGCTTCGTCGCGTCGACGGATCGCCAGCTCGAGGTCATGGGTGCGGAGCGAACGGCGGACGCGGCGCTTGGTGAAGTCCGCGAGGTGCTCGGTGTAGTGGAGCCACCAGGTGCCGTTGTTGTTCCAGAGGTGGTGCAGGCGGTTGGCCTCGCTGACGCGGATGGACAGCTTGGGGGCGGCGGGACGGGCGGTGGTGTCTTGGGTGTTGATCATGGTGGGCGGCGGTGAAGGGGACGCGCAGCACGATCAATCCTCAGGGGACTGGGTTTTTAGCCTTTCGGCTCTCATCTCGGCGCCTTGCGGCTCCGATGACCACCGTGACCCTGGAAAGGGCTCGGTTGGTGCAGGTTCGGCTTTCGCCCGTCCTGCTCGTGATGCGTCTGATGAAGAACTGACCTCAATATGGGCGGTCCCCCGGCCTTTGGCAAGAGGGACCTGCGTTGCAGAGTGTCATAAGAAAAAGGGGGGAGGGCCCGGCAGGCGGCGCTTGCCTGCGTTCGGCGGCCGTCCACGCTGGGCTCCGATGGGTTTCTTCCGCTTCCGTAAAACCATCCCGCTCGGGAAGCTCTTCCGGATCAACGTCTCGAAGACGGGCGCCTCGGTCTCCGTCGGCCGCCCCGGCGCGACCGTCAACGTGCGCAAGGATCGCGTCGACGGCACGGTGGGGATCCCGGGCAGCGGGCTCTCGTACAAGGAGCGCCTGTCGAACCGCGGGTGCGCTTCCGTGCTGTTGCTCGCGCTCGTGCTCGCGGCGTCTCTCGCCGGCGTCGTCGCCTGGGCGCGCTGAACGCGCGGCCGCCCGGCGTCGCTTGCGCGTCGTCGGCGATCATCGCCGCAAGTGCCCGGGAAAGGACTCGAACCTTCACGCCTTTAGAGGGCGGCGGATTTTGAGTCCGCTGCGGCTGCCATTTCGCCACCCGGGCGGATTGCGTGCGCACATTCATTCTCCGCGTGAACGCGCGTGCAAGAAAAACCGTGCCTGTCGGCGCGGGATGCGTGTCGCGCGGCGGCGGCCAACAAAAAAGGCGCTCCTTGCGGAGCGCCTTCTGGCGAAGATCTCGCGAGAGATTACTTGGCGCCGAGGATCGCGTCCTTCGCGGCCTTGGCCACGCGGAACTTCACGACCTTCTTGGCCTTGATCTGGATGGTTTCGCCGGTGGCCGGGTTGCGACCGAGGCGAGCCTTGCGATGGACGAGGACGAGCTTGCCGAGGCCCGGGAGCGTGAAGGAGTTCTTCGCGTTCTTGTAGGCGAGGGCGGCGATGATCTCGAGGATCGCGGTGGCCTGCTTCTTGCTGATCTCAGCTTTTTCGGCGATGGCACCGGCGATTTGGGACTTGGTGAGGGCTTTGGACATGTTGTTTGTGGGTTGGTTGTGCAGTGATGCGGGTGTATTAAGTAGCGAACCGTGCGCTGAAAACCAGCGAAAAATAAGGGTGGGGTGAAGGTTTCTTCCGACCCCTGCGTCCCGGTGAAAAATCTTTTGCATGCGTCCGACTTCCGACTTAGGTCTCTGTCATACCCTAAGCCATGAGACTCCGCTCATCCTCCGCCCTCCTGTTTTCGCTCTTCCTCGGGATGGCTTCCGCCTCCGCCCAGGAGAACGTCGTCGCTCTGGAGCCCGCCTTCCCGGGGATGACCTTCAGCCTCCCGGTGACGGTCGCTCCGCTCCCCGGAAGCAAGGACGTCCTCTTCATCGTCGAGAAGGGTGACCCGGTGGTCGCGCCGTCCGCCGACAAGAAGAAGGCCAAGAGCGGTGACTTCCATGGCGGCAAGGTCCAGATGATCTCCGGTCTGAAGTCGGGTCACCCCGTGAAGACCGAGGTCTTCCAGCTCAACCCGAAGGACGGCAAGTTCGATGCCGCCGGCGAGTGCGGTTTCCTTGGTTTCGCGGTCCACCCCAACTACAAGGAAAACAAGCAAGTCTTTGTCTATTATAGCCTTAGAATCGGAGGCAAGCTTCACCAGCGCGTCTCCCGCTTCCTGCTTTCGAGCGTAGAGCCCTTCAAGGTAGACCCCCAGTCCGAGCAGCCTTTCATCACCCAGCTGGACCCCGCGGGTAACCATAATGGCGGTGACATCCACTTCGGTCCGGACGGCTACCTCTATATCAGCTGCGGCGACGGCGGCGCGGCCAACGACGCCTTCGACAACGCGGGCTTCATCAACAAGGGCTTCCATGCCGCGGTCTTCCGTATCGACGTCGACAAGAAGGCCGGCAATCCCGCCCCTAACCCCCATGAGTCGGTGATCACCGACTCCCAGGGCCAGGCCTTCTATGCCGTCCCGGCCGACAACCCCTTCCTGAAGGCCACCTCCCACCGCGGCCGCCCCGTGGCCGCCGGCTCCGTCCGGACCGAAACCTGGGCCACCGGCCTGCGTAACGCCTGGCGCTTCTCCTTCGACCCCAAGACGGGCGCCTGCTTCGCCGGCGACGTCGGCCAGGGCCTTTACGAGGAAATCGACATCCTGGTCGCCGGCGGCGACTACGGCTGGCACGACGTCGAGGGTTTCCACGTCTTCAACCAGAAGGACTCCGGCGGCAAGAAGGCCAAGCCCGGCCTCGCCCCCGCCTCTGACTTCAAGGCCCCGATCCACGAGTACGACCGCAAGCTCGGCAACTCCGTGACCGGCGGCGTCGTCTGCCGCGGCGAACGCGTCCCGGCCATCGCCGGCGCCTACGTCTTCGGCGACTTCGCCTCGGGCCGCATCTTCGCCCTGCATGAGGACGGCGGCAAGTGGGAGTCCCGCGAGATCGCCCGCGATGCCACCGTCGCCGGTTTCGGCCACGACCCCAGCAACGGCGACGTGCTCGTCGCTTCGCTCACCGGACAGGTCAAGCGCATCGTCAAGAAGTAAGCCCATGCTCACCCGCCGTTCGCTGCTGGGCCTTTCCGGTTCGCTGATGGCGGGAGCGATGCTCCGCCCTTTGCTCGCGGCGACGCCCTCGCCGAAGGCGCCGGCCTTCAGCCTCTTCACGAAGCACCTCGTCGGCCTGCCTTACGACCAGCTCGCGGAGACGGTCGCCGGGCTCGGCTTCAAGGGCGTCGAAGCCCCCGTGCGCAAGGGCGGACACGTCCAGCCCGCGCGCGTCGAGGAAGACCTGCCCAAGCTCGTCGAGGCTTTCAAGAAATGCGGCGTGGCGATCACGCTGATGACGACCGACATCAATACGGTCAACGCGGACGACCGTACCGAGAAGGTGCTGCGCACCGGCGCCGCGCTCGGCATCCCGAGCTACCGCATGAAGTGGTACGCCTACTCCGCGGGCCGCTCGCATTGGGCGCAGCTCGACGACATCAAGCCGCAGCTGCGCGACCTCGTCGCGCTGAGCCGCGAGCTCCGCATCCTTCCCGGTTACCAGAACCACTCCGGCGCGAAGTACGTCGGCGCCGGCGTCTGGGACATGGCGATGCTGATGAAGGACTACCGTCCCGACGAACTGTCGTGGAACTTCGACTTCTTCCACGCGATGGTCGAAGGCGGCCTTTCCTGGCCCAACGAACTCGCGCTCGCCCGGGAGCATATCTCGATGGCCTACTTCAAGAGCTTCCAGTGGCAGGGCAAGGTGCCGGTCGGCTGCCCGCTTTCCGAGGGCAACGTGGGCAAGGATTCCGTCGCGCTGCTCCGCAAGTCCGGTTACTCCGGCCCGGTCTGCCTCCATGTCGAATACCTCAAGGGCAAGATCACCGACCCCGGCGCCCTGCAGGCCGCCGTCGAGGCCACCCGCAAGGATTTCGCCACGCTCAAGGAATGGTGGGCCTGATCCGGGGGCGGGGCAGGGTGCTTTCCGAAAGATAGGCTGGAACTTGCGGTCTCCGGGGATGTAGAAATCTTCACCCCCATGATCCCCCGTTCCGCGCTTTTCCTCCTCGCCGCCGCGTCCCTCGTCGCCGCGCCCAAGCCCGCCCCGTCCGCCAAGCCGGCGCCGGAGCCCTACAAGCCTTCCGAGGGCGGCTCCCTTCCGGCTGGCCTCTTCCAGCTGCCCGAAGGTCTCGAGGTCACGCTCTGGGCTCGTTCGCCCATGCTGGCCAATCCGACCAACATCGACTTCGACGCCCAAGGCCGGCTCTGGGTCAACGAAGGCGTCAACTACCGCACCTACAACAAGGGCGGTAAGCGCCGCCCCGAAGGCGACCGCGTGATCGTCCTCAGCGACACCAAGGGCCAGGGCTTCGCCGACTCCGTGCAGACCTTCGTCCAGAATCCGGATTGGACCTCTCCGCTCGGCATCGCCGTCATCGACAACGTCATCTACGTCTCGCACGCCCCGACCATCACGAAGTACACCGACGTGAACCGCGACGGCAAGTTCGACGGCGCCGTCGACAAGCAGGAGACCTTCCTCACCGGCTTCGGCGGCCAGGACCATGACCACTCGCTTCACGCCGTGGTCGCCGGTCCGGACGGCAAGCTCTACATCAACTCCGGCAATTGCGGCGCGGTCGTGACCGACAAGTCCGGCAAGACCTTCCGCGTCACCAGCGGTTACGTCGACGAGCGCGGCGGCAAGTGGCCCTTCGACGCCCGCGCCAACATCGGCGCGAAGAGCGACGACGGCTTCGTCTGGTCCTCCGGTTTCTCCGGCCGCCTCAACGCCGACGGCACGGGCCTCGAGATCCTCGGCAACGGCTACCGCAACAGCTACGAGAGCTTCCCGTCCTCGCTCGGCGATCTCTTCCAGGGTGACAACGACGACTCGCAGAGCTGCCGCACCTCCTTCGTCCTCGAATACGGTTCGGCCGGTTACACCACGCCCAACGGCGGCAGCTACAACTCCGTCAAGCGTCCGGGACAGCCGATGCCCCGCGCCCACTGGCGTCAGGACGACCCCGACACGATGGATGTCGGCGACGTCTACGGCGGCGGTTCGCCCACCGGCATCACGGTCTACGAGAACGGCGCTCTCGGCGCCGCCTTCGAAGGCACGCTCCTGAACTGCGAGCCCTCCCGCAACACGGTCCTCGCCTACAAGCTCGTCGCGCAGAAGGGCACCTACGCCCTGAGCGAAGCCACGCGCAAGGATCTCATCACCTCCAATCCGGCCCGCGAATTCGTCGGCACCGACTTCAAGAAGATCTCGCCCGAGGAAGCGGCCAAGCCCAACGAACGCATCCTCTTCCGTCCTTCCGACGTCACCGTCGGTCCCGACGGCGCGATCTACGTCGCCGACTGGTACGACTCCCGCGTCGGCGGCCACCAGACCCTCGACGACACCTGCACCGGCGCGATCTACCGCATCGCTCCCAAGGGCTTCAAGTCCGTCATCCCGAAGGTCGACGTCTCCACGCCCGAAGGCGCCGCCGCCGTGCTGCGCAATCCGGCCGTCAACGTCCGTCACCTCGGCTTCAACGCGCTCAAGGGCTTCGGCGCCAAGTCGCTGCCGGTCGTCTCGGAGATCCTGCGCGACGCCAATCCCTACGTCGCCGCCCGCGGCGTCTGGCTCCTGCCTCACCTCGGCGAAGAAGGCGTGAACCGCGCCAAGGCCTTGCTCAAGGACCCGAACCCGTCCCTGCGTCGCGTGGCCTTCCAGTCGCTGCGCCGCGCCGGTCATGACACCCTCGGCATCGCCGCCGAACTCGCCGCCGACGCCGATGTCGCCGTCCGTCGCGACGTCGCCACCTCCCTGCACGCCGCGCCGGCCGACAAGGCCGTGCCGATCCTGATCGAGCTCGCCCGCCGCCTCGATGTCTCCGACAAGAACTCCGTCGCCGCCTTCGGCATCGGCTCCGCCAACAAGCAGGACGCCGTCTGGTCCGCCGTGAAGTCGACGCTCGCCAAGGACGGCGCCGAAGCCTGGTCCCCCGAAGTCGAGCGCATCGCCTGGCTCCTGCACCCCGCCTCCGCGGTCTCGGACTTCCTCGCCCGCGCTTCTTCCGCCAAGGTCTCGCAGGCCTCCCGCACGCTCGCCGTCGAGTCGCTCTCGTTCGTCGACAGCAAGGAAGCCGCCCTCGCGATGATCAAGCTCTGCGCCGATGGTTCGCCCTCCGCTTCCGAGGCGAAGAGCTGGGCCCTGATGCGCATGACCGGTCTCTGGTCGGCCTACGACATCCGCGCCGAACTCAAGAACGCCGGAGTCTATGACGCCAAGAAGGTCGTCGTGAACGCGATCGAGACCCCCGAAGCCCCGGCCGGCACCTATACCGAGCAGGACGTCCTGGCCAAGACCGGCGACGCCGCCAAGGGCGCCGCCCTCGCCCAGCGCTGCATCATGTGCCACCAGCTCAACGGCAACGGCCCCGCCTACGGTCCGGAACTCAAGGGTTGGGCCGCCCGCCAGAGCCGCGAGGCCCTCGTCCGCGCCATCGTCAATCCCTCGGCCGACATCGCCCTGGGCTATGAAGGCGTCTCCCTCAAACTGAAGGCCGGCGGACGCATCGACGGCCGCCTCCAGTCCAACAACGATCCGATCGTCATCACCTCGACCGGCGGCGTCACGCAGCTGGTCCCCAAGGACCGGGTGGCCGGCGGCCAGACCAAGATGACCCGTTCCCTGATGATGTCGGGCGAGCAGCTGGGCCTCAGCGCCCAGGACGTGGCCGACATCGCCGCCTACCTCGCCTCTTACAAGTAAGCCAAATCGCTAAAAGCGGGTTTCTAGGGGGTTTTCCGCAGGGAAGACCCCCTTTTAATTTACCGCTTGCTTCTGGGGCTGGGTTTATCAGGTTCGACCCTCCTTTCCCTAGGCGAGGCACGGCCGCATGACGCGGGTCCGCGACTCACCGGGCACCAAAAGACCTTATACCAACATGAAGCAGCTCACCCTTAACGTCACCAGCCGCGCGCTCCATGGCCGCGGTCCCGCCCGCCGCCTCCGCGTCGAAGGCTCCATCCCCGCCATCATCTACGGCAAGTCCGGCAACCAGAGCGTCGCCGTGAAGCAGGAGGCCTTCCGCGACCTCATGCGCGCCAAGGGCAACGCCGCCTCCCTCATCAACCTGGACGTCGACGGCAAGAAGATCCTCTCCCTCATCAAGGAGTTCCAGCGTCACCCGATCACCCAGAAGTTCCTCCATATCGACATCATGGAGATCGACCCGAACTCCCCGATGACCGCTGCCATCCCGGTGCGCGCCATCGGCGAAGCCCACGGCGTCAAGACCGACGGCGGCACGCTCGCCATCGTCTCCCAGACCATCAACGTCCGCTGTCTCCCGAAGGATCTCCCTGAGTTCATCGAAATCGACGTCACCGAGCTCAAGGTCAACGAGTCCATCCACGTCGGCGAGGTCAAGGCCCCCAAGGGCATCACCTTCCCGGGCGACCCCAAGCGCGTCGTCATCGTCTGCTCCGAGATGGCCGAAGAAGAAGCCGCTCCCGAGGCCGCCCCGGCCGCTGGCGCCGCTCCTGCCGCCGGCGCCGAAGGTGCCGCTGCTCCGGCCGCCGGCGCTGCTCCGGCCGCTGGCGCCGCGCCTGCCGCTGCCGCCGCGCCTGCCGCCAAGAAGTAATTTCCGCGCCGGGCGTTCCCGGTACCTGTTCTTTGAAGTCAAATGCCATTCTCGGTCATCGCCGCCCTCGGCAATCCGGGCCGAGAATATGCCGCCACCCGCCACAACGCGGGCTGGATCGTCATCGACGCGCTCGCCGCCCAGGCCGGCGCGGCATGGAAGGAAGAGAGCCGTTTTTCGGCCTCGGTCGCGAAGATCACGTTCGGAGGTTCCTCCGTCCATCTGATCAAGCCGCTCACCTTCATGAACGACAGCGGGTCGCCTCTGGCGGCCTTCCTCCGGTTCCACCGGATCGAGCTCTCCGAGCTCGTCGTCCTGCACGATGACATCGCCTTCGAGCCCGGTCAGCTCCGCCTCTCCCTGGGAGGTTCCGCCGCCGGCCACAACGGCGTCGCCAGCTGCATCCGCCATCTCGGCGAACAGTTCGTCCGCGCCCGCTTGGGCATCGGACCCAAGAAGCATCCCGGCCAGGACCTCGCCGACCACGTCCTCGGACGTCTCCCTGACGCCGACCTCGCGACCCTGACCCAGCGCATCCCCGACTTCATCAAACACCTCGAAACCCTCCTTTCCCAAGGCCTCCCGGCCGCCCAAAACCTCACCAACAGAAAATCACCATCACCATGACCACCGCCACGATCCGCCGCGCCTACCGCGCCAGCCTCATCCTCGACCTCCGCGGCTCGACGGATGCGCCCGAGACCGTCATCGACAAGCTCAAGGACGTCCTGAAGTCCATCGACTGCAAGGTCAACGAGGTCGAGAACCTCGGCCAGAAGGAGTTCTCCCGCGTCGTCGACCGCAAGTTCCCCTCCGGCCTCTACGTCCAGTTCCACTTCGAAGGCCCGGTCTCCGCTCCGACGACCTTCCGCGAGAAGCTCCGCCTCGACCGCACCGTCAACCGCCTGCTCGTGCAGGTGACCAAGTAATCTCCGACCCCGCCTCGCCGTGGCCTCTTCCTTCAATCGCGTGATCCTCGCGGGCAACATGACCCGCGATCCCGAGGCCCGCGCCCTCCCGTCCGGCCAGGCCCTCACGAAGTTCTCCCTCGCCGTCAACCGCGCCTACACCACCAAGGAAGGCGAGAAGCGCGAGGAAGTCACCTACGTCGACATCGAGAGCTACGGCAAGCAGGCCGAGATCATCGCCAAGTACTGCGGCAAGGGCTCCGGCATCCTCGTCGAAGGCCGCCTCAAGCTCGACCAGTGGGAAGACAAGAAGACCGGCGAGAAGCGTTCGCGCCTCGGCGTCGTCCTCGAGAACTTCACCTTCATCGGCGGCAAGTCCCAGGGCGGCGAAGAGGGCGGTTCCGCCCCCCGTTCCCGCGGCGGCAACGACACCCCGGCTCCTTCCGGCGACCACGGCGGCGACGACGTCCCGTTCTGAAATTTCCCTCCCCAACCTTATAACCCAAGCAAGAACATGGCATTCACCGAAGTCCTCCTCATCAAGCCCGTCGACGGCCTAGGCGCCGAAGGCGAGCAGGTCCGCGTCCGCGCGGGCTTCGCCCGCAACTACCTGCTCCCGCAGGGCATCGCGCTCCCCGTCAACCGCTCCAACACGAAGTACGTCGAGGCCCTCAAGAAGGCCCGCGAAGTCCGTGAAGCCCGCGACCTCGAGGTCGCCAACGAGACCGCCGCCAAGCTCGCCGCCATCAAGCTCGTCTTCGCCGTCAAGACCGGCGAAGGAGGCAAGATGTTCGGCGCGATCAGCACCGCCGAGATCGCCGCCAAGCTCGCCGAGCACGGCCTCGAGATCGAGCGCAAGCGCATCCACCTCGGCCAGGGCCCCGTCAAGCTCCTCGGCAAGCACACCACGAGCATCCGCCTCCATGGCTCCGTCATGGTCGAGCAGGAGTTCGAAGTCGTCTCCGAGAACCCGATCGAAGTCGCCGCTGAAGAAGCCCCTGAGGCCGAAGAGCGCGAGTACCGCGACGACAAGGGCAAGAAGGCCCGCAAGCCCCGCAAGGAAAAGGCCGCCAAGTCCGAGTAATCGGACCGGCTCCCCGGAAAGGCGCGAAGCACCCGCTTCGCGCCTTTTTCTTTTCCGGGGTCCCCGCGGCTGTGAATAGGCGGTGAACAAGGCGTGAACGGCCTTCCTGTTTGGCGCTGTCCACCGGACCGACCCCTCCCATACTCCGATTTTTCCCATGGCCGAAAGACCCCAGCGCCAGCGCCGCGAAGCCGCCCCCAACTACGGCGACCGCGTCCCGCCCCATAACCTCGACGCCGAGCGCGGCCTGATCGCGAGCATCGTCATCGACGGCGGCGACACGTTGCAGCGCTGCCTCGAGCAGCGCGTCACGCCGGATTATTTCTTCGATCCGAAGCACCAGGACATCTACGAGATCGCCGTCAAGCTCGCGCAGGCCAGCACCGGCATCGACGAGATCACGCTCACCGAACAGCTGCGCCGCGACGGCAAGCTCGAGTCCGCCGGCGGCGCCACCTACGTCAACGAGCTGACGGGCCTCATCTCCTCCAGCGCGCACGCTCCCCACTGGCTCGCGATCATCCGCGAGAAGCACTTCCTCCGCCAGCTGATCTCCACCGCCGTCACGACGGTCGAGAAGGCCCACTCGCACGCCGAGGGCATCGAGCGCCTCCTCGAGGAGGTCGAGCAGTCCTTCTTCCGCATCAGCGAGGACCGCATCTCCGAGTCCGCGCAGACCATCGACGGACCCATCGCCGAGGCGATGGAGCTCGTCCAGCGCATCATCCGCGACCGCAATTCGGTCCAGGGCGTGCCCACGGGCTTCCCCGACCTCGATGCGATGACCTTCGGCTTCCAGCCGGGCCAGATGATCGTCGTCGCCGCCCGCCCCGGCATGGGCAAGACGTCCATCGCGCTGAACTTCATCGAGGCCGCGCTCTTCCCCAAGCCCAGCGAGAGCCGCAAGCCGTCCAACGTGCTGCTGTTCTCCCTCGAGATGCCGGCCCGCGAGCTGGCCCTCCGTCTGCTCTGCTCCCGCGCCCGCGTGAACATGCAGAAGCTGCGCACCGCCCACCCGGACGAACGCATGCAGGTCGACCTCGTCCAGGCCGCCAACGAGTACAAGGGCCTCCCGCTCGTGGTCGACGACAACGGCGGCCAGAACATCCTCGAGATCCGCGCCAAGTGCCGCCGCGTCCACGCCCGCACGCCCCTGGACATGGTGGTCATCGACTACATCCAGCTCATCAACGGCCTGGATTCGGGGCTGCCCCGCGAACAGCAGATCGCCGAGGTCTCCCGCAGCATCAAGGCCATGGCCAAGGAGTTCAAGATCCCGATCATCGCCCTGGCCCAGCTCAACCGTAAGTCCGAGGACGAAGCCCGCCAGCCGCGCATGTCCGACCTCCGCGAGTCCGGCTCCATCGAGCAGGACGCCGACATCGTCATGCTCATCTCCAAGCCCCCGGTCAGCCAGGGCAAGGCCGCCGAGGCCGAGGCCGAGCAGGCGGGTCAGGACGGGTGTTACGCCCGCCAGCTCATCGTGGCGAAGAATCGTAACGGACCGACCTCCGACATCAACTTGCTCTTCAATCCGGGGCTGACACGCTTCGAATCTCCGGCTAGAGACTACCGAAATAATGAATAAGACCCCCCTCCGCCGCAGCTGGCTCCGCGCCGCCTGCTTCGCCCTCGCCCTGGCCCCGCTCGTCGGAGCCGCGCAGAACGTCGCCGCGCCGAAGGACCCCAAGGTCCGCTCCATCCGCATCTCGGCCTCCGGAGCGGCCGTCTCCGAGCAGTTCGTCCGCGGCTTCGTCGCCCTGCGCGAAGGACAGGCCTTCTCCAAGGACGCGGTCGCGAGCACCGTCCGCTCCCTTTACGCGACCGGGCGCTTCGCCCAGGCGTCGGTCGAGCCCGTCCTCGATCCCGTGACCGGAGAGGTCGACGTCGTCGTGACCGTCGAGCCCCGCCCGATCCTCAAGGGAGTGGAATACATCGGCGGCGACGGTCTCGTCGGCAAGGACGCCTCATGGTTCGGCGGCGAGGAGCTGCAGGACATCAAGCTAGGCGAGCCGCTCGACATGGCCCAGCTGCGCCGCGCCGAAATCAAGCTGCAGGAATCGCTCCGCAAGAAGCGTCCGTTCACCCGCGTCTCTTCCCAGCTCCGCGACGTCCCCGGAGGCAAGATGGTCTCCGTCGTCGTCAACGAGGGCATCGAGCTGAAGATCGACACCTACCGCTTCGAAGGCGCCAAGGCCTTCGATCGCTTCGAGCTCTGGCGCGAAGCCGGACTCGAGACCAGCGAGTACCGCTGGTACAAGTGGTCCTGGATGCTCGGCACGGGACGCCTCGACCCCGAGCAATACCGCGACGACTGCCGCAAGCTCCGTGAATTCTACCGCTCCAAGGGCTACCTCGACGTCCAGGTCGAGGACGCCGATCCGGAGAAGGTGTGCGTCGTCAAGGACGTCAGCGGCTCCGCCGGCTGGCTGGACGTCGTCTTCAAGCTGACCGAAGGACGTCGCTACACCGTGGGCGCCCTGGCCATCGAGGGCAACCGACTCGGCCTGACCGATCCCATCTTCGCCACCGAGGCCCTCCGCAAGATCATCGCCGAACCCTCGCTCCGCCGAGGCGCGCACCCGATTGAGTTCGACCAGCTTAAGTCCGGCGAAGCCTTCGCCGTCCCCGCCGTCGAGGCCGCCGCCGACAAGCTGAAGGAATATTACGGCCAGATGGGCTACATCAACGCCTCCGTCCAGGTCGTGCGCAAGCCCGACCTCACGACCGGCGCGATCGACGTCCGCTTCGTCATCGAAGAAGGCCAGCGCCACATCGTCCGCGCGGTCGAGATCCAAGGCAACACGAAGACCCGCTCCACCGTCATCGCCCGCGAGCTCGCCCTCGGGCCCGGCGAAGTCTTCGACCTCGCCCGCACCCGCGTCTCCGAGGCCCGCCTGCGCAACACCCAGTTCTTCCAGGAGGTCCGCGTCGCCCCCGTGCCGACGCCCGTCCCCGGTCAGAGCGACCTGCGCGTCACGGTCAAGGAAGGCCCCACCGGCCAGGTCAGCTTCGGCGCCGGCTTCAGCACGGTCGAAGGACTCGTCGGCTTCGTGGAATATTCCGAGGCCAACTTCGACTTCAGCAACCCCGAGGGCTGGTACCGCGGCGACGGGCAGAAGTTCCGCGTGCGCATCTCGGTCGGCAGCCTGACCAATTCCTTCGAGCATTCCTTCGAGGAGCCCGCCCTCTGGGAACGAGAACTCGCCGTAGGTTATTCCATCGAGCGCCGCTACGCCGGCTTCGCCTCCGCCGACTACGCCGTCCTGACCGAAGGCGTGAACCTCTACGCCCGTCGCCGCGTCTTCGGCAACGTCGAGGGTCGCGTCGGTTACAACCTCCGTCAGGTCACGGTCCAGAACGTGAGCGCCACGGCCCCGGCCGAGGTCGTCGCCGAAGGCGCGAGCGGCGGGAAGGTGATCTCCTCCCTCTCGGCTTCGCTCGTCTACGACACCCGTGACGAGTATAACTTCCCGACCCGCGGTTCGCGCATCTCCCTCACCGAGGAGCTCGGCGGCAACGGCCTGGGCGGCGACCTGAAGTACCTCCGCTCCGAACTCCGCACGGGCCGCTGGTTCCTCGTCTCGCCCACCGCGGAGCAGACCATCGGCGTGGTCGGTCGCGTGGGCATGCTGACCGGCACCGCCGGCACGCTGCCTTTCTACGAGCGCTTCTACCTCGGCGGCGCGTATGACATGCGCGGCTTCAACTTCAACGACGTCGGCGGCTATTCCACCTACGACACCCAGTTCGGCAACGAGCCGATGGGGGGCCTGACCTACGGTTACTTCAGCGCCGAATACACGATCAAGGCGGCCGAGAACCTGCGCTTCGCCGCCTTCTACGATCATGGCCTGGTCAACCGCGGCGAGACCGACTTCGGCTTCGGCGAGGCGAATTCCAACTATGGCGTCGGCATGCGCATCCTCCTCGGCGGCGCGGTCATGCGCCTGGACTTCGGCTTCCCGCTGCAGATGACCAAGGTGCCTGCCGGCCAGCCTAACGCCGGCGCCACGGTCAACGAGGACGGCATGAAGTTCAACTTCAGCTTCGGCACGGTCTTTTGATTGCCAAGACCACGGCTAACCGCTTCCTCGAATCCATCCTATCATGAAGTCCTTCTTCGCTCTCCTTCTCGCCTCCGCCTCCGTCTACGCGGCCGCCCCCAACGTCGGCCTCCTCGACGAGCAGGAGGTCTTCAAGAAATACGCCAAGGCAGTCGACCTGCAGGCCGAGATCCGCAAGTCCGAAGAGTCCGCCCAGGCCTCCGTCGGTGAACGCGTCAAGGTCGTCGAACAGCTTCAGGCCGAACTCGTCGCCGTCCAGAAGCGCGGCCAGGATCCGATGCTCAGCGAGAACGGAAAGAAGGCCGTCGATGCCGAGCTGCAGCAGAAGAACGTCACCTTCCAGCAGCGACGCGCCGAGCTCCAGAACTTCGTCAACGAAGCCCGCGGTGCCATCCAGCAGCGCGTGGGCGAGATGAACAAGCAGATCCTCTCCGATGCCCGCGTCCAGGCCGAGAAGGTCGCCAAGGCCAAGGGCCTGCAGCTCGTCCTCGGCAAGAGCCAGGCTTTCTTCTCCGACGCTTCCCTTGATATCACCGAGGAAGTGCTCAAGGAGATGAACGCCGCTTACAAGGCCGCGGCTCCGGCCGTCGCCCCGGCCCCCGCCGCCCCGGCCGCCCCTGCTCCCGCCGCCGGCGACAAGCCGGCCGCCAAGTAAGACTCTGCCGCGCCCCTGCCAGTCAGGGGCGCTTCATTTAGGATCATGACGACTTCCTTCACCATCGCCGAACTTGCCTCCCTGACCGGAGCCAAGTCCGTCGACGGTGCCTGCGTCGGTCCGATCACCGGCGTCGCCGCGCTGGCCGAAGCGGCTTCCTCCGATCTTTCCTTCCTCGGCAACGCCAAGTACGCCGACGCGGTCGCCGCCTCCAAGGCCGGCGCGATCCTCGTGCCTGTCGCCTTCGCGGGCCAGCCGGCCGCGGGTCAGGCCTTCCTGCGCGTCGACAATCCGTCTTACGCGCTCGCGCTGTTCTGCGGCGTGCTCGAGGCGCGCCTCTGGCCGCGTCCTCCGGCCGGCATCCACGCCACCGCCGTCGTCGCGTCCTCCGCCAAGGTCGATGCTTCCGCCCACGTCGGCCCGCTCTGCGTCATCGGCGAAGGCGCCGTCGTCGCCGCCGGCGCGGTGCTCGAGGCGCGTTGCTTCGTCGGCGCCCGCGCTTCGGTCGGACCCGATTGCTGGCTCAAGCCCGGCGTGACCATCGGCGACTATTGCGTCCTCGGCGCCCGCTGCCGCCTGCAGTCCGGCGCCGTCATCGGCTCCGACGGCTTCGGCTACGAACCGGTGAAGGGCGAGATCCAGCGCATCCCGCAGATCGGCAACGTGGTCCTCGAGGACGACGTCGAGGTCGGCGCCAACTCCACCCTCGACCGCGCCCGCTTCAGCCAGACGGTGGTAGGGCGGGGCACCAAGATCGATAACCTCGTCCAGATCGCCCATAACGTGCGCATCGGCCGCCAGTGCCTCATCACCGCGCAGGTGGGCATCGCCGGCAGCACGACGCTCGGCGACCATTGCGTGCTCGGCGGCCAGTCCGGCGTGGCCGGCCACCTCACGCTCGGCGACCGCGTCAAGCTCGGCGCCCAGACGGGCCTGTTCGAGGACGTCCCCGCCGACGGATTCATGAACGGCACGCCTGCCGTGCCCTTCGGCCTGGAGCGACGCCTGGTCGTCCTTTCCCGCCGCCTGCCCGAATTGTTCAAAAAGGTTGATTCGCTGGCCGCCTCCTTGGACTCTGCTGGAAGCTAACCGACATGAGCCTCCCTGAGATGAAGATTTTCACCGGCAACGCCAACCCGGCGCTGGCCAAGGAAATCTGCGAGCATCTCGGCGTCCCGCTCGGCACCGCCACCGTCAACCGTTTCCCCGACGGCGAGACGTTCGTGCAGATCAACGAGAACATCCGCGGCTGCGACGTCTACGTCATCCAGCCCACCTGCGCGCCGGCCAACGACCGCATCATGGAGCTGCTGATCATGATCGACGCTCTCCGCCGCGCCTCCGCCGCGCGCATCACGGCCGTCATCCCGTTCTTCGGCTACGCCCGTCAGGACCGCAAGGACAAGCCCCGCGTGCCGATCACGGCCAAGCTCGTCGCCAACCTGCTCACCGCCGCCGGCGCCAACCGCGTCCTCACGGTCGACCTGCACGCCCAGCAGATCCAGGGCTTCTTCGACATCCCGGTCGACCATCTCTACGCCTCGCCGGTCTTCTACAAGCACATCAAGGACAAGCCCTGGCTGAAGGACGCCACGGTCTTCTCGCCCGACGTGGGGGGCCTGAAGTACGCCTCGGCCGTGGCCGACATGCTCAACCTGCCGTATGGCTTCGTCGCCAAGCGCCGCACGAGCGCGACCACCGTCCAGGCCACTAGCCTCGTCGGCGAAGTCGAAGGCCGTGACATCATCCTGGTCGACGACATGACGGAGACCGCGGGCACGCTCGTGGCCGCCGCCGAACTCCTCAAGAAGAACGGCGCCCGCTCGGTGCGCGCCGTCGTCTCCCACTGCATGATCCAGGACATCGCTTACGAGCGCCTGCGCCGCGGCGTCATCGACGAGGTCATCACGACCAACTCCGTTCCGGCCGAATGGCCGAAGGACCTGCCGATCACGGTGCTCTCGATCGCCCCGCTGCTTTCCGACGCGATCCGTCGCATCCACGGCAACAACAGCGTGACCGACCTCTTCCCGATCAAGGGCCACTGAGCTCGGCGTCAGGACACGAAAAAGGCCGCATCGATCGATGCGGCCTTTCAGTTGGTAGGCTTTGAAGCGCTTACTTCTTCGACGAGGCGAGGAAGTCGAGGATCACCTTGGCCTGGTCGCTGGTGTGGCCCTTGTGGTCGGCGTACACGCACTTGCCGTCCTTGAAGAGGAAGGCGCTGCGACCGGCCATGCCGATCATGTTCTTCACGCCGAAGGCTTCGGTGACGGCCTTCTTCTCCTTGTCGGCGAGGAGGCGGAAGGGGAACTTCTGCTCTTCCTTGAATTCCTTCTGCAGCTTCTCGTCGTCGGTGCTGACGCCGAGGACGTTCACGCCGGCCTTCTGGAGGTCGGCCCAGCCGTCGCGCAGCGAGCAACCCTGCTTGGTGCAGCCGCCGGTCTTTGCCTTCGGGTAGAAGTAGACGAGCAGGTAGCCCTTGGCGCCTTCCTTGGCGAGGGAGACGGCGTTGCCGTCCTGGTCGTTGCAGGTGACGTCCGGGATGGAGGCGCCGACGGCGAGCTTTTCAGCCGCGTCACCGAAGAAGGGGAGGAGGGACATGAGGAGGGTGGCGAAGAGGGTCTTCATGTCCCTGAGGTTGCGGGTCCTCCGCCAAAAGGCAAATGCGGGCGGAGGTGTTTTCGTGTCGCTTGTCCGTCCGTCCGGCGACAAAAATGCCCCTATGTTGCAGGCCGTCCTCGACACCATCCCTCATCGCCCGCCGTTCCTCTTCCTGGACCGCATCGACGAGGTCCGGGCCGATGGCGCCACGTGCACCCGGACCTTCCGCGCCGACGAGCCTTTCTACTCGGGCCACTACCCGGGCAACCCGATCACGCCGGGCGTCCTGCTCTGCGAATCGGTCTTCCAGGCCGGCGCGGTCTACCTGACTAAGAAGCTCCAGTCCGAAGGCGGGGCTCCCGCCGGCAAGACCCCGGTGCTCTGCCGTATCGAAGAGGCTAAGTTCAAGGGCATGGTGAAGCCGGGCGATACGGTCTCGATCGAAGTGAAGCACGTCGAGACGCTCCAGCAGTTCCACTTCATGACCGGCACGGTGCGCCGCGACGGCAAGGCCGTCCTGACCATCCGCTTCGCCCTCGCCCTCGTCGACCAACCCGCCTGACCTATGTCCTTCCTCGGCCTCACCGGTAAGACCTTCCTCGTCCTCGGCGTCGCGAACAAGAAGTCCGTCGCCTGGCACGTCGCCAAGACCCTCGAGTCCGAAGGCGCCAAGGTGGTCTACTCCGTCCGCTCCCAGGCCCGTCTCGACTCGCTTAAGGGCCTGCTCGCCGGCAAGCCGGTCTACCTCTGCGACCTCGAGCACGAAGCGCAGACGCAGAAGCTCGCCGCCGACGTCGGTCGCGAGCACGGGCCGCTCGACGGCGTCCTGCACAGCGTGGCGTTCGCCAACTTCTCCCGCGGCATGCAGCCTTTCCACGAGACGGTGCGCGCGGATTTCCTCCAGGCCACCGCGATCTCCGCGTTCTCGCTCGTCGAGCTCTCCCGCGCGCTCAAGCCGCACCTGAAGGCCGATGCTTCCGTGGTCTCCGTCGGCATCTCCTCGCAGGTGACCGCTTCCAACTACGGTTACATGTCGCCGATCAAGGCCGCGCTCGAATCCGCCAGCCGCTTCCTCGCGAAGTCCTTCTCGGCCGACTCGCGCGTGCGTTTCAATTCCGTCAACGCCGGCCCGCTCAAGACCAGCGCGAGCGCCGGCATCCCGGGCTATCTCCATAACTACCTCCACGCGGAGAAGATGACCTTCCGCAAGGAGGCCTTGAAGACGCAGGAGGTCGCCGACACGGCGGTCTGGCTGCTTTCGCCGCGCTCGAGCGGCGTCAACGGCCAGGGCATCGTGGTCGACGCCGGCATGGGCTGGAACTTCTTCGACGAAGAACTCGTGGCCGCTTCCTCCCGTCTTCCCGGAGCGTGATCTTCCAGCGCACAGTCCTGTCCGGCCTCGTGGCCGAACTGCCTCCCGAGGTCTGGTCTTCCGACGAGGTGGAGCGCCGCCTGGCGCCCCTTTACGGACGCCTGAAGCTGCCTGAGGGCCGTCTCGAACTGATGACGGGCATCAAGGAGCGCCGCTTCTGGCCGCAGGCGGTCCGTCCGTCCGCCGCCTCCGCTTTAGCCGGTCGCCGCGCGATGCAGGCCGCGGGCGTGGGTCCTGCCGATATCGACCTGCTGATCCACTCGTCGGTCTGCCGCGACCGCCTCGAGCCTTCGACCGCCGCCTACGTGCACGGACTCCTCGGCCTCGGCCCGCAGGCGCAGATCCTCGACGTCTCCAACGCCTGCCTGGGTTTCCTCAACGCCGTGGCGCTCGCCGCGGGCATGGTGGAATCCGGCCAGATCCGACGCGCGCTCGTCTGCTCGGGCGAGGACGGTCGTCCGCTCGTCGAACGCACCATCCGGATGCTCAACGAGGATCTCGCGCTCACGCGTGAGACGATCAAGCCGTACTTCGCCAACCTCACCATCGGCGCGGGCGGCGCGGCCGCGGTCGTGTGCCGCGACGATCTCGCCGCTCCTGGTTCGATCCGGCTCCTCGGCGGCGCCGCCGAGACCGATTCTTCCGCCAACGGGCTCTGCGAGGGCGACACGTCCTTCGCCGAACTCGACATGCGTACCGATTCCGAAGCGCTGCTCGCCGCGGGCGTCGCGCTGGCCCAGCGCTGCTGGGGTCGCTTCAAAGGCGTCACGGGCTGGGACGAATCCACGCCGCATCGCGTGGTGACGCACCAGGTCGGCCGCCGCCATTCGACGCTGCTGTTCGAGAAGCTCGGCCTGGACCCCGCCAAGGATTACCAGAGCTTCGATCGCCTCGGCAACGTCGGCTCCGTCTCCGTTCCCGCCACGCTCGCGCTCGGCCTCGCCGAAGGCCGGATCAAGCCGGGTGAACGCGTCGCGCTGCTGGGCATCGGCAGCGGCCTCGCCAGCATGATGCTCGCCGTCGAATGCCAATGACCGCTTCCGAACTTTCTCCCGCCGTGCAGGCCTCATATCCGTTCACGCCGAAGGATTTCGCCGCGCTCTCGGGTCGCATGAGCTACGTCGACCATGGGCCGCGTGACGGACGTCCGGTGCTCCTGCTTCATGGCAATCCCTCGTGGTCGTTCCTCTGGCGCGACCTGATCCTGAAGCTCGCCGCCCAGGGTCGCCGCGTGATCGCGCCCGACCATGTCGGCATGGGCCTCTCCGCTCGTCCTGACCGGTTCCTGCGTCTGGCCGACCGCATCGCCGACGTCGAAGCGCTCATCGCGCATCTGGGTATCAAGGAATTCGACATGGGCGTGCATGACTGGGGTGGCGCCATCGGCTTCGGCGTCGCCGGTCGCCGCCCGGAAAGGGTAGGGAAGATCCTCGTCACCAACACGGGTGCCTTCCTGTCGGATCGCATCCCGGCCCGCATCGCCCTCTGCCGGACCCCCTTGCTCGGACGCTTCATCGTCCAGGGGTTGAACGGCTTCGCCTGGCCCGCGACCTGGATGTCCGTCGAGAAACCCCTCAGCCCGGCCGCCAAGGCCGGTTTCCTGGCTCCCTATGGGTCCGCCGGGGTCCGCCGGGCCGTGGCCGATTTCGTGGCCGATATCCCTATGGAGGCCGACCACCCGACCCGCTCGGTCCTGGCGGGCGTCGAGGCCTCCCTGCCTGACCTGAAGGGCAAGCCCATGCTGCTCTGCTGGGGCATGCGTGACTTCTGCTTCGACGTGACCTTCCTGGAGGGATTCATCCGTCGTTTCCCGTCCGCCGAGCAGCTCCTTTTTCCCGAAGCCGGGCACTACGTCCTGGAGGATGCGGGTGAGGCCGCGCTGGGTCGGATCGGCGCCTTTTTCGGACCCGCCTGAGCCCCCTCGGAGGGGGTGGGGTCTTGGGGCTGGAAAAAGGCTGTGGATAACGTGTGAGCAACGGATTCTTACACCCCCTATAAGTTTTCGTAAGGGGTTGATTGGTAGTAATTTCTGGTCGGCCAAAAACATTCACGGGCAGGGTGTTTCCTGTTGCAGATACCCCTGTGAAAAACAGCATGAAATCACCCCTCCTGCGGGCGGGGAAACATCATTTATTTACACACCTAGACATGAGCGAAAATTCCGAGAAAACCCCCAACCGCGGCAAGCACGCCGGCAACGAAAGCTACGGCGCTTCCGACATCAAGCGCCTCAAGGGCCTCAAGGCCGTGCGCGAGCGACCCGGTATGTATATCGGCGATACGAACGAGACGGGCCTCCACCACTGCGTGTATGAGATCGTCGACAACTCGATCGACGAAGCCCTCGCCGGTTATTGCAAGAGCATCAAGGTCGAGATCCACGCCGACGGTTCGCTCTCCGTCGAAGACGACGGCCGCGGCATCCCTGTCGCGATGCACCCGGAGGAAAAAGTCCCGACGCTCGAGCTCGTGCTGACCAACCTCCACGCGGGCGGCAAGTTCGACAAGGGCGCCTACCAGGTCTCCGGCGGTCTCAACGGCGTCGGCGCGAAGTGCGTCAACGCGCTCTCCGACAGCTTCGTCGCCGAAGTCAGCCGCGAAGGCGAAGTGCACCAGATGAAGTTCTGCCGCGGCGAAGTCACGCAGCCCATCAAGGTCATCGGCAAGACGAAGCGCACCGGCACCAAGATCACTTTCCATCCGGACCCGGAGATCTTCGTCGCCACCCAGGAGTTCAAGTACGACACGCTCGTCCGCCGCATGCGCGAGCTGGCCTTCCTCGTCCCCGGCATCACGGTCGAGATGAAGGACCACCGCTCCAACCGGGCCGACAGGTTCGAATTCAAGGAAGGCATCGCCGAATACGTCTCGTTCCTCAACGCGAACGAAGAGCGCCTCTTCGACAAGCCGATCCTGATGGCCGCCGAAGTCGATTTCACCGACCTCGCCAACCCGCGCGTGATGGCCGACGGCGAGAAGCCGAAGCCGGGGATGCGCCGCATGACCATCGACGTCGCCCTGCAGTACAACGACCGCTACGACGAGATGGTCTTCAGCTACACCAATCTGATCAACCAGCCCGAGGGCGGCACGCACCTCTCCGGCTTCCGTTCCGCGCTCACCCGCGTGATCAACCACTACGCGAAGTCCAACAACCTCATCAAGGACAAGGACGCCAAGCTCAACGGCGACGACATGCGCGAAGGCCTCGTGGCCGTCATCTCCGTCAAGCACCCCGACCCGAAGTTCCAGTCCCAGAACAAGACGCGCCTCACCAACCCGGAAGTCGAAGGCATCGTGACCTCCGTCGTCGGCGAGCAGCTCAAGTATTACCTCGAGCGCGATCCGAAGACCGGCCGTCGCATCGTCGACAAGTGCCTCAACGCCGCCCGCGCCCGCGAAGCCGCCCGTAAGGCCCGCGAGACGGTCCGTAAGTCCGCCATGTCCTCCGGCGGCCTCCCCGGCAAGCTGGCCGACTGCTCCGAGAGCGATCCGTCCGTCTGCGAGCTCTACATCGTCGAAGGCGACTCCGCCGGCGGCTCCGCCAAGCAGGGCCGCGACCGTCGCTACCAGGCGATCCTCCCGATCAAGGGCAAGATCCTCAACGTCGAGAAGGCCCGCATCGACAAGATCCTCTCCAACGAGGAGATCCGCACGATCATCACCGCCTGCGGCACCGGCATCGGCAAGCACGAGGGCGACGGCGCCTTCGACGTCACGAAGTGCCGTTACCACAAGCTCGTCATCATGACGGACGCCGACGTCGACGGCTCGCACATCCGCACGCTGCTGCTGACGTTCCTCTTCCGCCAGATGCCCGGACTCATCGAAGCCGGCTACGTCTACATCGCCCAGCCGCCCCTCTACCGCATCAAGCGCAAGAAGCGCGAGCAGTACGTCGACAACGACCCGGAGCTGAACCGCATCCTCCTGGAGCTCGGCTCCGAGGACGTGAACCTGCTCCGCCTCCGCGACAAGCACGTCTTCCCCGGCCAGAAGCTCGACAAGATCGTCGAATCCCTCGCCCGCCTCGAGTCCCTCGGCGCCGGCATCGGCCGCACGGGCTGCCAGCTCGGCGAATACCTCGACCAGCAGGACCAGAAGACCCACGCGCTCCCGCGCTTCATCGTGCGCACGCGCACCGGCAACGAGGAGACCTATGAGTTCCTCGCCGACACCGACGCCAAGCAGGCCTACCTGCGCAAGGCCGGCGTCGAGGACTTCCTCGCCGACAAGATCGACCGCGAGAAGAAGCTCAAGGACGGCACCGTCGTCCAGGAGCGCGTCAACGTGATCGAGGTCTTCGAGAACGAAGCCATCACCAAGGTGCTCAAGGAGCTCGAGACCCAGGGCATGGACGTGAAGAAGTTCACCGCCGGCGAGGAGCCGCGCTACCACCTGATCGACGGCTCGACCGCCGAGGAAGCCCCCGCCGCCGAAGGCGAGGAGGAGGCCAAGGGCGAGGAGAAGCCGGCCAAGAAGATCGTGAAGAAGGCCGAGCCCATCCCGCTCGGCTCGATCCTCGAGCTCATCGGCCAGATCCGCCAGTTCGGCCGCAAGGGCCTCACGATCCAGCGATACAAGGGCCTGGGCGAAATGAACCCCAAGCAGCTCTTCGAGACCACGATGGACCCGGCCAAGCGCCGCTTCCTCAAGGTCGACATCGCCGACGCCGCCGAAGCCAACCGCGTGTTCGCCATGCTCATGGGCGAAGACGTCCCGAACCGCCGCGCCTTCATCGAGGACAACGCGCTCAACACCTCGAACCTCGACGTCTGACCGACCTGACGCACCTCACCCAAGACCTCTTCGAAAATGTACTCTGACAAGGAAAAGCTCACGTCCGCCAACATCACGGACATCATGCAGACGGCCTACATCGACTACTCGATGTCCGTCATCGTCTCCCGCGCCCTCCCGGACGCGCGCGACGGCCTGAAGCCCGTGCAGCGCCGCATCCTCTACGCGATGCTCCGCGAAGGCCTCGTCCACAACCGTCCGTTCGACAAGTGCGCGGGCGTCGTCGGCGAAGTGCTGAAGAACTACCACCCGCACGGCGACAGCTCCGTGTACGACACCCTCGTCCGCCTGGCCCAGAACTGGGTCATGCGCTACCAGCTCATCGAGCCGCAGGGCAACTTCGGCTCCGTCGACGGCGATCCGCCCGCGGCCTACCGTTACACCGAGTGCCGCCTCTCGGAGATCTCCTCCGAGCTCCTCGCCGACATCGACGAGGACACCGTGGACTTCACGCCGAACTACAAGGAGTCGACCACCGAGCCGACCGTCCTGCCGTGCGCCTTGCCCCACCTGCTGATGAACGGTTCGACCGGCATCGCGGTCGGCATGACGACCAACATCCCGCCCCATAACCTCAACGAGCTCGTCGAGGCCACCTGCCTCATCATCGACAAGCCCAGCGCCACCGTCGAAGACCTCGAGAAGGTCATCATCGGTCCGGACTTCCCGACCGGCGGCGTCATCAACGGCAAGGAAGGCATCAAGCAGTACCTCCGCACCGGCCGCGGCATCATCCGCGTCCGCGGCGTCGCCCACACCGAGGAGATGAAGAACGGCAAGGAGCAGATCGTCCTCACGGAGCTGCCCTACAACGTCAACCGCTCCTCGCTGGTGAAGCACATCGCCGACCTCTGCGCCGAGAAGGTCCTCGACGAGGTCTCCGACCTCCGCGACGAGTCCGACGAGAACACGCGCGTGGTCATCGAGCTCAAGCGCAACGAGAACCCGAAGGTCGTCATCAACAAGCTCTACAAGCACACGAACTTCGAGAACTCGTTCGGCGTCATCCTGCTCGCCCTCGACAAGCGTCGTCCGAAGCAGATGAACATCCGCGAGCTGCTCGAGTGCTTCGTCGAGCACCGCCGCGACGTCGTCACCCGCCGCACCCGCTTCCGCCTCCGCAAGGCCGAAGACCGCGCCCACATCCTCGAAGGCTTCAAGATCGCCCTGCGCAACCTGGACGACTTCGTGAAGATCATCCGCGCCGCGTCCAACCGCGACGAGGCCCGCGTGAAGCTCATGGCCAAGTACGGCCTCAGCGAACGCCAGGCCGTGGCCATCCTCGACCTCCGCCTCTACCAGCTCACCGGCCTGGAGCGCGACAAGATCGAGGCCGAATACCGCGAGCTGATGGCGCTCGTCGAAGAGCTCCGCGGCATCCTCTCCAGCGAGTCGAAGCTGCTCTCCCTCATCAAGAAGGAGCTCCGCGACGCCGCCAAGAAGCACATCGGTCCCCGCAAGACGAAGGTCACCGCCCAGGAAGGCGACCTCTCGATGGAGGACATCGTCGCCAACGAAGGCTGCGTGGTCACCGTCTCGCACGCCGGCTTCATCAAGCGCACCCCGGTCGCCCAGTACCGCCTCCAGAAGCGCGGCGGCAAGGGCACCAAGGGCGCCGAGCTCTCCAAGGCCGCGTCCGACGAGGACAGCGACTTCATCGAGCACCTCTTCACGGCCAACACCCACGACCACATCCTGTTCTTCATGAACAACGGCCGCGTGTACGTGGAGAAGGTCTACGAGATCGAGGAAGCCAACCGCGCCTCCCGCGGCAAGTCGATCGCCCGCCTGCTCGACCTCAAGGACGACGAGAAGCTGGCCGCGATGGTCTGCGTCTCCAACTTCGAGGAGGGCAAGTTCCTCATGATGTGCACCGCCAACGGCACCATCAAGAAGACCGAGATCTCGAAATACGCCAACTACCGCAAGGGCGGCATCATCGGCATCAACATCGAGCACGGCGACCGCCTCATCGCGGCCAAGCTGACCAACGGCGACAACGAGGTCGTGATGATCTCGCAGTCCGGCATGTCCATCCGCTTCCACGAGTCCGACGTCCGCTCCATGGGCCGCGACACGACCGGCGTCGTCGGCATGAAGCTCGAGAGCGGCGACCTGGTGAAGGCGATGGAAGTCGTCGATCCGGCCTGCACGCTCCTCGTCGTCGGCATCGACGGCATCGGCAAGCGCACGCCCTTCGACGATCCGGAGACCAAGGAGCCCGTCTACCGCAAGCAGTCCCGCGGCGGCAAGGGCGTCATCGCCATCTCCACCGAGGTCGGCGTCGCCGGCGCGCTCAGCGTCCAGGAAGCGGACGAGGTCATGCTCCTCACCAAGGGCGGCCAGTCCATCCGCACCAAGGTGTCCGACATCCGCTGCACGGCGGGTCGCAACACCAAGGGCGTCCGCGTCATGCGGCTCAAGGACGGCGAGTCCCTCCTCGGCATCTCGAAGGTCGAGCGCTCCGAGGAAGAGGAAGAGAACGCCGCCAAGCCGCAGGCCTGATCAGGTCGGTCCGGTGAAAACAGAAGGGGCGCCTCGCGGCGCCCCTTTTTTGTGCCCTGACGGCTCGCTCAGGCGCGTTCCAGCGCGGCGATGCACTCGACGTGGCGGGTCTGCGGGAAGAGGTCGAACGGACGGACCGAGACGACCTTCCAGCCCTTGGCGCAGAGATACTTTACGTCGCGGGCCTGGGTGTCGGGCGCGCAGCTGACGTAGACGATGCGACGCGGGCTGAAGGCGTCGAGCTGGTCGAGGAACGCCTCGTCGCAGCCCTTGCGGGGCGGATCGACGATCACGGCGGACTCGCGGCCTTCGACCGGGATCTTCTTGAAGATCGATTCCGCGGAGCCGGCGATGAAGCGGCAGTTGAGCAAGTGGTTGAGCGTGGCGTTCTCGGCGGCCTTGCGGGCGGCTTCGGCGCTGACTTCGATGCCGTTGACGGATTCGAAGAGGCGGGCGCCGGAGAGGGCGAAGAGGCCCGAGCCGCAGTAGGTGTCGACGAGGTGCTTGGCTCCGGATTCGTGCGCGAGCTTGATGGCGTGGCCGACGAACTGCTCGAGGACGGACGGGTTGTTCTGGAAGAACTCCCCGGCGAGGAACTTGAGCTGCACCGCGCCGACCTTCTCGGTGACGACCTGGCGGGAGTCGGTGACGACGCCTTCTTCGCAATCACGGAAGAGCAGGGTGGCGCCGCGTTCGAAGCGACCGGGGTTGGCCTTGATGTCCTTGCGGGAGCGCGCGTAGGCCGCGTTGATCGCGTCCGTGGCGATCGGGCACTTCGGTACGTCGACGACGCGGCGGGAGGTGCCGGCGGCGAGGAAGCCGATCGGGAAGTCCGCGCGGCGCGGCGTCATGAAGTGCGGGGTGATCTTGGAGCGGTAGCCGTACTGCTTCGGGGAAGGGTGGCAGGGGTCGACCTTGGTCTTGATGCCGCCGAGGCGTTCGAAGGCTTCCGCGACCTGCTTCTGCTTCCACTCGAGCTGCTGCGGGTAGGCGAGGTTCTGGTACTGGCAGCCGCCGCATTCGCCGAAGAGGTCGCAGCGGGGCTGGACGCGGTGGGGCGAGGGGACGATGACGCGGACGAGGTCGCCGCGCGAGAAATTGGCGGCGTTATGCCAGATGCGGGCCACGACCTTCTCGCCGGCCAGGGCGCCGGCGATGAAGACGACCCAGCCGTCGACGCGGGCCACGCCTTCGCCGAGGTTCGTCAGGCTCGCGATCTCGACTTCGATCTCCTGGTGGTAGGTGAACTTGCCGGGCCGGAACTTGGAGGCGTCGGGTTTGCGGGACTGAGGCGGCTCGAATTCGGACATGGCGATAAAGTCCGCCTCCCGGCGGAGAGGTCGAGACTTATCCCCGCCGAAGGCCTATCCTTGCCCTTCGGCCTGCCTTGGTTCTCACTTCGCCCGTGCCCGACGAGGTCATCCAGAGCCGACAGAACCCCCGCGTGCAGGCGTTGGCCCGCCTGCGGGACCGCGCCGAGCGCGAAGCCCGCGGTCTGTTCATCGCCGAAGGCCTCCGGGAACTCTCCCGGGCCATCGAGCGCAAGGTCGAGGTGCTCGAGATCTATTTCTGCCCGTCGATGTTCCGTGGCTCCGAAGCCGCCGAACTCGTCACCAACGCCCGCGTCGCCGGCGTCGACTGCTGCGAACTAGGCGTCTCCGCCTTCGAGAAGGTCAGCGGCCGCGAAGGCCCGGACGGCCTCCTCGGCGTCGCCAAGACCTGGAACTGCTCCCTCGACCAGCTCAAGCCTTCGGCCAACCCGCTTCTGCTCGTCGCCGAATCGGTCGAGAAGCCCGGTAACCTCGGCGCGCTCCTCCGCACGGCCGACTCCGCCGGTTGCGACGCCCTCATCGTCTGCGACCCGATCACCGACGTCTTCAATCCGAACGTCGTCCGCTCCTCGCAGGGCGCGCTTTTCTCCATGCCCGTGGCCGTCTGCACCTCGCAGGAGGCCGCCGTCTGGATGAAGGCCAAGGGTATCCGCTCGCTCGCGACCTCGCCGGCCGCGACCAAGGCCTATTGGGACGTCGACTGCCGCGGGCCGGTGGCTTTGCTGCTCGGTTCGGAGAAGGACGGTCTTTCGGATTTCTGGCTCAAGGGCGCCGACGAGAAGATCTCGATCCCGCAGGCCGGCCTGTCGGATTCGCTTAATGTCTCCAACGCCGCCGCGATCTGCCTCTTCGAGGCGGTCCGCCAGCGTCGGAAGTAGGCGCTGATGCGCAGTGCGATCTTCCATCTGGCTTCGACGCTGTCTTTTGGCGTCGGAAGCCTCTGTTTCTGGCTTCATCGGCAAATCGGCAGCTATGTGGACGCAGAGGGCTTCCTTCATGAGCCTTTCTGGCTGCTACCCATGGGCTGGTTTTTCGCGTTCGGCGGGCTCGCTTTCCTCGTAGCATCTCTTTTCCGCCGCAAATAAGAAGGCCGGGCTTTGCAGCCCGGCCTTGCTTGAGGAACTGACAGTGCTCTTAGCCGATGGCCTTGGCGTTCGCCGTGAAGACGCGGATTCAGGGGGCTTGGCTGTGTCCTTCGGACCCAGCCTAACCCGCCTCAGCCCTCGGCCTTCAGCCGATGGCCTTGGCGACCAGGTCGTCGAGCTTCTTGCCGTCGACGGCGAAGGCGCGGATGCCTTCGGCGGTCTTCTCCGTGGCCATCGCGTCTTCGTTGTGGTGCCAGCGGAATTCCTTCTCGCCCCAGGCCTTGGCGGCTTCGCCTTCGGACTTGGCGGCGGCTTCGTCGAGCACCTTGGGCACCGCGGCGGAGTCCTTGGAGAGCTCGTCGAGGAGGTTCGGGGCGATGGTCAGGAGGTCGCAACCGCAGAGGGCCTTGATCTGGCCGACGTTACGGAAGGAGGCGCCCATGACTTCGGTCTTGATGCCGTTGCGCTTGTAGTAGGCGTAGATGCGGCGGACGGACTGCACGCCGGGATCGTTGGCGCCGGAGGAGGCGGCTTCGTTCCAATTGGCGCCCTGGGCCTTCTTGTGCCAGTCGTAGATGCGGCCGACGAACGGCGAGATGAGCTGGACCTTGGCGTCGGCGCAGGCGACGGCCTGGGCGAACGAGAAGAGGAGGGTCAGGTTGCAGCGGATGCCTTCCTTTTCGAGCTCGGCGGCGGCCTGGATGCCTTCCCAGGTGGAGGCCATCTTCACGAGGATACGCTCCTTGGGGATGCCGGCGGCCTTATAGAGAGCGATGAGTTCGCGGGCCTTGGCGACGGTGGCGGTCTTGTCGAAGGACAGACGGGCGTCGACTTCGGTGGAGACGCGGCCCGGGACGATCTTGAGGATCTCGGTGCCGAAGGAGATGAGGAGGGCGTCGACGGCGGCTTGGACGCCCTTGCTCTTGTTGTCCTGGGCGGCCTTCTGGAGGAGGGCCTGGTATTCCGGCATCTGGACGGCCTTGAGGATGAGGCTCGGATTGGTCGTGGCGTCCAGAGGCTTGAAGGCCTTCATGGCGGCGAAGTCGCCGGTGTCGGCGACGACCTTGGTGTGTTGGCGAAGCTGTTCGAGTGCGTTCATGTGGAAGGCTTGCGAGCGTGTTAGAAGGCCCGGAATTGTCCAGCCCGTCCCGAAAAAACGGGCGCCCAGGCCCGTCCGGCCATCTCTCGCTTGTTTCGGCGGGCAGGCTGGTCCAGATTACCCTATGCGAATCAAGGTCAGGCAGGCGCTCGCCGCGGAGCAGCCGCTTACGGACGTCACTGTCTCCGGCTGGGTGCGTA
>JACCDN010349680.1_pt1:57500-79139 | contig 79139 bp, 61 predicted proteins | sample 7441691 | NCBI WGS metagenome assembly JACCDN01 (sample SAMN15323439, study PRJNA562643) | freshwater metagenome | isolation source: river surface water | place: USA:Blue River Watershed | collected 2017-08-16
CTCTATCCGCTGTGGGCGCAGGAGATTTGAGGGGTTCATTTGTTAGTACGAGAGGACCGCAAATGACATGCCTCTGGTGTTCCGGTTGTCACGTCCGTGGCACCGCCGGGTAGCTAAGCATGGAACGGATAAGCGCTGAAAGCATCTAAGCGCCAAGCCTTTCCCAAGATAAGATCTCCCTATAGAACCCAGGTAGACCACCTGGTTGATAGGCCGCCGGTGTAAGCGTAGCGATACGTTGAGCCTAGCGGTACTAATGTTCGATTGATCTGCAATTGGCTTCTTAGCCGTATCAAGTACGTCTAGGCCGATAGCATTACGGATTAGTAATTTTAGTATGCGCAAACTGTTTATCTTTCCCTATGACGGCAGCTCGCCACCTGGCGAAAACCATCTCATGATCACCCATCAGAGAGCTGCCCGAGGACACATTCTGGTGATCATGGGCGCATGGAAACACTCGTTCCCTTCCCGAACACGATAGTTAAGCATGCAGCCGCCGATGGTAGTGCACCCCCGCTGGTGTGCGAGAGTAGGTCATCGCCAGGTTCACGGACCCCGGTCTCCGCAAGGAGACCGGGGTCCCCTCATTTACGGAGGTCGCGGCCGGCCGGCGGCCGCCGTCGTCAGTCGCAGCAGGCCAGCGGGCCGAGTTCCAGGCGCCGGAGGGCTTTCCATCGGTGCGGGATCCCTCGCATCAGCAATGCGTGGTCGAAGTCGATGCTCCCCTCCGGGAAGTTCCCGCGGTCGGCGAAGAACGTCGAGGACACCGTCTCCATCCGCAGGGCCCGCACCGACCAGCTGTCCGTCTCGAGTTCGAGCCCGTCCGCGCGGACGCCGTCCTGGTTGGCCGAGTAGCCCGCGCTGCCGGCCGCGAAGAAGGCGGAGCTTTCTTCCAGGCTGGCGAAACAAGAGCCGTCGGGGAGTCCGGCGGCCTCCGTTCCGGCCGCTTCCACCTTCGTGGCCCCGTCGTCGGATTCCATGCGCAGGCTGATCGCGGGTCCGTGTTCTTTCACGTGGAACCGGGCCGCCCGGTGTTCCCCGGGGAAGATCCTGCCGCCGGCCAGCCGGTTGAGGCGCGAGCCCGTATGCCGGCAGGGGATGAAGACCCCTTCGCGACGCTGGGCGCCCTCGTCCCACTCGACCGCGATCCGGTGGGCGGCGTTCTCGCTGCTCAGTCCGCACCAGGCCGGCCACCCAGCCGGGCGGATGGCTTCGAGGCGGATCAGGCAGATGCCGACCAAGGAATAGCCGGCATGCGTCTTCGGGCGGAAGGGCGCCGGGAGCAGCCGGCGGACGGCCGCGGGGTCCGCCCGGAAGTTCACCAGGATCCGTCTCCGGATGATGCCTTCGAGCTCAGGAACACGCATGTCCCTGACCTCGGGCCGAGAGTTCGCCCAACGTGACGCCCGCGCCAGGGAGCACGCGGAGACGTCCTTCGATCTCGGCGTGCTCGCGGGCGGCGGGATCGGCCGAAAGATCGAGGTCGCCGGCGCGCCCGGTGGCGTGCTCGTCCACGACGCCCCAGAACTGACCGATGGTCATCGCCTCGAGCGGACGGGCGGGCTTGTGGCCCCCGGTGCGGGACTCCAGGGCCAGCAGCCCCGTCTCACGCAGCATCTCCAGGCAGCCCTCGGCGACGGAGGCAGGCACGCGCGCGCTCACGCCGATGTCCTCGGCCGTCGGGCCGGTGCGTCCGGCCCGGTAGCGTCGCAGCGTCTCGGCGACGCAGAGGAAGGCGAGGGTGCGGCGCGCCCGGTGGCTCAGCGCCTCCCACGACTTGTGCCGCGCGAGCGTGCGCCGGTTCTGGTAGGCGTAGGCGACCTGCCCGCCGATCAGCACGAAGAGCCAGCTGAGATAGGTGCCGAACAGGAGCACGAGCACGATGCTGAGTTCGCCGTAGAGGCTCTGCAGCTCCGTGACCTTGCCGACGTAGAGCGCGGCGAGGCGATGGTTGCAGACGACGAGCACGGCGATGGCGAGGCCGCCGACGAGCGCCGCGCTCCAGCGCACGCGCGCGTTCGGCATCATCCGGTTGAACGCCGCGAAGGCGAGCGTCAGCAGCGCGAGCGAGACGAAGAGCGGCCCGCCGCCGCCCACGAAATCGGCGAACCATCCGCCGCCGGGGATCTTCTGGAGCCAGCCCGTCAGCCACGTCGCGCCCGCGCCGAAAGAGGCCGCGAGCGAGGCCGCCGAAAGCATCGTGAGCGTGGTCGCGCCGACCAGGAAGAAGACCACGAGGAAGAGCAGGTAGTTCGCGAAACGATCGCGCCAGCTGCGTCCGAAACGCACGCCCCAGATGCCGTTCAAGGCGTCCTCCACGCGGCTCAGCATGAGCACCGCGAGGCCGAAGAGCAGGAGCAGCCCGATCACGCCCGCCTCGCCGCTCGCCGCGGTCTTCAGCAGGCGGTCGACGAGCGCGTCGAGGTCCTTGTTGATCTCGCGCAGCGTCGCGTGATGTCCTTCCGCCGAAGCCTTCGCCACGATCTGCGGCGCGGCGTATTCGACCGCGGCGACGATCGCGCGCTTCGCCGGATTGTCCTGCTGGTCCCCCGCGCGGGAGAGGATGAAGCCCGACACCGTGAGCGCGAGGCCGAGCAGCGGCCCGAGCGACATCAGCGTGTAATACGTGAGCGCGGCCGACTGCTGCGGCAGCCGGTGCGCGACGACGCCGTGCCACGTGGTCGCGATCACGCGCCACGCCGACTTCGACGCTCCGCGCCAACCGCGTTCCGCGAGCGCCTCCGGCGACCAGCTGGCTTCCAGGAAACCGGCCGGAGGCGTGGTCGTGGGAGCGGGATCGGCCTTGGGCATGGCGCGATGCTGGGGCGGGGCAGGGCGCCGGGCAATCTCCGGCCGTGAGCAAGACCAACAACTGGCGGTTGCTCATGCCACCGACCCCCGATTTTGTTGAGGCATTCACCCTAAAGCCGCTCTCTTATCAAAAATCCGTCAAAAAACCCGATTGTGAATAAAGTTTTCTCCCTAAGTGCTCTAATGACAGTGGCTTGCGTAAAATCACTACATCTAGTGTCGAAATAAATTTGCAGCCCCTACATCTAGTATTTTACTGCCAATCATACCAATCACCTAGCGGCCTTCCCGGCCCCTATTTGAGCCCTTTTCCCCACTCTCCATCATGGAATCCATCACCATCAAAGTAGGTCAGAAAACCTTCATCCTCGACAAGACCAAGGCCGAGGAAGCCTTCGCCAACAAGCGCGTCATCAACGGCCGCGAATCGATGTTCTTCAACATCCTCCCGCTGAAGTACCAGTGGGCGTACGATCTCTATCGCACGATGAAGAACAACCATTGGGAGCCGGAGGATATCCCGATGCAGAAGGACTGCGAGCAGTGGCGCGACCAGACCGGCCAGATCACCGAGATCGACCGCTGGATCGTGAAGATGGCGATCGGTTATTTCTCCGCCGCCGAAGGCATCGTCGGCGACAACATCATCCACGTCGTCCGCGAGGTCGTCACCGCCCCCGAGCTCAAGCTCGTCCTGGGCCGCCACGCGCACGAGGAGAACATCCACGCCGACTCGCTCGTCTACATGATCTCCTCGCTCGGCATCAACCCGCACGAGTGCGAGGCGATGTTCGAGGACATCCCGACGATCGCCAAGAAGGCCGCCTTCGTCGTCAACAACTCCCGCGCGCTGCGCCGCAAGCTCGACCTCACCAAGCTCGAGGACAAGCAGGCCCTCGCCCATAACATCTTCCTCTTCGGACAGTGCATGGAAGGCACCCAGTTCTACGGCCTCTTCGGCATGGTGCTCTCCCTCGCCCGCCAGAACAAGTTCCCGGGCATCGGCCAGATGTTCCGCTACACCCTGCGCGACGAATCCAACCACATCGACCTCTTCCGCAACCTGCTCGCCGAGCTCGTCAAGGAGAACCCCGACGTCTGGACGCCCGCCTTCAAGGAGGAGCTCCGCCAGCTCATGGCCAACGCCGTGTCGCTCGAGAAGGACTTCATCCGCGACTGCCTGCCCGTCAACGCCCTCGGCCTCTCGTCGAAGGAGTTCGAGCAGTACATCGACTACATCGCCGACCGTCGCCTGCGTAACTGCGGCCTCGATCCGCTCGTGGCCGAGACGACCAATCCTTTCCCCTGGCTCTCCGAGATGATGGACCTCAAGAAGGAGCAGAACTTCTTCGAAGGACGCGTCACGGAATACCAGAAGCAGGGCGCCCTCGGCACCGTCAACGACGACGAACTCTGAGCGTCCGCTGTCCAGATTCGGGCGTCACCCCCTTCGCGCCCGGTTTGGCATGCTTCCTGTTCTTACCCCTCATCCTATCCATTGAAAAAACCTGCGCCGGCCGCCGCCGACGCATCCTCCCTCATTCTCCCTCTCTCCGTCCCCTCTCTCCCAAGCTCTCCCTGACATGAAATCCGAACTCCCTTTCTTCCGCGAAGACATCGCCCTCAAGCACGCCGTCCGCGCTCCCGCCGACGCCAAGCCCCGCTTCAACTGGCGTGAGTCGCTCCCCGCCGCCGCCGGTGGCGCCGCCTCCGCCGGCCTCGACGCCGCGCAGATCGCCGACATCGTCGGCGCCGCCCTCACCGACCTCCTCGTCGCCCGCCAGGAACAGGACATCTTCACCGAGTCCAACCGCCAGTTCGTCGCCGCCGTCGCCAGCGACGTCGTCCGCGTCCTCTCCCAGTCCGGCGTCCAGGTGAGCGAGACCCTCGTCCTCCAGGCCATCGAAGACGCCCTCGTGCGTTACAACCGCCACGACGTCGCCAAGAGCCTCCTCTTCTCCCGCGGCGGCGAAGCCGCCCCCGTCGATCCCCTCGCCATCACGACCCGCCTCATGCGCCGCAACGGCCAGGTGGTGCCGTGGCTCCCCAACAAGATCACGACCGCCGTCCGCATGGCCTTCCTCTCGCTCGAGCAGGATCCCGCCCCCGCCGTCCGCGTGACCGCCGCCGTCACCCGCCGCGTGGCCGACCTCGGCCAGACCATCATCGGCATCGAGGAGGTCCAGGACCTCGTCCAGGAGGAGCTCATGCGCCAGGGCCACTTCAAGGTCGCCCAGAACTACATCCTCTACCGCGCCTACCGCGCCCGCCGCCGCGAGGAGCTCGCCGCCCAGCCCGCCGTCGTCGACGACCGCCAGGAGTCCCTCATCCTCGTCAAGTCCGCCGACGGCTCGACCTACCTCTGGAACGGCGACGAGCTGCGCAAGCGCATCGCCTTCGCCGCCGCCGGCCTCGAGCTCGTCCGCACCCCGGACCAGATCGAATCCGAACTCCGCCGCGGTCTCTTCAACGAGATCTCCGAGGCCGACCTCCGCAAGACGATCGAGCTCAACGCCAAGAGCCTCGTCGAAGTCGACGCCGACTTCGCCAAGTTCGCCGCCCGCATCTGCCTCTCCTACATCTACGAGGAGGTCCTCGGCTGGAGCATCAGCCGCGACGGCGTCTCGCAGCTCAAGGAATTCCACCGCGCCAAGTTCGCCGCCTACGTCGAACGCGGCATCGCGATCGGCCGCCTCTCGCCCGACCTGCGCAAGTACGACCTCGCCAAGCTCGCCGCCGCCCTCGACCCGATGGCCGACCTCGACTTCGAGCTCCTCGGCGTGCAGACGATGTACGACCGCTACCTGATCATCGACAAGACGGTCAAGCCGGCCCGCCGCCTCGAGACGCCCCAGTTCTTCTGGATGCGCGTCGCGATGGGCCTCTTCCTCCGCGAGGAGAAGAATCGCGAGGACTGGGTCATCCGCCTCCACGCGCTCTACAAGTCCCGCCGCTTCTGCAGCTCGACCCCGACGCTCTTCAACTCGGGCACGCTCCACAGCCAGCTCTCGTCCTGCTACCTCTACCAGGTCAACGACACCATCGAGTCCATCATGATCCGCGGCATCGCGGAGAACGCCTTCCTCTCCAAGTGGGCCGGCGGCCTCGGCGGTTCCTGGACCTCCGTCCGCGGCACGGGCTCCTACATCAAGGGCACCAACGGCGAGTCCCAGGGCATCATCCCGTTCCTCAAGCTCCACAACGACCAGCTCGTCGCCGTCAACCAGGGCGGCAAGCGCCGCGGCTCCGGCTGCGCCTACCTCGAGACCTGGCACAACGACATCGAGGACTTCCTCGAGCTGCGCAAGAACACCGGCGACGACCGCCGCCGCACGCACGACATGAACACGGCCAACTGGATCCCCGACCTGTTCATGAAGCGCCTCAAGAACCGCCAGTCCTGGACGCTCTTCCTCTCCAACGAGACCCCGGACCTCCACGAGACCTTCGGCGCCGAGTTCGAGAAGCGCTACGTCGCCTACGAGGCCCGCGCCAAGAAGGGCGAGATCTTCGGCAAGGAGATCCCCGCCCTCGAGCTCTGGAAGAAGATGCTCGGCATGATCTTCGAGACCGGCCACCCGTGGATCACCTTCAAGGATCCGTGCAACGTCCGCTCCCCGCAGGACCACGCCGGCGTCATCCACTCCTCCAACCTCTGCACCGAGATCACGCTCAACACGAGCGCCGAGGAGACCGCCGTCTGCAACCTGGGCTCCGTCGTCCTCGACTCGCACCTCAAGGCCGACGGCAGCATCGACCATGCGATGCTCCGTGAGACCGTCACGGTCGCCGTCCGCGCCCTCGACAACGTCATCGACATCAACTTCTACCCGACCAAGGCCGCCGAGGTCTCCAACCTCCGCCACCGCCCGGTCGGCATGGGCGTCATGGGACTCCAGGACTGCCTCTACCGCCGCGACGTCTCCTTCGCCTCCGAAGCCGCCGTCGAGTTCAACGACGAGATCATGGAAGCCGTGGCCTATTACGCCTACGAGACCTCCGCCGACCTCGCCGCCGAACGCGGCACCTACAGCAGCTACAAGGGCTCCAAGTGGGACCGCGGCCTGCTCCCGCAGGACACCGTCGACCTCCTCGAGCAGGAGCGCGGCGAGCCGATCGAGGTCAAGCGCGGCGGCCGCATGGACTGGGCTCCGGTCCGCGCCAAGATCGCCAAGCACGGCATGCGCAACTCCAACGTCCTCGCGATCGCCCCGACCGCCACGATCTCCAACATCGTCGGCAGCTCGCCCTGCATCGAGCCGACCTACAAGAACCTCTTCGTGAAGAGCAACCTGTCCGGCGAGTTCACCGAACTCAACGGCTACCTGGTCCGCGACCTCAAGAAGCTCGGCCTGTGGAACCAGGAGATGATGCAGCAGATCAAGTACTTCGACGGCGAGCTCAAGGACATCGCCGAGATCCCGCAGGCCATCAAGGACAAGTACCTGACCGCCTTCACCATCGAGAACAAGTGGCTCATCGACGCCGCCGCCCGTCGCCAGAAGTGGATCGACCAGGCCCAGTCGCTGAACCTCTTCCTCCCGACCCCGGACCTGAAGATGCTCTCGCACATGTACCAGTACGCCTGGCGCACCGGTCTCAAGACCACCTACTACCTACGCACCCTCGGCGCCTCCAACATCGAGAAGGCCACGGTCGAGAAGGCCCCGAAGTCCGAGCCGAAGAAGGAATACACCGCCGAAGAGAAGAACGCGTGCTCCATCGAGGCCATGCGCAACGGCGGCACCTGCGAGGCCTGCCAGTAAGTCAGAGTATCGAGTTCCGAGCATAGAGTATCGCTGGTCATGAAAGGGCGTCCGCAAGGACGCCCTTCTTGTTTCCCTCCGTTATCTAGCCCCAACCTAGCCCTAGCCCTGGCTCTGGCCCTATCCCTATTCGGCCCTCTTCTCATCTTTCTTCCATCCTTCATCCTCCATCCTCTATCATCTCCCCATGCCCTCCCTCGTCACTCCCGCCGGCACGGTCGAGATCCTCACCCGCGAGGAATCCTTCGCCGAGCTCGCCCGACGCATCAACGCCCTCGCCGCCCAGGGTCCGGCCTCCGTCGGACTGAGCGGCGGCTCCACGCCCAAGGCGTTCTACGCCTGGGTGGTCCGCACGGGAGCCCTCACGGCCGAAGCCCTCGCCCGCATCGACTGGCACGTGAGCGACGAGCGTTGCGTTCCGCTTTCGTCCGATGACTCCAACTTCGGCCACGCCGCCCGCGGCATGCTCGACGCGCTCGGCGTGCCCGCCGCCCGTCGTTTCCCCTGGCCGGTCGAACGGGCTCCGGCCGAAGCCGCGTCCGCCTATGAGGCCGCCTGGGCCAAGCGCTCGCCTGCCAAGGCCTTCGACCTCTGCGTCCTCGGCCTGGGCGACGACAGCCACATCGCCTCGCTCTGGCCGAAGTGCCCGCTGATCGGACAGAAGTCCGGCGCGCGCTTCGTCGCCACCGAATGGCCGGGCCGCGGCTGGCGCCTGACCATCACCGAGGCCGGCCTCGCCCAATGCGCGTCCATCGTCGTGCTCGTCGGCGGCGCCGCCAAGGCCCCGGCCATGCGCGAGATCGCCCACGGCGCTTTCGCGCCCGCGCTCCACCCCGGCCAGGCGCTGCGCGCCTTCGCGCCTCGCGTCACCTGGCTGGCGGACCGGGAAGCGGCCGCGTCGCTCTGAGCCCTCAGGCGGCCTTGGGCGTCGCGGGCTTCGCTTCCTTCTTCGGCTGGCTCTCGGGTTCCGGCGCCGGCGTCTTTTCCGCCTCCGGCGCGCCGCTGGTCTTCTGGCCGCGCAGGCTCTCGATCGTCCGGTGGCCGGCGACGTGCTGGATCAGCGTATGCGAGACGAAACGGGTGGGCGAGCTCGGGTCAGGGTTCTCGAGCACGAAGTAGAGGCGGCGGTTCTTCTCGCTCAGGATGAGCGGGGCGCGGTAGATGAGTTTCTGGGCGCCGTCCGGCTCGGTGATGCCCATGAAGAAGTTCACCACCTCGCGCTTGGCGATGACCGTCGGGCTGCGCGCACGCCGGCCGGGATCGGCGTAGAAGACTTTTCCGCCCATGCTGCAGAGCAGGCGGGTCTTGCTGAAGTTAAGCACGTCGAAGCCGCCGAAGGGAAAGCTCTCCACGTCGATGTTGAAGGTCCTCACCATCACCTTCTTCGTGCCATCCGTCGCGAACAGGATCGCCAGGGCCTCTCGGTCGCCCTCGCCGATCGTGAACTGGGCGAAGGGCAGCCAACCCTCGACGGGCTTGGCATCGGGCTTCCCGTTGGGGTTCGGGACCATGCCTTTGCGCACGACCGCGACGTTGGCCGGTCCTTCGTAGAGGATGGTGCCGCCCGGGTTCATCGCGCTGGGGTGGATGGGCGTCACCTCGCGGTCGCCTTGCACGCCGAGCTCGAGCCGTTCGCCTTCGGCGAGCAGGGGGTCTTCCCACCAGGTGACGGTCAGCGCGCAGGTCCGTTCGGACTGGCCCCTCGTCCGCGCGGCGGACTTGGTCTTCTCGGCCTCCGGCCGGGTCTCCTTGTTGTCGGCGGCGGACAGGCCGAGCCAGACGGCGGAAAGCAGCAGCCCCGCCAGAAATTTCCTGATGATCATGGGTTCAGATTTCGTTCGCGTTGAGCCAGCGGATCGAGGTGGCCTTGAAACGGCGGCCGAGGAGACGGTTCACGTTCCAGTTCTCGCGCTCGAAGGGCGTGGCGTTGGCCGGGAGCCGGATGTTGCTCGCGGCGCCGCCGGCGTGCAGGCTTTCGTAGGCGTCGAGCATGGGGATGAAGTCATACTCCTTGGTGAAGGCGCCGTTGACGCGGTAGTTGAGCCGTCGGCGGGTGGGCTCGTCGTAGGCGGGGCCGCGCGTCGACGGGATCATCAGCTGGGCGCTGCGTTGCACGACCACTTCGACCCAGGCGCGGCCGATGGTGTTGCCGGCGTTGTCCAAGGCCTCGCCATAGGCGCGGATGGTGAACGTGTCCGAGCGCGGCGTCAGGTTCGGTCCGACCGTGTTGAGCACGTCCATCTGGGTCACGACTTGCGGGGCGCCGAGGCCGGCGGTGACGCGCTGGTCGGCGGTCGAGGTCGCCTGCTGGCTCATCGAAGCGATGTTGGGGAAGCGCGGGGCGGTCGGATTGGTCGCCTTCTTCAGCACGCCCCAGACGCCGGGTCCGTCGGCGTTCCTGTCCGTGAAGTTCGGCGCCCCGCGGCCGCTGTTGCCGTTGGGGTCCGTGAAGCTCGTGGTGAGGTTGGGGGCGTCCGGAGCCGCGAAGGTCCCGTCGGTGAGGTTGCCGCCGGCGTCGCGGATCGAGTTGTTGTTGATGCCCGAGCGGTCGATGGCGGACTGCAGGGCGCCTTTGAGTCCGTGCTGACGCTGGCGTAGGTCGGTGGAGTCGAGCAGACGTCGGTTCACGAAGTCGGCCAGGGACATGAAGGGGCCGCGGTCGCGGACTTCACGGACCACTTCGGCGGCGAGGCGGTCGATCTCGGCGTCGGTCAGCTCGCGGTAGTTGTTCCACGCGTTGATGTCGCCGCCGGCGGGGCGGAACGAGCGCGCGAAGCGGGTGAGCACGGTGCCGCTGACGGAGGATCCGTCCGGCATGGTCTGACCCCGCATGCCGGCGAGCACGGCTTTCCAGGCCGCCTTGGAGGTCGAGTTCACGTTGAACCCGCCGTCATAGAGCGAGTTGCGGGCCAGGTAGCCCGGATGCGGGAAGTCGACGGCCGACGGGAACGTCATGTCGGCGACGGCGCCGCGGGCGTCGGGCTGGAAGACGACGCGTTTGTTGGCGAGCGGGTTGTAGCCGGCTTCAAGGGCCTGCTTCACGTCGCGGAACGAAGTCACGTCGAACCCGCTGATGTTGCCGGCCGCGCGGCGCAGGGCCGCCGCTTGTTCGGCGGCGACGTCCGTGTCGACGGGCAGGTCGGGGCCGCCTGGGAAGGCGTTGCGCTCGCCCGGCAGGGAATACGAATTCGCCTGGAGGTTCAGGCCGCTGAAGTAGAAGGCGTCCCAGAGGGCGAGGTTCGAGACGAAGGCGTGGTCGGTCCGCACGTTCGCGACGTTGCGGATCATGCGGGTGCCTTCGTGGATGCCGACGTAGCCGTTTTCCGGGATCGCCCGGTCGGTGCCGCTTTCGCGTTTGGGGCCGGGCCAGTCGGTGACCTTGGTCAGGTCGGAGATGCCGGGATGGGCGAACGAAGATCCCACGGTGAGGTCGGCGTCGGTGTTCACCTGGGCATGACCGGCGGAGCCGAGCTGCGCCAGCGAGAGGAGCGGGCGGCGGGGCACCGGGAACAGCACGGTGTCGGAGCGCTGGCTGACGGTCGGGTTCACGCTCGCGCCCCAGTAAGCGTTGGTGTTGTTGGCGCTCAGGGCCATCTGCGGTTCGGCGTCGAGGCCGCGCTGCGAGAGCACCCAGCCGATCGGCGTGTGCGCCTTGCCGTCGTAACCGTACAGGTGGGCCTGCTGCGGGCGCACGCTCAGGAAGAACGGCGACATCGGGGCGTTGAAGATCTCCGGAGGGGTCACCAGGCGTCGGCTGTTGTCGGTGTTGATGCGGAAGTTCGAGAAGGCCGAGGGATTATCCGCCGGGTACCAGATGTCGCGGGTCTGTCCGGTCATCTCCGCCGAGCGGAGCAGGAAGTCCGTCATGAAGAACGGCTGCTTGTCGTTGCCGCGGTCGGCGCGGATCGAGGCGACGATGCGTCCGTTCAGCGAACCCGCGCGGCCGGAAGTGATCTCGGGGCGGCCGAATTCAGGGTCGCCGTTTTCGGGGCCGAAGGTGATCTGCTGGCCGATCACGTTGTTGTCGCCGCGCCAGGTCACGCCCGTGTGGGTGGCGACCGGGTTGCGTCCGGTGGCGATGCGGTAGTCGGGCGGGCGGGGGTTGCCTCCGGAGACCGAGCGCAGCCATTCTTCGTTGTACTGGATGATGTTGCTCCAGTGGCCGTTGTCGTTGCCGTAAAGCGGCCAGCCGGCGGTGAGCGCCTGGAAGTTGAGCAGGAGAGACTCGTCGACGAGGTGCTGTCCGGGCGCGGTGCCCGATCCTTCGTAGACGAAGCCGCTGACGGTCCTCGCGGACGGATTATAGGTGGGGTTGTCGGTGGTGGGCGAACCGAACCAGCGGCGGTCCTTGTTCAGCGCCTGTCCGTCGATGCTGCGGTTGTTGATCAGGTAGAAGTTCCAGTGCTGGTGGCCGCCGATCGCGGTGGTGCCGTTGCGCAGGCGGGGGAAGACGTAGCCCGGGGTGTTCGGGGTGCCTTCCTCGCCGACGACGCGGTTGTCGTAGTTGACCCACCCGGAGTTGCGCACGACGAAGCGCACCGTCTTGTTCTGGTTGGGCGGAGAGGCGAACTGGAGGACGGTCTTGAGCTTCTTCGCGGTGCCGTCCCAGTCGATGCCGAAGGCGTCGCGCAGGCGGCGCGAATTCTTCACGTCGTTCCAGAGGTCGAGCGCGCTGTGGAAGGCGGCCGGATTGTCGGGGCCGGCGTTGTAGCAGTAGCCGCCGAAGAAGCCGTGGGCCGGCGCCTGGCCGGCGCCCGTCGGCGCGGGGAGCACGTACATCTTGCCGTCGCTGCGACGCTGCGGCATGAAGCCCCAGGTCCACAGGCGTCCGTCGGGCTTGGTGAGGTCTGCAGGCGTTCCTTCTTCCAGCTGCGTCGTCACGTCTCCGCCGCGGCGGTGACGTACGTTGTAGAACGGCGTCATCTTGTACACGGCGTTGCTGCCGAGGTCGTAGCCGAAATCGTTGGTCGCGATCACCGTGTTGCTGGCGCGGTTGGACTTGTAGTCCCCGCCGATGAACTTGGTGCTGATCGTCTTCACCTCGCCCGGCTCGAGGCGGAACTTGCGGCCCGGATCCACGAGGCGGAAGGAGAACGAGCGGTTTTCGTAGGCGCCGTCGCCCAGGGCCACTTCGCCGATCGTCAGGGTGCGCTGCACGCGTTCGCCGATCCACAGCGGGTCGGTCAGGTTGCGGGTACGGGGTTCGGTCGCGCTGCCGTTGCGGGTCGGCGAGCTCGGGTTGGGATCGAAATACTGCCAATGCGTGTCGGCGAAGTCCCACTGCTCGATCTGCACGTCGAAGATGAACGGGAGGGACTCGCCGTTGGTGACCATCGCGAGGCCCTCGAACTCGATGGCGACGTCGTAGGGGTTGTGCACCATCACGACCGGATCCACCGTGACGCCCAGCGTGCCGTTGGGGTCCGCGCCGGTGGCGTCGGAGAACACGCCCGAGAAGATCATCGAGAAACGGACGATGCTCGGGGAGAGGCTCATCGAGGTCGGCCACGTGCGGGTGCTGGTCTCCGGGAAATTGCCGCTGAGGTCGTAGTAGGCGTCGTTGGTCGCCGGGCGGGGCTGGGCGATGCCCATGCGGTCGAAGTTGGTGACGACGTTGGTTCCGAACTGCGTGTTGACGTAGTTGTGGGCGAGGATGTTCGGGTAGCGGAGGCGCTGTTCGGCCTGGAAGCTCGGCGTGTCGCTGGGCGCCGAAAGGTTGTTGCGGTAGAAGTAACGGTTGGCGTTCAGCTGGCCTCCGCCCGCGTAGAACTGGTCGGGCCGGGGGGCGATGGCCCACGGCGCGGCCGAGCCGCTGGGATTGACCTGGCGGCTGCGCTGCACGGGTTCGTTGCGGTTGCCGTTGGCGTAGGTGAGCGGTTCGACGCCGCGCGCGACCACCGCGTCAGCGGGCGCCGCCGGCTGGCCGCGGAGCGCGCCGGAGGTCTTGCCGGCCTGTTCGATCTCGCGCTTGTACATGCGGTAGTAGTTGCGGTACAGGTCCCAGGTCGGGCCGCGGACGATGCGTCCGTTCAGGTTCTCGGCGTGCGTCTCGGCCAGTTCGGACCACGGCAGGGCGTTGACGCGGAGGGTGAGGTTGTTGCTGGCGCTGGAGAAATAGCTCGTCGAGCCCGGGCGGTTCTCGGTGGCGTTCGGGCTGCGCTCGGTGGTGGCGAGGATGCGCGAGACCGTGGTCGCGTTCTGCTGGTAGGAGTCGAAGAACGCGGAGCGCAGCGGCGCTTCGTAGACGAAGCCCAGGCGCTCGGGCGTCTCGCTGGCGGCGCCGGGCGTCGTGCCCGAGCCGCCGTTGCGGGCGAGGATGAGGTTGTAGGAGGTGCCGAGCAACGACCGCAGGTAACGCGGTGACCACTCCGAAGCGCGCGGCGAGGCCAGCAGCAGTTCGGAGGGCGACCCCAGCTTGTCGACCAGGTTGGGGCGATTGTAGTCAAGGTCGACCGCCATGCCGCTCGCGCCGAGGCCGGCCGTGGTGACGTGCGCGTTGGGCGCGCCATGGAAGAGCGACGGCTTGCGCAGGCGCGCGTCCGTGACGATCGTCGGGTCTTTCTGGCCCGGGTACACTTCGAGGCCGCGGTACATCGCGTAGGGCAGCTCGAACGCCGTCGAGAGGTCGAGCTTCACGCCGCCGTTATAGGTGTCGGTCAGCGTCGAGAAGGAGTAGGTCGTGACGTCGTGCCAGAGCAGGCGGGCGGCGTCGCTCATGGCCTGTCCCGCGGCCGGTCCCGCCTGGCGCGCGGCCCACGCCGCGAGGCCCGCCGAGCCGATGGCCTTGCCGAGCTGGTAGGACTGAGGGTTGCCGACGGAGGCGGCCACGTCGCTCAGACGCCAGGCTTCGAAGTTGAAGTTGGCGGGCAGCTGTCCGCGGGCGTTCACGCCGTCGCGCAGGATCTCTCCGGGCGCGCCGATCGCGGCGATGCTGTTGCGCTGGTTGGCGGAAGCGGCGAAGCCGCGGTCCCATGCCTCCGGCGTCAGCGTCGCGCCGGCGGACGTAGCCGCGTAGAAGTCGGGGAGGTTGACCTTGGCCTTGAGGCCTTCGTCGCCGATCCAGTAGGCGTAGCGGCCGTTGGCGCCGAGCGCCGTGCCGTCCGTGAAGGCGGGGCCGGGCAGCGGTTGCGGACGGGCGTCGATCGCGCCGAGATAGTTGCGCTGCATGCCGGTGAGGCCTGCCGGGAGGTTGAGGGTGCCGAAGGAGACCAAGGGGACCAGGCGGTTCGGATCCGTGTCGATGGGGGTGCCGAGGGCGTCGATCAGGGCCTGGCCTTCGCGGCTCATGTCGGCCACGCGTCGTCCGTCGGCGTCGGTGGTGTAGTAGGTCGAGTTCGGGAGGTAATGGGTGGCCGTGCCGGAAAGCTCGGGGTCGCCGTTGACGTCGAAGGGCGAGGCCAGCCAGCCGAGGAACAGGCGCGAGTTGGCCGGATTGGACACGTCCCAGTCGCGCGGCAGGCGCGGGTCGATGCCGCCCGTCGCCCACACGCCCGTGAGGTATTTCTTCTGGTGCGAGAGGCGGCCGCCGGCCGGAGCGTTGTTGTTGGTGCGGTCGGTGAGGTTGCGGCGGGCGGCGATCGTCGTGGCGTCGTTGTTGCCTACGGCCACGTCGTTGTCCGCATACATGTCGGCGCGCATGGTCACGCGCTGGTCGGGGCCGGCCATCACCTGCAGCTGCGCGATCGCGATGCGAGCGGACGCGAGGGCGTTGAAACGCGCGCGGAGGTAGCCGGCGTTGCTTTGCGCGAGGCGGCTTTCCACCTGCAGGAAAGAGGCGAGGACGATCACCATCATGACCATCGCCGCCATGATGGTCAGCGAGAGCACGAGAGAGAAACCAGAGCGATTGGGCTTCATGGGAAAATTGGGGTAAAATCACAGTAAACCCCCCTAGGGCTAAGTCAAAGGATTGGTTTTACACATTTGTTCCAAATGCGTTATTAATGTCATTTAAATTCATTTAAACTCATTAAACAGTCATTTAATGGCAATTTAAAGAGGGTGCTTGCGACTACTGGGGGTTTCCCGACTTTAGAGCCGTGCAAACCCTCATCCAAGGCGCAGGCGCCTTCATCTGGCCCCTCGGTTTCTGCTCTTTCCTGGCGGTCTATCTCGTCATCGAACGCGCCTTGGCTCTCCGGGTCTCCCGGGTCGCCCCTGAGTCCGTCGTCAAGGCGGTCCTCGCGGGCCAGCTCGATCAGGTGGGCGCCGCCGACGGCGAGTCCGTCGCGGGTCGTCTCGTGCAGCGCTGGAAGGACGGCGCCTCGGGCGACGTGCTCAAGGCCTGGGCCCGCCACGAGCTGATCCGCCTCCAGCGCGGCCTGCATCTCCTCGACAGCATCGTCGCCGGCGCGCCCTTGCTCGGCCTGCTCGGCACCGTCGCCGGTCTCGCCACGCTCTTCCCTGAGCAGGGCATGCCGGATTCGCAGACGCTCACGCGCGGCGTCGGCCTCGCGCTCAGCACGACGATGATCGGCCTCTGCGTCGCGATCCCCGCGCTGCTCGCCTCGAACTGGCTCTCCCGCCGCCTCGAGATCCTGTCTTCGCGGCTCGACGTCCTCGTCGAGGCGCTGGAAGCCCGCCGCCGATGAGCCTCGTCGTCTCCCGCCGCCGATGAGCCTCGTCGTCTCCCGCCGCCGTCGCGCCGAGATCAACGTCGTGCCGCTCATCGACGTGATGGTGGTGCTCGTGTTCTTCCTGCTCCTGAGCGGACGTTTCGAACAGACGCGCGCGCTCGCCATCGTGCCGCCCACGGCCTCCGCGGGCGCGGCCGGGGCCGAGGCCCCGACGCTCGTCGTCGGCGTCGACCGCGACGGCAAGCTCTACCTCGAAGGCAGGCCCATCGCCGCCGACGCGCTCGGCAAGGCCCTCGTCGACCATGCGCTGAAGTCGCCCGGCACCGAAGTCATCATCGTCGCCGATGAACGCTCGCTCACCGGCGCCGCGGTCGGCGCGCTCGACGCCGCCGCGAAGGCCGGCTTGAAGCCGCGCCTGCAGACCCGCCAGCCGCGCTGATCGGGGATGCGAGGACCCGATCCTCCGTCTTCCATCGTCCATCTTGCATCATTCATCTTAAATCGCTTCCTCCCATGTCGACCCGTCTCCCCGAAGTCCTCCGCCTGCTCGAAGACTACACGCAGGCCCACGGCACGTCCGGCCACGAGGACGCGGTCCGCGCGATCTTCGTGCGCGAGCTCCGCGGCCGCGCGTTCAGCGCCGACGGACTCGGCGGCGTGCTCGCTTCGCCCGCTGCGCCGAAGGGCGGCCCGCGCGTGGTGCTCACGGCGCACATGGACGAGATCGGTTTCCTGGTGCAGGCGGTGACGCACGACGGCTTCCTGCGCGTCGTCCCGGTCGGCGGCTGGCCCGACGGCGTGCTCGCCTCGCAGCGCCTGCGCGTCTGGTCGCGCTCCGAGCGCAAGGAATTCATCGGCGTCGTCGCCGCGCTCCCGCCTCATCAGGGCGGCGCCCAGGCCTCGTCGGCCGACAAGGTGCTCGTCGACATCGGCGCCCGCTCGGCCGCCGCCGTCGCGCGCCTCGGCATCCGCGCCGGCGATCCGGTCGTGCCCGAAGGTCCGTTCACGGCGCTCGCCGAGCCGGGCCTCTACGCCGCCAAGGCCTTCGACAACCGCGTCGGCATGGCCGCGCTCACGCTCGCCACGCACGCGCTCGACGCGGCTCCGCCCGCGGCCGACCTGCTCGCGGTCGCGACCGTCCAGGAAGAGGTCGGCTGCCGCGGCGCGGTCGTCGCGGCCCGACTCGCCAAGCCCGACGTGGTCATCGTGCTCGAAGGCCCGCCCGCCGACGACCTTCCCGGTCTCGCGCCTTACGGCGAGCAGCAGGGCGCTCTCGGCGCCGGCGTGCAGGTGCGCGCCTACGATCCGACGGCGATCATGAACCCTCGCCTCGTCGACCTGACCCTGCAGGTCGCGGCCGAGCAGGGCATCCCTTGCCAGCTCGCGGTGCGCCGCACGGGCGGCACCGACGCGCGTTCCTTCCAGGCCCATGAGCTGGGCCTGCCGGTCATCGTGCTCGGCGTCCCCGCGCGTTACATCCACACGCACAACTCCGTCATCGACGTCGCCGACCTGCAGGCGTGCGTCGACCTCGCGGTCGCGCTCGTCCGCCGGCTCGACGCGCCGACGGTCAAGGCCCTCACGCAGTATCTGTGAGCACGGAGGGTTGCCGGCTCAAGGTGAAGGCCGTCCCGGGCGCGTCGCGCACGGAGATCGTCGGTCGCCTGGGCGAAGCCTTGAAGGTCCGCGTCGCCGCGCCGCCCGAAGGGGGACAGGCCAACCGCGCGATCCTCGCCTTGCTCGCGGAGCGGCTCGGCCTGCCCGCCGCCGGCGTGACCTTGGTCTCGGGGGCCGCTTCGCCCGCCAAGGTCGTCGCGCTCCGGGGCGTCTCGGCCGAGCAGGCCTGGGCGCGTCTTCTCGGCTGAAATCGCACAATCCGCTTGAGAGGGGAGGGGCGTCCGCCGACAGTAAGCCCATGTGCGCGGACAAGAAACCCGCCTCGGCTTCCGGCAAGGAAGGCTTCGAGGCCGAACTCAAGCAGCTCGAGCAGCTCGTCGAGTCCCTCGAGTCCGGCGACGTGTCCCTCGACGCCCTCGTCGCGAAGTATGAGGAAGGCATGCGCCTCCTGAAGTCCTGCCAGAAGTCGCTCGAGGCCGCCGAACTGCGCATCGAGCAGCTGGGCAAGCGCGGCGAAGATTCGCAGGGCTGATGTCGCTCCTCGCGTCCATCCGCGGCCCGGCCGACGTCAAGGCCCTCGCGCCCGAGCAGCTTCCGCTCCTCGCGCAGGAGATCCGCGAACGTCTCGTGACCGTCACCGCGAAGAACGGCGGACACGTGGGCCCCAACCTCGGCGTGGTCGAGCTCTCGATCGCGCTGCACCGCGTCTTCGGCACCCCGCAGGACAAGTTCGTCTTCGACGTGGCCCACCAGGGCTACGTGCACAAGCTCCTCACCGGCCGCAACGGCGCCGACTTCGACGGCATCCGCACGACCGGCGGCCTGAGCGGCTTCCTCAACCGCGAGGAGAGCCTGCACGACGTCTTCGGCGCCGGCCACGCCGGCACCGCGCTCTCCGCCGCCGTCGGCCTCGCCAACGCGCGCGACCGCCTCGGCGAGGATTCGCACGTCGTCGCCCTGATCGGCGACGCGGCCCTCACCTGCGGCGTCACGATGGAGGCGCTCAACAACGCCGCGAAGTCGACGAAGCGCCTGGTCATCGTCCTCAACGACAACGAGTGGTCCATCGACCGCAACGTCGGCGCGGTCGCCGACATCCTGAGCCGCCTCATCGTCACGCGGCCTTACAACAACTCGCAGCAGGGCCTGAAGCGCTTCCTCGGCAAGACCCGCGCCGGCACCAAGTTCCTCGACTTCGGCCGCAGCTTCAAACGCCACGTGAAGAACTGGTTCACGCACAGTTCCTCGCTCTTCGAGCAGTATGGCGTGCGTTACGTCGGACCGATCGACGGCCACGACCTCGGCGCCCTCGAGCGCTACCTCAATTTCTGCAAGGAGTCCCAAGGCCCGATACTCCTCCACGTCCGTACCGAGAAAGGCCGCGGCCTCGGCGCCGCGCTCAGGAACCCGGAGAAGTTCCACGGCACGGGAGCCTTCGACCCGGAGACCGGCGACTCGCTCGCTTCCGGCGCCGCCGGCGCGCCCAAGGCCTGGCAGGACGTCTTCGGCGCTCTCCTCGTCCGCGAGGCCAAGGCCGATTCCCGCGTGGTCGGCATCACCGCCGCGATGCCTTCCGGCACCGGGCTCAACCAGCTGAAGAAGGAGCTGCCCGCGCAGTATCACGACGTCGGCATCGCCGAGGAGCATGCCGCGCTCTTCGCCGCCGGCATCGCCGCGCGCGACCTCCGTCCGGTCTGCGCGATCTACTCCACCTTCATGCAGCGCGCCTACGACATGGTCATCCATGACGTCTGCCTGCAGCGACTGCCGGTCACCTTCTGCATGGACCGCGCGGGCGTCTCGCCCAGCGACGGCCCGACGCACCACGGCCTCTTCGACATCGCCTACCTGCGCTGCGTCCCGAACGTCACGCTGATGCAGCCGAAGGACGAGGACGAGTTCGCCGACATGCTGCATACCGCGCTGAAGTCCGGCGCGCCGATGTTCATCCGCTATCCGCGTGGCGCCGCCGCCGGCAAGGCGATCAAGGCGCAGCCCGCGCTCATCCCGCTCGGCCAGGCCGAGGTCCTGCGCCCCGGCGCCGACGTCCAGCTCTGGGCCCTCGGCACGATGGTGCCCGAAGCCGAGGCGCTCGCCGGAAAGCTTTCCGCCGCGACGGGCCTCTCCGTCGGCGTGGTCAACGCGCGCTTCGCCAAGCCGATCGACGCCACCTTGCTCGTCAACCAGGCCAAGGCCGCGAAGCTCATCGTCACGCTCGAGGACGGCGCCGTCACCGGCGGCTTCGGTACGGGCGCGCTCGAGACGCTCGCCGAACACGGCGTGCGCACGCCGGTGCTCCGCCTCGGCTGGCCCGACCGTTTCGTCGGTCACGCCACCGACGTGAAGACCCTCCGCGCCGCCCACGGCCTCTCGCCCGACCAGATGCTCGCGGCGATCAAGGAGAAGGTGGGCTGAAGAGGGTGGTAGCAACGGCTGGCGGTTCGCAGGGTAGGGTCGGCACTGCGTGCCGACCTAGTTTTTCATCACTCAAAGGGAAACCGGAGACCGGATGATTGGCTGGGGACACTTCTTTCAGGTCCCAGGTCTCAGCCATCAGGTATCAGGTTCGGGTTTTCAGGTACAGGTGCAGGCATCGGGCATTCTGTCATCTGTCATCAGTCATCGATTCAGCCATCTACCCCTACCCCTATCACTTGTCTCACGCCCTCACTTCTTCTCTTCCATCCTCTTCCTCATCTCCTCCGCCCGCGCGGTCGCTTCTTCGGCGTGCTTCACGGCTTCGGTGAGTTTGGTGAGGATCAGTTTCTCGCGTTCCTGCAGGGCGGCGAGGCGCGCGTCGCGGGCCTTCACGGCGTCTTCCCATCCGCGCAGGGCCGCCTGCCAGTCCTTGGTGCGGGCGACGAACTCGGCCGTCTGCTTCTTGTTCTCTGCTTCGGCGGCGGCGCGCTGGGCGCGCGTGCGGTCGAGCTGCGTGCGTAGTTCGGCGAGATCCTGGCGCAGGCCTTCGCTTTCGGAGCGGGCCTGGGCGAGGTCGGCCGTCAGCTTGGCGCGCGTCGCGCCTTCGGCGGCGTAATCCGCGCGCAGGCCGAGGTCGCGCCGCCACTGCCAGCCGGCGACGGCGACGAGCAGGCCGATCAGGACGAACTGGACGGCGCGCAGGCTCATCGGCTTTCGACGGGCTCGGCGGCGAAGCGCACTTCGGTGATGCCGGCTTCGCCCACGGCCTCGAGGGCGCGGGTCATGGCGGCGAAAGGCGTGCGGGCGTCGCCCTGCACGAGCGCGGGCCGGCCCGGCGCGGCGGCGGCCCGGCGGCGCAGCTCGGCGACGAGTTCGTTGCGGCCCAGCGCGCGGCCGTCGAGCGAGAGGGTGCCGGCGGCGTCGACGGCGACGACGAGGTTACGTTCGGCCGAGGCGGTGGCGGCGCCGGAAGTGGGCAGGCGCACGGGCGCGAGCGCCTGGCTCTGCGTCAGGCCGAGCGTGGCCAGGATGAACGTGGCCAGCAGGAAGAACATGATGTCGATGAGCGGCACGATCTCGATGCGCGCGCCCGTCTCTTCTTCCTTCGGCCGGCGGAGGCGGATGGCCATCTCAGCGACGGCGCCCGGCTTCGTCGGGCGCAGGTTGGAATTCGCTCACCGGCTGGCCGGCGGCCGCGGCGCTCTTCAGCGCGATCTCGGCCTGGTTGATGGCCTGCTCGAGGTCATGACGCAGGGACTGCGCGCGGCGGTGGAAGAAGTTGTGCGGGATGAGGCAGAAGATCGCGATGCCCAGGCCGGCGGCGGTCGCGATGAGGGCTTCGCCGACGCCGCCGCTGACCTTGGCGACCGCGAGCTGCTCGGAGCCGATGAACTGGAAGCTGCCCATGATGCCGACGACGGTGCCGAGCAGGCCGAGCAAGGGCGCCA
>JACCDN010358198.1_pt1 | contig 78649 bp, 76 predicted proteins | sample 7441691 | NCBI WGS metagenome assembly JACCDN01 (sample SAMN15323439, study PRJNA562643) | freshwater metagenome | isolation source: river surface water | place: USA:Blue River Watershed | collected 2017-08-16
ACAGTGTTTACCGTGAGGTTACTTATGGTATTGGAGAGTGGAACTTGAACAAAACAGTGGGTTGGGGATGGGATATCACCAACTTCGTATGGTGGGTAGGTATTGGTCACGCTGGTACCCTTATCTCAGCAATCTTACTTTTATTCCGTCAAGGATGGAGAACAGGTGTAAACCGTGCTGCAGAAGCAATGACCATTTTCGCCGTAATGTGCGCAGGTCAGTTCCCAATCTTCCACATGGGTCGTGTTTGGATGGCATTCTTTGTACTTCCTTACCCTAACACACGTGGTCCATTATGGGTGAATTTTAACTCACCACTTTTATGGGACGTATTTGCGATCTCTACTTATTTCACGGTATCATTATTATTCTGGTATTCTGGTTTGATTCCAGATTTTGCAACTGTTCGTGATAGAGCTTTTACTAAATTACGTAAGCGTTTATATGGCCTTGCTTCATTTGGTTGGACAGGTTCTACCAAGCACTGGCAGCGTCATGAAAGTTTATCATTAGTACTTGCAGGTTTATCTACACCACTTGTATTATCGGTACACACGATCGTATCTTTTGACTTCGCAACTTCAGTAATTCCTGGTTGGCATACCACCATCTTCCCTCCGTATTTCGTTGCGGGTGCGATCTTCTCTGGTTTTGCGATGGTGCCATCCCTTATGATCATTGTACGTAAAGTATTTGCAATGGAAGATTATGTTACACTAGGTCACATCGAAGCAATGAATAAAGTAATTGTACTTACAGGTTCTATTGTAGGTATCGCTTACTTAACAGAATTATTTATGGGTTGGTACTCTCAAAATAAATATGAAGGTTACACTTTCTGGTATAGCCGTGCTTATTTATTTAGCCCTTATGGATGGAGCTACTGGGGTATGATGGCTTGTAACGTATTAAGCCCTCAAATTTTCTGGTCTCGCAAAATGAGAAGAAATGTTTTTGTAACATTCTTCATGAGTATCATCGTTAACATTGGTATGTGGTTTGAGCGTTTCGTAATTATCGTAACGTCTTTATATAGAGATTATTTACCGTCTAGCTGGTCTGTATACTACAGTCCTACTATTTGGGAAATGGGCTTCTATGCAGGAACCTTTGGATTGTTCTTTACATGTTTCTTCTTATTTGCTAAATACTTCCCAGTAATTGCAATTGCAGAAATTAAATATGTATTAAAAACAACCGGCGATGGTTACAAAGAGCAAATGAGTGCGATTGAAGCGCAACCATTAGAAGCATTTGTTAAAGATCAAACCCATCATCACTAATCATTTACGTTGAACCAACGATAAAATAGAACACATGGCAAAAAAGAAATTTGTAGTAGGCTGTTTTGAGGATGAAGCGGTGCTTTTTCCAGCAGTTAAAAAAGTGCGTGCTGCAGGATATAAAATTCATGATGTGTACACACCATTTGCAGTTCATGGTTTAGATCATGCAATGGGCTTAAGAGAAACGAGCTTACACACAGCAGGATTTATTTATGGTATTACGGGTACAACAACGGCCCTTAGTTCTATAAGCTGGATCCTTACCAAAGATTGGCCTCTAAACATTGGTGGTAAACCACACTTTGCTTTACCAGCATGGATTCCAATTATGTTTGAGTTAACAGTACTCTTTGCTGCAGTAGGTATGGTACTTACTTTTTGCTACTTGTGTCAATTAGCACCAGGTGTTAAAAAGCATCATTTCCATGCACGTGCTACCGACGATTTATTTGTAATGGCGATTGAGTGTACAGATACTACAAACACTGACGACTTACAAGCATTCTTACAAAGCAACGGCGCTATTGAACTAAGCGTTCAAGTAGCAGAAGAAGGCTGGTGGTTTGGTCGTTACGATAACGAAAATGTTCCTTTTCAAAATAAAGAAATTGTTGCAGCATAAATTATTGAATAGAAATCCGATGAAGAAATTATCTATCATACTCGTTCTTGCCATCACTGCTATCATTAGCAGCTGTAATGGTGTTAAGCGTGAACCAGGTTCTATCTATATGCCAGATATGGCGTATAGTCGTGCATACGAAACCTACGCAGATCATAGTAACCTAAAAGAAAAAGGAATCAACTACACAGCTATGCCTGTTGCAGGAACCATGGCACGTGGTGTTGAAATGCCTTTTCATATCGAAAAAGATGCACCTGGTGATACCACCAATTACTACGCTTCTCGCGCTGTAAAAAATCCTATCGATTCTTTATCTAAAGAAGACAACACAGAAGCAGAGCGTTTATACCTTATTAACTGTGGTATTTGTCATGGTAAGAATTTAGATGGCAATGGTCCATTATGGAAAAATGGAGATGGTCCTTATCCATCTGCACCAAAAAATTTAGTTGCAGATCCAATTGTTTCTGTAATGCCAGAAGGACAAATGTTTTATTCTGTTACGTATGGTAAAAACTTAATGGGTGCTTACGCATCTCAGTTAAGTCGTAAGCAACGTTGGATGGTGTTGAAGTATGTAAAAAACAAACAATTGGCTGCAAAAGCTGCTAAATAAAAATTTTTTAAAAGAGTAAAGATGGCTTCTATCAAAATGCAATTTGAGGTACCTGCAAAGATGAAAACTTGGTCATTAGCATTAATTGCTGTTGGTCTTGTGGCTTTGGTTACAGGTTTAGTGACCAAAGGTTTTAGTGCAGATGAACATGAGCAAACTCAGTTTTGGGGAACACTTATGTACAACAGTATTTTTTGGACATTGGTATGTAACGCTGCTATGTTTTTCATTGGCGTAACAACAATGGCAATGGGAGGTTTCCAACAATCATTCCGCAGGGTTCCTGAGGCAATCTCTACTATGGTTCCAATTTTTGGCGCCATCACCTTTGCTGTTTTAATGTATGTAATTTTTGGTCATAAGCACCATATCTACCATTGGTTAGATACAGAAGCTGTGGCGAATGATCCTATTTTAAAAGGAAAAGCTGGATTTTTAAATCCTGTATTTTTTGTAATCTGGACAACCCTTACCATTGGTTTGTGGAGTTTATTTGGATGGCGCATTCGCAAGCTCAACGAGCAAGCAGATGGTGAGCCAATGACTGCAGAACAGGGCGCTACTTTTATTTATAAGAACACTGTTCGTGCTGCTACCTTTTTAGTATGGTTTGGTTTAACAGTAGGTTCTACTATTCCTTGGTTATGGATGATGAGTATTGATCCACATTGGTACTCTACTATGTATAGCTGGTATACATTTGCAAGTTCATTTGTATCAGGCATGAGCCTTATTGCACTTTGGGTTATCTATCTAAAAAACAAAGGTTATTTAGAGTTAACAACACATGAGCACTTACACGATATTGGTAAATTCATGTTTGCGTTTTCTGTGTTTTGGACATACTTATGGTTCTCTCAGTACATGCTTATTTGGTATGCAAATATTCCTGAAGAAACGATTTACTTTAAGCATAGAGTACAAGGTCCATACAAAGGCATTTTCTTCTTAAACCTAATCATCAACTTCCTTTGTCCATTATTAATATTAATGAAGCGTTCAGCTAAAAGAAACTATACCCTAGTAGCTTTTATGGCGGTATTAATTTTATTTGGTCACTGGATCGATTTTTACCAAATGGTCATGGGTTCTTTATCTAAAGAGCACGTAACACTTGGTTGGTTAGACTTTGGAATTTTAAGTTTATTTGTAGGTCTTATGATTTTCTTTGTGAGCCGCGCATTAGCAAGTAAGCCACTGATTCCTAAGAGTCATCCATTCTTAAAAGAAAGTATCATACACCAAGTATAATTATTTAGACGATTTATATTAGAATCAATAAAATATTGATAGCATTATGACAATGTTTTTAACCATAGCCGTAGTAATTCTCATCTTTGTAGTCATTTTTCAGATTGCAAAGGCGAGCGAATATGTATCTGTATTAAAAGGTGAAGAAGTAAGCCGCAAACAAAACAACAAGATCAATGGATATTTGATGGTTGTTTTTTTGGTATTGGGTTTAGTGGGTGTTTGGTATTGCAACGAATTGTTGTTTGACAAAACATTACTAGCGCAAGATGCAGCAAGTGTAGAAGGTGCAAGAGTAGATAGTATGTTATGGGTAACACTAGCTGTAACAGGTATCGTGTTTATTGCTACTCAAATTATCTTATTTGTATTTGCATATAAATACCAAGAAGATACCAATCGTAAAGTAGTTTTCTTTGCACACAGCACTAAACTTGAGTTAATCTGGACAGTTATTCCTGCCATTGCCTTAACAGTACTTGTTGTAATTGGTCTTCGTAACTGGTTTTTATTTACAGGCGAACCTCCAAAAAATGCAATGGTTGTAGAAGTAACCGGAAAGCAATTTGGTTGGATTTATCGCTACCCTGGTAAAGACGGTTCTTTTGGTAAAAAGTATTTTAAAAATATTGACAACGCTAGTAATAGCCTAGGTTTATTATGGGATGATGAATTAGCGCAGGATGATATTGTAATGGAACAAACTGTTTACTTAATAAAAGGTAAGCCAGTAAAATTAATTTTAGGATCTCGTGATGTAATCCATGATGTGGGTTTATCTCATTTCAGATTAAAAATGGACGCGGTTCCTGGTATCCCAACTACGATGTGGTTTACACCAAAATACACCACCAAAGAAATGAAGGAGCTTACCGGCAATCCAAATTTCCAATATGAAATTTCTTGTGATCAAATGTGTGGTAATGGTCACTACTCAATGAAAGGTGTTATTGAAGTAGTAGATCAAGAAGAATTTGATGCAATTATGGCTAAGCAAAAGCCTTATTACTATACTGCATTTCCAGAAAAAGATCCTAGCGCTGCTGTAGCAGATACAACAGTGGTAGCAGCAGTAGTAAAATAATAATTTAGACAAACAAACAACGAATTAACTTTTTTAAATAAATCGGTATGAGTCACGAAGCAGTTTTACATGGAGATGCACATGGACATGATGATCACGGTCATCACGAACACCATGATACGTTCCTAACTAAATATGTATTTAGCATGGACCATAAAATGATCGCGAAGCAATTCTTGATCACGGGTATGGTTTGGGCAGTGTTGGGTGGTTTAATGAGCGTATTATTTCGTTTGCAATTAGGATATCCAGATTCAACTTTCCCTTTCCTAGAAGATCTTTTAGGTAAATGGGGTAAAGGAGGTCGTATTACGCCTGAAGCATATTATGCGCTTGTAACAACGCACGGTACAGTACTTGTATTCTTTGTATTAACAGCAGGTTTGTCTGGTACTTTTGCCAACTTTTTAATTCCATTACAGGTAGGTGCACGTGATATGGCATCTCCATTTATGAATATGCTGAGCTATTGGTTTTTCTTTATCGCTAGCATTGTAATGTTGTCTTCTATGTTTGTTGAAACAGGCCCCTTTAGTGGTGGTTGGACAGCATACCCTCCATTGTCTGCATTAGGTGATGCGTCTCCTGGTTCTAAAATAGGGATGGACTTATGGTTGGTTTCAATGGCATTATTTGTGGTTTCTTCTTTATTAGGAGGTCTTAACTACATTGCTACCATTTTAAACATGCGTACAAAAGGTATGAGCATGACGCGTTTACCTTTAACCATTTGGGCATTGTTCTTTACAGCTATTTTAGGTGTATTATCTTTCCCAGTATTATTTTCTGGATTTATCTTATTAATTTTTGATAGAAACTTTGGAACAAGTTTCTACCTATCAGACATATTTGTAAACGGTGTAGGCGCTTTACCTAATGAAGGTGGTTCTGCTATCTTATACCAACACTTATTCTGGTTCTTAGGTCACCCAGAGGTATACATTATCTTGTTACCAGCCATGGGTATGGTTTCAGAAATTTTATCCATCAATTCACGTAAACCAATTTTTGGTTACATGGCCATGATTGGATCTTTATTTGCTATCGCAATCTTAGCATTCTTAGTATGGGCGCACCACATGTTTGTGACGGGCTTGAATCCATTCTTAGGATCTGTGTTTGTACTTTTAACTTTATTAATTGCAGTTCCTTCCGCTATCAAAGTATTTAACTGGTTAACTACATTATGGAGAGGTAATATTCGTTTCACGCCAGCAATGCTTTTTGCAATTGGTTTTGTGAGCTTATTTATTTCTGGTGGTTTAACAGGTATTTGGTTAGGAAACTCTGCCCTCGATATTCACTTGCATGATACCTACTTTGTAATCGCGCACTTCCACATTGTAATGGGTGTAGCATCTATGTTTGGTATGTTTGCAGGTATCTACCATTGGTTCCCTAAAATGTATGGTAAGCAGTTAAATAACACACTTGGTTATATCCACTTCTGGGTAACCATTGCTGGTGCTTACATGATTTTCTGGCCTATGCACTACGAAGGTTTAGCAGGTATGCCACGTCGTTACTACGATTTTAGTATTTGGGAAAGCTTCAAGCAATTTGGTGAACTTAATAAGTTTATAAGTTTAGTATCTATGGTTGTATTTATGGTACAATTATTATTCTTATTCAATTTCTTCTATTCAATTTTCAAAGGAAGAAAATTAACCAAGCAAAATCCATGGGATGCTAACACACTTGAGTGGACTGCACCAATCAATCCTGGTCATGGTAACTGGGTAGGTGAAATTCCTGAAGTACACCGTTGGGCATACGATTATGGTAAAGATGGCGTAGACTTTATACCACAAACGACACCTGTTGGAGCAGACGAAAGTCAGCACTAATATGGAAAATTTTATCAGCCGTAAAGTAAAAGATTATTTCCAGCTAATTAAGTTTACGCTGAGTTTTACGGTTGTGTTTTCATGTGTTGTATGCTATTTATTGGCACCAAAAATTAAGGAGTTTGATTGGTGGATGATTGCTATTTTGTTTCTAGCAGGAATGCTGGTTACAGGAAGCGCAAATGCTATCAACCAAGCGGTAGAAAAAGATACCGATGCCCTCATGAAGCGAACAGGTTCAAGACCTGTTGCTGCTGGTAGAATGAGTCAATTGGAGGCCTATACCTTTGCAGTGATCGCAGGACTTTTGGGCGTTGCTATGATGTGGTACTTTTTTAATTTATCATCGGCGCTTTTATCGGCATTTAGTTTATTCTTATATGCTTTTATATATACACCGCTCAAAAAAATAAATTCAATTGCCGTGTTGGTGGGCGCATTACCTGGTGCACTCCCTTGTTTGATTGGATGGGTAGCTGGCAATGACGATTTTAGCATGGGTGGATGGATTTATTTTGGCATTCAATTTTTGTGGCAGTTTCCGCATTTTTGGGCGATTGCTTGGGTGGCACACGAAGATTATAGCAAGGCAGGATTTAAATTATTGCCCGCAGATAAAGGACCTACTAAGTTTACGGCGATTCAGGGTATTATGTATTCTGTGTTGATGATTCCAGTAGGATTGTTGCCTTACTACTTTGGCTACACAGGACTTACAAGTGCCATCATTGTAATGGTTTGTAATTTGTTTATGGTGGTGCAAAGTTTAAGATTGTACAAACAAATGGATGTTAAAGCAGCAAGGCGCGTAATGTTTAGTAGTTATATTTATTTACCTATTGTTCTTTTAGCTTTACTAGCAGATAAAATCAAATAGCACAAACCAATTAAAATTAATTAGTATGTCTACAATTGCCACAAATGAGCCGCAAAGAATACATCCACAAAAGTTTTTGATGTGGGTTGCCATTGGAAGTATTGTAATGATGTTTGCTGGATTAACCAGTGCTTATATTGTAAAAAAGAATCAGGGCAACTGGCTTGCCATTGAATTGCCTGTAATATTTTGGTATTCTACTGCTGTAATTGTTGCAAGTAGCATCACCATGTATTTGGCTACTATTTCTATCAAGGCAGGGAAAACTGCATTCTATAAAACCCTCATAACCATAACCGCTATTTTAGGGGTCATTTTTGTAAGCTTACAGTGGGATGGTTTTAAAGATCTAGAATTAAGGGGTATTGCACTAATTGGACCGCAAAGTAATTCGGCATCTTCCTTTTTGTTTGTTATTACCGGATTACACATGCTCCACGTACTTGGTGGGGTAATTGCCTTGATTATTATGTTTTTTAGGTCTTTTTGGCTTCAAAATGGCCAAACAAACCCTGTTCCGGTTCAAATTGTAGCTACTTACTGGCATTTTGTAGATATTCTTTGGATTTACCTATTTGTATTTTATCATATGATTGCTTAATTCAAATAAAAAGTTACTCGGAAATCGTCTTTTTTGACTGATAGCCAATATTTTTGCAACGAAATTTTTAATAAGACATGTCAACAGCAACAGTAGAAACAACAAAGTCTTGGGGAGGCGGAAAAAGCCCATTTAACGTAGAGTACGGTAAATTAATGATGTGGTATTTTTTAATGAGTGATGCCTTCACTTTTGGAGCATTCCTTATTTCTTATGGTACCATTCGTTTTTCAACCAATGGATGGCCTGACCCTAACGAAGTTTTCAGAAGTTTTCCTTTTGCTCCAGAAGGGGTGCATGCGCCGCTTGTGTTTGTGTCTGTAATGACTTTTATTTTGATTGTGAGTTCTGTAACCATGGTACTTGCTGTAAAAGCAGGTCAAGAAATGGACAAGAAAGCAGTTGTTAAATATATGATTTGGACCATCATTGGTGGTATTGCATTTTTAAGCTGTCAAGCTTGGGAGTGGAATCACTTACATCATGAAGGTGCATGGTGGGGTAGCAATCCATTTTTAAATTCAGATGGAACTGCTTCTTCAACCAACTTTACCAATTACTTTTTTACCATTACAGGTTTCCACGGCTTCCATGTATTTTCTGGTGTGGTTATCAATATCATTATGTTGATCATGACGCTCCTAGATAAGTTTGAACAACGTGGTCATTACCTTATGATTGAAAAAGCTGGTTTGTACTGGCACTTTGTAGATCTAGTATGGGTATTTGTATTTACCTGTTTCTACTTGGTATAATTTATTTTTTTCAACAACATTAATTTAGAACCTGATGTCACATACAGCGCAACACGAAGAGAACCACGGAACTGGTGAAGTAAAAAAAGTTACCATCATTTTATCTGTATTAACCATTGTAGAATTATTACTTGGTTTTTGGATGATGGATATTACTTCAGAAGCTTTAAGACTAGCTATTAAAGGCTCTATCATTATTTTAATGATGGCTAAGGCATTTTATATTGTTGCTTATTTTATGCACTTAAAGCATGAATTAAAAAACCTAATCATGACAATTGTTGTGCCTTTAGGTTTATTTATCTGGTTTATCATTGCCTTTTTATACGACGGTAATTCTTTTAGAAACCTACGTAATAACTACGATCCTTATTTCAAGGAGCGTTCTACCATTAAAGTAGAAAAAAAGGCAGAAGGCCATGGAGCTGGACACGAAGCGGGTGCAGCGCACCAAGCAGCAGCTGATACTACTGCACATGCTAAAGATACTGTGTCGGTAGAGAACAAACACTAAATGAAATTGTTATCACATAAGTAAAACCACCGACCTTTGTTTGGTGGTTTTTTTATACGAACCTCTTTACATGAATAAAAAATCAATTTTAGGGTTACTTGTTGCGCTCGGTTTACCGCTGGTGTGCTATTTGTGGCTTAAATCTGCAAGTGAAAACGCAGTTGACATGCCACGTAAGTACCTGCTAGACACGGTGGTTACCCGTATCGAAAAAGGCAAGGAAATAACGGATAGTATTTGGCATAAAACGGCCAATATTACACTGGTTAATCAACTTGGCGATACGGTTAGCCTCTACGATAAGGGCTCTAAAATAATGGTGGTAGATTATGTATTTACCAGTTGTAGAAGTATATGCCCCAAGCTTACTTTTAACATGCAAAAGCTTCAGCACTCATTTAAGCTGGGCGGCAACGTTCGTAAAAAAATAGATACGGCTGTTGTACAGTTTGTTTCTTTTACGGTAGATCCTGAGCGTGATTCTGTAAGCGTGCTAAAAAATTATGCCGATGTATTTGGCGTTAACCATGATAATTGGTGGTTTTTAACGGGCAGTAAAGACAGTATTTACAAATTTGCTTTTGAAGAATTAAAAGTTGATAAATTTAGTGAAGAGCCTATCAGTCCAGACTTTGTGCATACGTCAAGGTTTGTATTACTCGACAAAGACCGTTATGTACGTGGATATTACAATGGGCTTGATTCAAACTCGGTAGCTAAACTTGCGAGAGATATTGGCCTCTTAATGTTAGAAAAAGACCCTAAAAATAAAGGCGCTATTTTTAGACAAATACTAGACCTGGCTTGGCTTTGGTTGATTATTATTTCGGCAATATTATTTTTTGTTGTGTATATGCGCCAGCGCAGAAAAATAAATGGTTAAATTTATTATTTAAAAACAATACTATGTTACAAGCATCTATTTCAAAAAACGACAAACTTGCAAAATGGCTTATCGGAATTTTTTCTGTGGTAGTTTTTACAGTTGTTGTGCTGCTTAGTAAATTTAAATTGGATATCGATTTAGGTTTTGATGTACACATATTTGCACTTGCCAATGCGGTGATCAATTCAATCATTGCTGTATTATTAGTGGCAGCGCTTGTAGCTGTTAAAAATGGCAATTATCAAATGCATAAAAAAATGATGATGGCGGCACTTGTGTTATCAGTGCTTTTTTTAGTGTCATATATCGCGCATCATTTACTTGCTGGCGAAGCTAAATTTGGTGATATCGATCATGATGGAGCTTTAAGTGAAGCTGAGGCTGCAGCTGTTGGTTCTTTTAGAACACTTTACTTAGTTATTTTAAGTACACATATATTTTTAGCTGCTGTTATATTACCGTTTATTTTATTTACCGCATATCGTGCTTTAACTGCCGAATTTGCAACACATAAAAAACTAGCTAAAATTACTTGGCCTTTATGGTTTTATGTAGCGGTTACTGGGCCTATTGTATACTGGTTTATTGCGCCTTATTACGCGTAATGAGCAGCGTATGCTTATAAGCTAAGTTCCTTGTTGGGGTCCCAAAAATGTTTGGCAAAGTTTTGGATGGTTTCATCTTTAACAACAACACCTTCTTTTTCAAGTAATTCTTGCATGCGGGTTGGCGTTTCAAAATGTGCTTTTCCGCTTAACATACCATTTCTATTCACCACTCTTTGTGCTGGAACTTTAGGCTTAATAAAATGTGCACCATTTAATGCGTAGCCAACTGCACGCGAACTTTGTTTGCTTCCTAAATAGGCTGCAATAGCGCCATAGGTTGTAACACGTCCTTTTGGAATAAGCCTTACTACCTGGTACACCAATTCAAAAAAACTAGGTGCTTCTGCTTTATTGCGGTTCGCGGTATTCATGAATTTCTTTGTTCAGTAGCATTTGTTTGCGCGGTTCTGGAACTGCTTCATACGCATAAGGGCAATGCCTACAACCATGACCACAACAATAGCCTTTTGCTATATGATAGGCTTCTGTAAATACAAAATTGCCAGAAGCATCTGTATAGTAATCTACATCTTTAATCAGGTTCTTGTTCACTTAATAAACTTTTTAATTGCGCATCTATTGAAAGCGGCAATTCTTTGTTGATGGTAAAAGACAAGTAATGAATACGGTTGCTTCCTGCAATGTCTAAACCCTCATAATGCGTTTTTATTTGCAATTCAGGTTTGATGTTTGCGCCTGCGTATACATTGTCCATATCCTCTAACAACGGAAGTTCAAATAAGTTGATTACAAGCTTGGTAAATTGATATAAATCTGGGCTATCGGTTTTTAAATGGATGGTACTCCCAGGTTTTAAAATTTGCTGGTACAAACGTAAAAATTTAGGGTGGGTAAGGCGTTTTTTTGCCTTTGAACCACGTAATTGAGGGTCTGGAAAGGTGATCCAGATTTCATCAATTTCGGTAGGGTTAAAATAATCGGGGACTTTATCGATGAGAGAGCGAATAAAAGCTACGTTTTTAAGCCCTTGTTCTAGTGCATTGGTTGCACCTCTCCAAATACGGTTACCTTTTATATCAATGCCTATAAAATTGCGGTTAGGATGCATTTTGCCTAAACCAACCGCGTATTCTCCTTTGCCACAAGCCAGTTCAAGTGTTATGGGGTTGTTATTTTTAAAAAAGTCGTTCCATGTGCCTTTGGCATTAACCGGGTATTCAAATACGTTTTCGTACCCTTTAATAGCTTCAAACCGGATTAATTTTTTCTGTCCCATGGTTGCAAAAGTAAGTCAATGTCAATATCTCTAAAAATTATTATAAATTACAATCATTAGATACACTTAAACCGCATTTTGGTATGGCAAAGCAAAATATTTTTGATGCAATTGTAGTAGGCTCTGGAATTTCTGGAGGATGGGCTGCTAAAGAGTTAACAGAAAAAGGTCTCAAAACAATTTTATTAGAACGAGGTCGTAATGTAGAGCATATCAAAGATTATGAGGGTACCGAAAAAAATCCTTGGGAATTAGAACACCGCAATGGTGCAACACAAGAAGACAAAAACAATTCGCCGATACAAAGTAAGTGTTACGCTTACGACGAAGTTTCCAAAAAGTTTTTTGTAAACGATAATGATCATCCATACAATGCAGTAAAACCATTTGATTGGATTAGAGGCAATCATGTAGGTGGTCGTTCACTGATGTGGGGTCGTCAAAGTTACCGTTGGAGTGATTTAGATTTTGAAGCCAATGCAAAAGATGGTCATGGAACCGATTGGCCTATTCGTTACAGCGATTTGGCACCATGGTATAGTTATGTAGAAAAATTTGCCGGTATCAGTGGCAATAGAGATGGACTTTCTATGTTACCCGATGGTGAGTTTATGCCAGCCATGGAAATGAACTGTGTAGAACAGCTTGTTGCCAGTGAATTAAAAACAAAAATGGGACGTCCCATGATTATTGGACGTTCTGCCAATCATACGGCAAAAATTGGAACGCGTGGGCCTTGTCAATTTAGAAACAAGTGTCATCAAGGATGTCCATTTAGTGGTTATTTTAGTTCCAATGCGGCAACACTTCCTGCAGCTTTTGCAACGGGTAATTTAACGCTACGTCCAGACGCCATTACTACCGAAATTTTATACGATAAAGAAACGGGCCGCGCAAAAGGGGTACGCATATTGGATTCGAACACCAATTTGACAGAAGAGTATTATGCAAAAATTGTGTTTTTAAATGCATCTACTTTAGGCACTTCACATATCTTACTCAATTCTGTTTCGGAAGTTTTTCCTGAAGGTTTTGGTAATAGTAGTTTACAAGTAGGACATAATTTAATGGACCATCATTATGGTGTGGGTGCTTCCGGAACGTACGAAGGCTTTTTAGATAAGTACACGTATGGCCGACGTCCAAATGGTATTTATATTCCTAGGTTTAGAAATTTAGATGGCGGTTCATCTGCAGGTTATGTGCGTGGCTTTGGTTATCAAGGTGGCGCCGGTAGAGACAGACAACAAAGCGAAGGTATTGGTCAGGCATTTAAAGAAACCATTACAGAAGCAGGTAACTGGTCTATGGGTATTGGCTCATGGGGTGAGCATTTACCTTACTACGAAAACAAAGTAACCTTAAGTAAAACCAAAAAAGACAAGTGGGGTTTACCATTACTTGATATTGATTGCGAGTTTAAAGAAAATGAAATGAAGATGCGCGTTGATATGAAAAATAGCGCAGCAGAAATGTTAGAAGCAGCAGGTATCAAAAATGTTTCTACCTACGATACTATGCCAGCTCCTGGTTTTTGTATTCATGAAATGGGTACGGCGCGTATGGGTAAGGATCCTAAAACATCTGTTCTAAATAAGTGGAATCAAATGCACGATGCAAAAAATGTGTTCATTACAGATGGTTCTTGCATGGCTTCTTCGGCCTGTCAAAATCCTTCATTAACCTATATGGCTATTACAGCTAGAGCCGCCGATTTTGCTGTGAGTGAATTAAAGAAAGGGAATTTATAATGCATTTTAATTGGCGTAAGTGGTATAAAAATACTGTTGTAGTTGTATTGTTGCTCTGCGGCTTTGCAGGATTTGCACAATCAAATCCAGAACACTGGGATGCTAAATATTATACAGGGTATACGGTAGAAACATTTAAGCAATTACGCGCAGTGCATCAAAAAATTGCTGGATCAAAATTTAATCACCGATTATTAGATGCGGCTTTATTTTTTAGAACCAATGAAGAGCGGATCAAAAATAATTTACCCCAATTTAATTTTTCTATTGCCCTAGAAAAAGCAGCACTCGGGCACTCAATAGATATGGTGCAACATAATTTTTATGCGCACACGAGTCCGGTGCCTGGTAGTCAAAATATGACCGACAGGTTAAAGCGTGTTGGTGTTGATTATAGGACCTGCGCCGAAAACATTTATAACTTTTTTGATGAAGATCCAACGTACTGGTCGCTAGCTAGTAAGCTTGTAGAAGGTTGGATGAATTCGAGTGGGCATCGGAGCAATATTTTAAATCCAAACCTTACTTATTTAGGCTGCGGCGCCTGGCCGTATAACAACCCAGAATGGCCAAATTATCAATGGTTTAAGTCTACGCAAAGCTTTTCAGATCGGGATGCGCAACAATAAATAGAAAAAAATTTATATAAATTATTAAACTTATATAAATAAAACTAGATTTGTGCATTAATCGATTTGCATGCGTCAGTCTAATTTTAGCGCCTTATTCTGTATACTGCTTTTTCATTCTTTATCTTGGAATTTTCAAGCATCTGCCAGCGATGTACCAACTAACAGAATGCAAAACGTAATCGAAGGAGAGAGTTTTGTACTTGCTAATACCAATCCTGCTAATTTTTTATATACTTCTATTGTTAAAGGATCTGTAACGGTGCGCAGTACGTATTTGCCTACCGATTCGGGTAGTATAATTTATACAGAAGGGGCCGATTATACCATCGATTATAAAAAAGGCACCATTGCCCGAACTGCAGATTCGCGTATTCCTGATTATGCAAAACATCCAATGTTTGAAAAATCGGATTTCAATCAAAACGAATTTGCCAACTATACCAACATTCCCTATTTTATTTGGGTGGATTATGCTACTAAAAAAAGGGATATTTTAAATGATGAATTACCATCAAACGTTTTTTTATCTAAGCTTACATCCAAATTAGAAATCGGATCCCCAGTTACGATAGTTTCGTCTGGCAATAGCATTGCTGCTGGCTCCGAAGCAAGCAGTGTACAATTGAGATATCAAAATCGTTGGGTAGATTATCTGAAAGCCCAATACCCTAAGGCTAACATTGATCTTAAGGACGCGTCATTGCCGGGTTATTCTTCGCTTGAAGCTATTGCTTATTGGGAAGGGTCTATTGGTAAAAATAATCCGGACCTGGTACTACTAGGGTGGGGAATGAATGAAGCCAATGTGGGAGGAATGAATCCTGATGCTTATAAAAACAACTTAATTAAATTGGCACAAAAGTGTAAGCAAGAAAAAAATGCGGAAGTAATTATTTATTCTTGTTTTAGACCTAACGAAAATTGGCGTTATGCTAGTCATAAAATGGATTTGTATAACCAGGCTGCAAAGGAAGCAGCAGCTGCTGCCAATTGTGCCTATGTAGATGTGTATGGTGTTTACGAAAAAGTATTTGCTCGAAAAGATCAGCCTTCGTTACTCGCTAATAACATTAACCACCCCAATAACTTTGGACACTGGTTGTATTTTAAGGCGTTTAAAAATTTGAAGTTTTAATGAGTGTTACCCATAGTGTCACTTGGTATAAATAAAAAAGCCGCTCCTAATAGAAGCGGCTTTTTTTGCTGTAGGGGGAGGGATCGAACCTCCAGAAGGCAGTTAGCTATAACACAAAGTTCAGTGGTCGACCCTGGTCGCCTATTGCTAAGCGGCTCTATGTTACGTTTATCCCGTTATCCTCACCCTCGAGACAAGAGGGCATGTTTGCCAAAAATTTCATCACCCCACAATAGATAAGAACTGTTTGTCATTCATTGACAATGCAATATTAAAGCATTAGGCCTATTCGTTACAAATATTTTAATCAATTATCGTAAAGTATAGAAATAGTTTAATAAATTAGCGTTAATTTAGAAATATACTAAAAACAGGCCCTAATATGAACCCAAAATTGAATCTTGACAAACTGGATTTACAGATTATTCAGGAAATGATGGAAGACGCAGAAGTCTCTTACGCCGATTTGGGCAAGAAACTCTTTGTATCGGGTGGTACCATCCACGTGCGTATTAAAAAATTAGAAGAGCTGGGCGTTGTGAAAGGTAAAAAATTATCGGTCGATTTAAAAGAACTTGGTTATGACGTGATTGCTTTTATTGGCATTTACCTTGAAAAAAGTTCGTTGTATGATAGTGTTGCCAAAGAATTAAAAAAAGTGCCACAAATTGTGCGCTTAAATTATACCACCGGAAATTATAGCATGTTTGCAGAAATTGTTTGTAAAGACATTCAGCAGTTAAGATTTGTTTTACACGATGAGCTCCAAAAAATAAAGGGAATCGAAAGAACCGAAACTTTTATTTCGCTCGAAGAAAGTTTGGTTAGAAATGTTGTGGTATCACCTACCGAATAATTATTTCTCTCGTACATTAAATGCGTCTCTTAATCCATTGCCTAATAAATTAAAGGCAAGTACCAGTATCATAATGGCAATACCTGGTGCTAATGCTAGAGCGGGATTGTGTGTAATTATAAAATTGTAGTTTTCCTTAATCATCAGGCCCCAACTGGGTTGTGGCGGTTGTACACCCACGCCTAAAAAACTTAAACCCGCTTCAATTACAATTGCTGATGCAAAATTACTTGCTGCAATCACTAAAACGGGTCCAATGATATTGGGTAAAATATGAAAAAAAATAGTGCGCATATCGGAGTAGCCAAGTACCCTGGTTGCTTCAATAAATTCTCTGTTTTTAATAGCCATTACTTGACCACGCACAAGCCTTGCAACGTTTACCCACATGGTTAATCCAACAGCAATAAACACCTGCCAAAATCCTTTTCCTAATACAAGTGTAATGGCAAACACAAGTAATAATGTAGGGATACTCCAAATAACATTGATAAACCACATGATGCATTCATCTATCCAGCCTCTATAAAAACCAGCAATCGCGCCCAGTAAAATACCAATCGTTAAAGACAGTAAAACTGCAATTAGTCCCACCCCTAAACTTACGCGCACACCAATAATAAGGCGGCTTAGCATGTCTCTTCCAAACTTGTCGGTGCCGGCGTAATAGGTTTGTGTAATAACAGGACTATTGGCTAAAAGCCTTAGTGGCATTATGCCTGGCTCTGTAATGCCTTCGTCAATGTATTTCTGGTAATAAATAGAGTCACTTTTTATTTGATACGATGTGATGGGTATAAAAGTGTATTCGTCTTCTTCACCGCCAATAAGTTTTTCAAAAAATGAAGTATGTGGCGTTTGACCAATACGTTTTACTTGGAGTAATTGAATGGTAAATCCTGGCTTCATGCTTCCAATTTCTGGAATCATTCGGTTGGCGTTTGGCGAATGTTCGGGTGCAATAAAATAAGCAAATACCGCCATCAAAAAAGCAGCGGCTACAATATATAGCGAAACACTCGCTGCTTTATTTTTACGAAGCTTTCTAAAAAAATTATCTTGCTGCTGATGCATAACCGTTCTGCCTTTCCATTTGTAAGAACCAAATGTACCAAACCATCCGGCAATAACTGTATAGAGTATATGAAATGGTTGCATGAAAGCAAACCACCAGAGTAATTTTTGTTGTTTAAAAAACTGGGCGGATGCGTACATGAAAGGAATTTCAATCAGTGTTTTACTGGCAATTAACAGTAGCCAGTTATTAATATTCCCTGTTTGTAAAAAATTAAAAGGGAGGTATACTAGTAAGGATGCGTTTACAAGATATACGAGTAATAATATCCAAAATATAATCTTGTCTTGGTAGCCTGAAGCCTTGCTAGCCCAGCGTATCCGTTGTTGTATAAACAAACCAAGTGTAACGCTTGGGGCTGTTGATACCACTGCATCCTGTGCATATACATAACCAATTTTACCTGGAAATGCTTTTTTCATTTTATGCATGAGTAACATATCATCACCGCTGGGTAAATGGTCGATACCGCTAAATTTTCCAACGCTTTCAAAAGCATTTTTGGAGTAGCATAAATTAGCGCCATTGCAAAGCGTATGTGATCCAGAAGCCACAGCTGCTGCTGTTATCCCTTGTAAGCTTATAAAATCTAGCACCTGAAAAATAGATAAAAAACTTCCAGTGTTTGTATAGGCTACCGGTGCTGCCACCATTACAGTGTTGTGTTCTTGAATATACGCATCATAAGTGGCCAGCCAATTATTTGTAAAACTGCAGTCTGCGTCTGTGGTAACTATCCAATCTCCAGTGGCCTGAGCAATGGCAATTTCTATTGCTCTTTTTTTATACGCAATTAGGTTTTTATTGTTTGTAAAATCTTTTAATTGCAGTATGCGAACATAATTATGTTGTTGTGCAATCTTCAAAACTATTTGCGCCGTTTCATCTTCAGAAAAATCATCTACCACAATTATTTCAAATAAATGCGTAGGGTAGTTTTGTGCTACTATACCGGCAATGCAAGCTTCTATATTAGCTGCCTCGTTTCGGGCCGGAATTACTACCGAAAACTTAGTTATGGGGCTTTTTCCACTAGCTACAAATGCACGCATGCTCCAGTACCCTCTTGTATACAAGGCCATCAATACGCCGTAGGCTGCAAGTAGGCAAATGGTTACTGTTAAAAGCGACATCTAACAAAGAAAATCAATAATTGGGCTATTTGTTAGGCTGGCCCCTTCATTTCACAATTTTTTCTTGGTTTTATGCAAAAAACGGCCGTACTTTGAAATAGTTGCATAACTAACTATATGTCAAACAACCAATTTAAAAGAGGCGAATTATACAGTGTTATCAATGGTATGGCGTCTACCGCTGTTGCCCGTCGTTTACAAAAAAACTTCAGATTAGCTGGTCTCGAAATAACCATCGAGCAGTGGAGTGTACTCTATCATTTATGGAAGCAAGACGGACTTAGCCAGCAAGAGCTTTGTAACCGAACATTTAGAGATAAGCCAAGCATTACACGCTTAATTGATAATCTCGAAAAGCAAAAACTTGTTAAGCGTATGCCTTCTAAAGATGATCGTCGGATTAATTTGGTATGCTTAACAGAACCCGCAAAATTGCTACAAGATAAAACCATCGAGCTCGCCAATCAAACGATGGATGAAGCGCTTGTTGGGGTTAATAAAAGTGAAATTGAAATTGTGAAACTAGTGTTTCAAAAAGTGTACGATAATTTATTATAAAAGTTTTTTAAAAATATACATATGGAAACGACTAATCAACAACCGTTATTAGGTGGTGAGTGGATCATTAAAGAAAGTACGCTAGCGTCTACTTTTATTCCAGAAGAATTTAATGAAGAGCAGCATATGGTAAAAGATATGTGCGATCAATTTATCGACACAGAAATATTACCCATTGTAGATCGTATCGATAAAATGGAGCCTGGGCTGATGCCGTCACTCATGGAAAAAGCAGGAGAGCAGGGGCTTTTGTCTACTTCTTGCCCCGAGGAATATGGCGGACTAGGTAAAGATTTTATCACTTCTACCATTGTAAATGAAGCGCTTGGTGGGGGTTATTCTTTTTCGGTGGCAATTGCTGCACACACGGGCATTGGTACACTTCCTATTTTATATTTTGGTACCGAAGAACAAAAACAAAAATACATTCCTAAACTAGCCAGTGGCGAGTGGAAGGGTGCCTATGGTTTAACTGAACCTAATAGTGGTAGTGATGCACTTAGTGCAAAAACAACTGCAGTACTTTCTAGTGATGGACAACACTATATTTTAAATGGTCAAAAGTGTTGGATCACCAACGGTGGTTTTGCAGATGTGTATACCGTTTTTGCAAAAATTGATGGCGATAAATTTACAGGTTTTATAGTTGAAAGAGGCATGGAAGGATTTACGCAAGGTCCTGAAGAACATAAAATGGGTATCAAAGGTTCTTCTACTGTTCAACTCTATTTCCAAGACTGCAAAGTGCCTGTGGGTAACGTTTTAGGAGAAATAGGCAAGGGGCATATCATAGCATTTAACGTGTTAAATATTGGTCGTTTAAAATTATGTGCGGCAACACTTGGCGGTGCTAAAAGAGCAACAACAGTGAGTGTGCAGTATGCTAAAACAAGAGAGCAGTTTAAATTACCCATTGCAAAATTTGGTGCCATCAAACATAAAATGGCTGAGATGGCTATAAAAATGTGGGTGTGCGAAGCGGGCCTTTACAGAACCGCAAAATGGATTGATGATAAAGAGCAAGCACTTTTACAAGAAGGTAAAACTTTTGCACAAGCATTACTTGGTGCCGCCGAAGAATATGCAATTGAGTGTGCCATGTTAAAAGTGTTTGGTAGCGAAGTATTAGATTTTGTGGTAGACGAAGGAGTGCAAATACATGGTGGTAATGGCTTTAGTGATGAGTATCAAATTTCTAAAGGATACCGCGATAGTAGAATCAACCGTATTTACGAAGGCACCAATGAAATCAACCGTTTGCTTACCGTAGACATGGTACTAAAGCGCGCCATGAAAGGTAAATTAGATTTAATGACACCTGCTATGGCGGTTCAAAAAGAACTCATGAGTATTCCTGATTTTGGTGATACGGATGATGCTGCTTTTGCAAAAGAACGTAAATATATTGCCAACTTTAAAAAAGCCATACTCATGGTTGCCGGTGCTGCTGTTCAAAAACTTATGATGCAACTTGAAAAAGAACAAGAAGTGCTCATGAACATTGCTGACATGGCCATTGAGGTTTTTCATACCGAGAGTGCACTATTAAGAGTGATTAAATTAACAGAAAAAAATGGCGAAGCTGCTACCAGTATTCAAGCAGATATCATGCGCACTTATTTATATGACGCCGCAGATAAAATAAATAAAGCAGGTAAAGACGCCCTCAACAGTTTTGCAGATGGTGATGAACTTCGCATGATGCATATTGGACTTAAGCGTTTTACAAAAGTAGATCCATACAATACTAAAGAATCTCGTCGAAGAATTGCAGATAAATTGGTGGCGGATGATGGCTACAAGATGTAAGGGAATTTTATTTTTTGTATCTTGGCTACATGAATTATGTAAGGGGCATTGTATTCATTACCATTCTTTTTGTTCAGTCTGTTGCTGCGCAAACCAGCGGCTATCCTAGCTTTTGGGCCAGAACAGCTGGCAAATTGCCAGCACTCGCATATGGTTTAGGAGAAGATAGACTGGGTGGTGCTAAAATGGGCTACCTAGATACCAACGTGTTGCTTAAAGTGGTGGATACGGCTAAATCCATGTTTCAGGTGCAGCTTTCTAAAAACAGATTTGCATACATAGATAAGCAGTTTATTATTGTTGATACAAATGCACTTGATAAACCGCTTACGCCTTTTCCGTATACCAGTAATTCCATCATTGCAAAAGGCGATTCTTTATTTGATTACGTTTCTATTCGATTACCAGAAAAACTACCCTATCAATCTTGGATGGATATCAATCCTTCAAAAATTAATATTGATATATATGGAGTAGCATCCAACACCAACTGGATTACACAACTGTCTAGTTTGCAAGAAGTAAAAAATGTTTATTACCACCAAGTAGACGACGATATTTTTCGCGTAACCATCGAGTTGAAACACAAACAGCACTGGGGGTATTCGTTACATTATAGTAGCAAAGGGCTTGAACTTATCGTAAGAAGACAACCACAAGATTTGGACTTAACTAAAATGGTGATCGCCATTGATGCCGGCCATGGTGGCTCTAATGTAGGCGCCGATGGTATTTGTACCAAAGTGCAAGAAAAAAATGCCACTTTATTATTTGCCAAAGCACTCGAGCAACACTTACGTGATGCAGGTATCGAAAATGTGCTTATGACGAGAACTTCCGATTCTACATTTGATAACAAAGACCGCATTTTGTGGCTAGAAAGTCAACTTCCACATGTAGTTATAAGTTTACACCTAAACTCAAGTGGCAGCCCGCTTATAAATGGTACCAGTACCTATTATAAGCATATTGGTTTTAGACCCCTCACACAAACTATTTTAGCGCGCATGCTAGAGCTTGGGCTTAATGAGTTTGGCAATGTGGGGAGTTTTAATTTTGCATTAAGTCAACCAACTGAGTTTCCCAGTTGTTTAGTAGAAATAGCCTTTTTGTCCAACCTCGATGATGAGCAAAAAATAATTAACCCCGACTTTCACAAAGACGTGGCTAAAAAAATTCATGCAGGATTGCAAGATTGGATGAGAAGGATAGAACGTTAAAAAATTTAAAAGCACAGCAATGGATAGTTCAATACAAGAGTTTAATGATTACCGTCAAAAAATGAATGACGTTATTTTAAGCAAAGACAACCTCGTTTTAAAGCGTTTGTGGAATTTAGACACCAATACCTACGACGATGGCGCCCTCGATAAAAAAACAAAAGAGATGCTGGGTTTGGTGGCTAGTATGGTGCTTAGATGCGACGATTGTATCAAATACCACCTTCAAAAATGTCATGAACTAGGCCTTTCTACAAGCGAAGTGTACGAAATATTTGCCGTAGCCAATATTGTGGGCGGGACTATTGTAATACCGCACACGCGCAGGGGTGCCGAATTTTGGGAAGCACTTGTAAATGGGTAAAAATTTTACCTTCTGTATTAAATTTAGTCGGACCTTTAGGGCTCGAATCATTCAAATAATACCAGATGTCTACAGATACTATTACCGAAGCACCTATTTTAACCGCTAAAGATTTTGCAACAGATCAAGAGGTTCGTTGGTGCCCAGGTTGCGGAGACTATTCTATTTTGGCGCAGGTTCAAAAAGTAATGCCCAATATTGGTGTTCCCAAAGAAAACATTGTCATCATTAGTGGTATTGGTTGTAGTAGTCGTTTCCCTTATTATATGAACACGTTTGGTATGCACTCTATTCATGGACGTGCTACTGCAATTGCTAGTGGTTTAAAAGCTACAAGACCTGAGTTAAGCGTGTGGATTGTAACTGGTGATGGAGATAGTTTAAGTATTGGTGGTAACCATACCATTCATTTACTCCGCCGAAATTTTGACGTAAACATCATGATGTTTAACAATCAAATTTATGGTTTAACAAAAGGTCAGTATTCGCCAACTTCCGAAGAACATAAGATTACAAAAAGTACGCCTTACGGAAGTATCGATCATCCATTTAATCCAGCTGCTTTAGCACTTGGTGCCGATGCAAGTTTTATTGCACGCAGTATGGATCGTGATCCTAAGCACTTACAAGCCATGCTTACGCGTTCACACCAACACAGGGGTGCTTCATTTTTAGAAATTTACCAGAACTGCAACATCTTTAATGATGGTGCTTTTGAAATATTTACAGAAAAAGCAACCAAGCAAGAAGAGGCTTTATTTTTAGAACAGGGTAAGCCATTAATTTTTGGTGCTAACCAAGATAAGGGAATCAAATTTGATGGATTAAAACCTGTGGTGGTATCACTTGGAGATGGTGTTAGCGCCGATGATTTATGGATCCACGACGAAAGAGATTTTTATAAAGCACAAGTGCTGGTTCGTTTATTTGATTCTCCTACAAAACCGGACGGACATTTTCCTAGACCTTTTGGTGTTTTCTTTGAAACCGACAGAGCTTGTTACGAAGACGTAATGGCGATGCAAATTGAAGAAGTGATTGCTACCAAAGGAAAAGGCGATTTGGATAAAATGCTACGTGGCCGCGAAGTGTGGGAGATTCTATAAGATGTTATTAGAAATACACCCTAACAACCCCAATCCTAGACATATTGCTACCGTAGTAGACTGCCTTAAAAGTGGCGGTATCATTGCGTATCCCACCGATACCATTTATGGATTGGGTTGCGATATTTTTCAGCCTAAAGCCATCGAAAAAATTGCTCAAATTAAAGGGGTAGATCCAGCCAAAGCGCAATTAAGTTTTGTTTGTGCCGACCTTTCCGATTTAAGTAAATACGCTAAGTCTATTTCAACGCCACTCTATAGACTTTTAAAAAATTATTTACCGGGTCCATTTACTTTTATTTTACCAGCGAGTAAGCAAGTGCCCAAGCTTTTGCAAAATAAAAAAAACACCATCGGACTTCGTATTCCTGACAATACTATCGCTAGTGCCATAGTTGCAGCACTCGAACATCCTATTTTATCTGCGTCTTTACCTGGTGAGATGGTAGAAGATTACACCGACCCATATGTGATTCACCAAAATTTTGAAAAGCTAGTGGATATTGTAATTGATGGCGGCATTGGTGGCATGATTCCTTCTACTATTATCGATTGCACCACCGACGATTATACCGTTATCAGAGAAGGTGCGGGGGTGTGGGAAGGATAGCAAAACTTTTTCTATGGTGTTCACATAAGCCGTGTACCTCAATAGCTGCGCGGTGTACAGCCGTTCCATATCCTTTATTTTTATTCCATCCATACATCGGATATGCTTTATGTAGTGTATCTAAGTAAGCATCTCTATGTGTTTTGGCGAGTATACTTGCAGCTGCAATAGATGCATATTTTCCATCGCCTTTAACAATGCAAGTGTGCGGAATATTTTTATAAGGCTTAAATCGGTTGCCATCTACAATTAAATATTTTGGCTTTTTTTTGAGCGCCGCTACTGCTAAGTGCATCGCTTTTATAGATGCTTGTAAAATATTAATCTCATCAATTTCAATATTTGATACACTTGCAACGGCCCATGCAATAGCTTCTTTTTCGATAATGGGTTTTAAAATAGCTCTATTTTTTTCCGTTAGTTTTTTACTATCATTTAAAAGTGGATGATAAAAATTAGCGGGTAAAATAACAGCTGCTGCAAATACAGGTCCGGCATAACATCCTCTGCCTGCTTCATCAAGCCCTGCCTCTAATAGCGCTGTTTGATAGTTGTTTAGTAACATCGTATATTGGTTCCACAATTTGATGCAAAATAGGAAAAAAATGAGATGCATCTAATTGCTATCTTTGCATCAATGAATACTGCAAATCGTTCTAACAAATTGGTTGCTACCTGGCTTTTGGTGGGTGTTGTTATGACCATTATTCAATTTGTATTGGGTGGTGTTACGCGTTTGACAGGCAGCGGGCTTTCAATTACGGAGTGGGATGTAATAACAGGTGCTTTGCCTCCACTTTCAGAACAGGCTTGGTTAAACGAGTTTGCGAAATACAAGCAAACGCCTCAGTTTCAGCTACTAAATTTTGAATTTGATCTAGAAAATTTTAAATACATATTTTTCTGGGAATGGTTTCACCGTTTATGGGCCAGAATTATTGGTGTTGTTTTTTCAGGCGGCTTTATTTGGTTTTTAGTAGCCAAGCATTTTAAAAAAGATATGGTTAAGCCACTGGTGGTGCTCTTTTTTTTAGGCATCATGCAAGGAGCTATTGGTTGGATTATGGTAGCGAGTGGACTAGAAGGTGATGCAGTGTATGTAAAACCTACGCGCCTAGCCATGCATTTTATTTTTGCACTAGGGTTACTGTCTTATACATTTTGGTTTGCACTTCAACTCAGTGTGCCTAAAACGGCGCTGGAAATTCCAGTAGGTATGCATCAGGCTGTTACCAAAGCGAAAAAATTTAATGTGGTACTACTAGCCATACTCGTGCTACAACTCATGTATGGCGCACTTATGGCGGGCCACAAAGCAGCCATGGTAGCACCTACTTGGCCAACCATCAATGGCGACTATTTGCCCAGTAATTTATTTGCAGACCCTAACTTTTTCTTAAATTTTATTGAAAACAAAATACTCGTTCATTTCATGCACCGCGGCATCGCTTATATTTTGCTGGTGCTCATGATATACTGGACCTTACAACTGTTCCGCATTAACGGAAGTTTATTTTTTAACCGCATTAAAATATTGCCCATCTTGCTGGTTGTATTACAAGTACTACTTGGCATTGCGAGCCTTTTGTATGCGCGCAATATTATTCCTGGTGTATGGGGTATTTTTGAATGGATGGCACAAATACACCAGTTGGTGGGTATGAGTTTGCTACTAAGTTTGGTGGCTACTTATTACGTGATGCGGGCACAAACAAAGTAAAATAATTAGGTAATACTTTAATGTTTAGTTGCTTTGCTGTTTCTACGGCCTCGCCGTCTATATGTAAAGGCGCTAATAGGGTATTGTTGATTTCTAAGCTAGGTGTTTGAAAATACACAATGTTTTTGCGCTCCATGTCCTCTACAAGTTTTTGCATTTTATTATTGCCTCTAAGTTGTTGTAAAATGGCGTATGGCAGTTTTACTTTATGCATCTTTTGAACTACAATAACATCTAAAAGTCCATCATTTAATTTTGCTTTTGGTGCTATGGTAACGTTGTTGCCAAACTGGTTGCTATTGGCAATACTTATTAAAAAAGCGTCTGTAAAAAAACTAAAGTCAGGGAGTTTAATTTCAAAACCGTAGGGCTGCGCCTTAAAAAAATGAAGTAAACTTTCTTTGGCATAATTTAACAAACCACGTTTTGCTTTACGCGCAAAATTATGGGCTACTTGAGCGTCAAAGCCAAGCCCACTAAGCATGCATGAAAATTTGTCGTTAATGGTAAAGGCATCTACGGGCATGGTGTTGCCATCTATAATTACCTGCAATGCTCTTTTAATTTTTGTTGGAATACTTGCTGCACGGGCAAGTCCATTACCAGAGCCAACTGGTAAAATGCCAAAGCGAACATGAAGTGCTGCAAAGGCTTGCACTACTTGATTCACAGACCCATCACCGCCAACGATTACAATATCTGTAAAGCGATTAGCCAAAACCTTTTCTTTAAGTAAGCTGTAATTGCCCGTAGCATTTGTGTAGTCTATAGAAAAAGTCAATCTAGCTGCCTCTACTTTTTCTGTAATAAAAGCAATTAATTTTTCTTTTGTTCGTGTTCCAGAAATAGGGTTTACTAAAAACAAAATATTACGGTCCATCATTACTACCATTTAATAAGCGCACTAGCCCAAGTAAATCCACTTCCAAATGCGGCTAAACAAACAAGGTCACCTTCTTTAATTAAATTATTTTCAAATGCTTCACAGAGTGCAATAGGCACAGATGCTGCCGTAGTGTTACCGTACTGCATAATATTATTATAGACCTGATCATCTCTAAGTCCTAATTTTTGTTGTACAAATTGTGCAATGCGTAAATTGGCCTGATGTGGTATCAGCATATTTAAATTAGAAGGCTCGTAACCATTATTGTGTAAGGCTTCTAAAATAACTTCCGGAAATTTTACAATGGCTTTTTTAAATACCGACGGGCCATCCATGAATGGAAAATTTTCTGCGTTGTCAATCATTTTATGACTCAAAAACATTTCTCCAATGGGTGCTTCGTCAAAACTTGCATAGTTGCCCCAATGATTGGCGTGTGTACCAGGGTTGTACATGGCTAATATTTCTGCAGCCGCGCCGTCGCTATGCAGGTGCGTGCTTAAAATTCCTTGGCCAGCATTTGTGGCAGGTTGTAAAACAACAGCGCCGGCGCCATCGCCAAAAATGACAGAAACGTTACGACCTCTAGTGCTAAAATCAAGTCCAAACGAATGTTTTTCACTTCCTATAACAAGTATGTTTTTATACATGCCCGTTTTAATAAACTGATCGGCAACGCTGAGTGCATATACGAACCCACTACACTGGTTTCTAATATCTAAGGCACCAATTTCTTTCATGCCCATGGCTCTTTGTACCAGTACGCCGCAGCCCGGAAAATAATAATCGGGAGATAGTGTTGCAAAAATGATAAAATCAATTTCTTCAGCTGTTGTGCCTGCTCTTTCGATGGCAATTTTTGCAGCTTCCACCGCCATAGTAGTAGTGGTTTCTTCGGTGCGGTGCGCGTACCTTCTTTCCTGGATACCCGTTCTTTCAATAATCCATTCGTTGCTGGTTTCCATGTATGCAGTAAGGTCTTGGTTGGTCACTACATTAGAAGGCAGATATTTTCCAATGCCGGCAATTTTGCTACTTAACATAGGTAACTGGTTTGAGTTGTAAAATTTGCTGCATAAAAAGGGATGTTTCTTTTTCTACTGTTACAATATCATTAGACTGAATAGGAGAGGCCAGAACATGATTACCCGCTTCTGGTATTGGAACCATTCTTTTTAAATTGGCAGGTGTACCAACGGCTTCAAACATTTCTTTCATCGCCGAAACTTTTACAACAGGGTCCTGATTTTTTTCATCCTTAAAATAATAGAGCGTTACAAGCGGACATTTAATTTTATTAAAATGGCTAGGAATCATAGTGGTTTCTAATAATTCCTGTAATTGGGTCACGGCTTCTAATCTGTAATGATTGTTCCAATATTTATTGTAATTGTCAGGTTTGTTTTTAATGATATTTTCTTTTCCGCCCATCACCATTCTTGCAACTTGTAAACCCCATGGGTTGTTACTTAAAAATGCACTTGGATTATTGATAGCAATGTTTGGAGAATATAAAACCAGTCCAGCAATATCATCAAAATTGGATGCTAATTCTAGCGCAACAGTTCCGCCTGTAGACGTGCCCATTAAAATTACTTTATCGCCTAATTGTTTACCAATGGCATAGGCTTCCTTTGCAGATTCCCATAAACTGGTAGCGGTCATGTTTACCAAAGGATCAATTGTATCAATACCATGTTCTGATAATCGTGCGAGGTACATATTGCACCCAAACTGTTTAGCAATATTTCTATGCACAGGGTTTCCTTCTTCCTGACTGGCGCTAAACCCATGCAAATACACAAGCACATAGGGTGTTTTGGCCTTGGTACTATCATTGGCCCAAACAATACGGGCTTCATTGTCTGGCTTTACCTTATGTTTTGCTTCAATGCTGGCTACATAGGCTTCCAATTCGGCGGGCTCGGTGGGTACTTGTATTAAGTTATTGTTATAAATGGGGGCTGCCGGCTTAGGGCCTAAAATATAAACAATGGCAAGCAGGGCAAACAGTGCAGCTATAATTTTGAATAAACGCTTCATAGTTAAATTTATAGGCATAAATATCTTGTTTTAGCCTGATATTAGGGTAAACTAAGCGTTAATTATTGGCATTCTGGCCTGTCCTTTGGTTTTATGGGGTTTCTTAGCTTATAATCCTTACCTTTGCAGCCTTAAAAAAGCACATGGAAATAAGAAACATCGCCATTATTGCGCACGTTGACCACGGTAAAACGACCCTGGTTGATAAAATTTTACACGCAACAAAGGTGTTCAGAGACAATCAAGAAACAGGTGAACTTATCATGGATAGCAATGAGCTAGAACGTGAGCGTGGTATCACCATCTTAAGTAAAAATGCATCGGTAACTTATAAAGGCGTAAAAATTAACGTTATTGATACCCCAGGTCACTCGGATTTTGGTGGTGAAGTAGAACGTGTATTGAAAATGGCGGATGGCGTTTGCTTGCTAGTAGATGCTTTTGAAGGCCCAATGCCTCAAACAAGATTTGTATTACAAAAAGCTTTACAATTAAACCTAAAGCCCATTGTAATTATCAATAAAGTAGATAAACCAAACTGCCGTCCTGACGAAGTGCATGATGCAGTATTTGAATTATTCTTTAACCTTGATGCTACCGAAGAGCAATTAGATTTCCCTACTTTTTATGGTAGTGGTAAAAATGGTTGGTTCAACGATAGCTTAACACCTTGCGAAAATATCGATCCATTACTTGATGGTATCTTAAAATTTGTGCCGCCACCAAATGCAAAAACAGGTGCTACACAAATGCAAATTACTTCACTAGATTATTCTACATTCCTTGGTCGTATTGCCATTGGAAAAGTAGAGCGTGGTGTAATTAAAGAAGGCCAAAACGTAGTATTGGTGCAGGCTGACGGCTCTATCAAGAAAAATAAAGTGAAAGAGCTCTATGTGTTTGAAGGAATGGGTAAGCGTAAAGTAACAGAAGTAGTTTCTGGTGATTTATGTGCTGTTGTTGGATTAGAAGAATTTAACATTGGTGATACCATTGCTGATCCTGAAACTCCGGAGGCTTTACCAATTATTAGTGTAGACGAGCCTACCATGAGTATGACATTTAGTATCAACAACTCACCATTCTTTGGTAAAGAAGGTAAGTTTGTTACTTCTCGTCACATTCGTGATCGTCTCATGAAAGAAACAGAAAAAAACTTAGCACTTCGTGTAGAAGAAACGGATAGTGCTGATAGCTTTTTAGTATACGGTCGTGGTATCTTACACTTAGGTGTACTTGTAGAAACCATGCGTAGAGAAGGTTACGAGTTAACAGTGGGAAATCCGCAGGTGCTTGTAAAAGAAATTGACGGAAAAAAACACGAGCCTTTTGAAATATTAGTAGTAGATGTGCCTTCTGAATTTAGTGGTAAGGCTATCGATCTAGTAACACAGAAAAAAGGTGAAATGCTTGTTATGGAATCTAAGGGTGACATGCAGCATTTGGAGTTTGATATTCCTTCTAGAGGTCTTATTGGACTTCGTTCACAAATGTTAACGCAAACTGCTGGTGAAGCTGTAATGGCGCACCGCTTTAATGAGTATAAGCCTTGGAAAGGACCTATTCCTGGTCGTAACAACGGCGTGCTTATTGCTAAGTTTGGTGGAACAACAACTGCTTATTCTATCGATAAATTACAGGACAGAGGACGTTTCTTTATCGAGCCAGGTGAAGAAGTATACATCGGTCAGGTATTGGCAGAGCACATTAAGCCAGGTGATTTAAATATCAACGCTGTGGAAATGAAAAAGCTTACCAACCACCGTGCGAGCGGATCTGATGATAGCGTTCGTATTACTCCAAAAACACAATTCACATTAGAAGAGTGTATGGAATATATCCAACAAGATGAGTGTATTGAAGTAACCCCTAAATCTGTAAGAATGCGTAAAACGCATTTAGATGAAAATGACCGTAAAAACGCGTCAAGATCTAATGGGTAATCTTTAAAAGTTATATCGTAAAAAGGCCTCCGCAAGCGGAGGCCTTTTTTATGCAAAAAATTTTCGAAATTATTTATTAAGCGTATCCCACAACAAATCTTTCAGTGCACTTAATCCTGTGTTGGTCACAGAAGAAATAAATACGTGTGGTACATTTTTTGGAAGTTCTTTTGAAATGGCTTCTTTTAATTCATCGTCTAGCATATCTGATTTAGAAATAGCGATGATAAAATCTTTTTGAAGCATATCAGGGTTGTACTGCTCTAATTCGTTCCGTAAAATGTCAAATTCTTTTTTGTGGTCGTTGCTATCGGCAGGGATCATAAAAAGCAAAATGGCATTGCGCTCAATATGCCTTAAAAACCTGTGCCCTAGGCCTTTTCCTTCGGCGGCACCTTCAATAATACCTGGTAAATCAGCAATACAAAAAGAGCGTGAGTCTCTATATTCTACCATGCCAAGTTGTGGCGTTAGTGTGGTAAATGCGTAGTTGGCAATTTTAGGGGTAGCTGCTGTAATAGAAGAAAGCAAAGTTGATTTTCCAGCGTTTGGAAATCCAACAAGTCCTACATCGGCAAGTACTTTTAGTTCTAAATATTTATAGCCTTCGGTACCTTCTTCTCCTGGTTGTGCGTGCTCGGGTACTTGGTTGGTTGGCGTTGCAAAATTACTATTACCTAATCCACCTCTTCCACCTTTTAACCAAATAATTTCTTGACCGTCGTATAAAATTTCGGCTTCTACATTGCCTGTTTCTTCGTCTTTTGCGATAGTGCCTAATGGAACTTCTAATATTATATCTTTTCCATCATGCCCTGTGCAATTATTTTTGCTTCCACCTTCGCCGTGTTCTGCTAAAACGTTTTTAAAATAACGCATATGCAGTAGGGTCCAAAGTTGCGCATTGCCTTTTAAAATGATATGGCCACCTCTTCCACCATCACCACCATCGGGTCCACCTTTTGCCGTGAGCTTGTTACGCATAAAGTGCCTAGCACCAGCGCCACCGTGGCCACTGCGACAAAAAATGCGGATATAGTCTATAAAATTATTTCTTTCGGACACTTGTTTCGTTCAACACGTATTTTGTTAGATTACAAAGGTACAAGGTTATACGGTTAACCCGCCTACTAAAATGGTAACCATGTTTTCTTCTAAGGCAGCAGCCGTAATTTTTTGCTTAGAACGGTGCCAGCTTTCAATACCACTAATGGCGTGCAACAAAATAAGTACCGCAGTTGGTGCATCAATAGGTTTGATTTCTTTGTTTTTGATACCCGTTTCTATAATAGCAGCAAGGCGTTTGCGATATATGCGGCGCTGGTTTTGAAAGTTGGATAGGTAAGGATCATTTAAATGTTTCCACTCTCTATCGCTTACATACACTTCTTCATAATTGTTCACCATTTCAACGATATGGAAACGTAAGATTTTTTCAATTTTTTGAATCGCCGAAATAGGCTCAGATTCTATTTCATCCAATTTTTGTAAGAAACGGTTGGCAACACTAAAACAAAGTTCATGTAAGAGCTCTGTTTTAGATTTAATATGGTTGTATAAACTTGCAGCTTCTACACCCACCGATTCGGCGAGGTCGCGCATACTTGCTGCCTTAAATCCTTTTTCTCTAAAAAGAACGGCTGCTTTACTAACGATAACGTCTTTACGAGATGTGTTTTTCTCTGTTTTTATTCTGGCCATAATCTTGTATTTGCACTAACGTATGTTAGTGGTTTATGCTAAGTTATTGGTTTTTTTTGTTAGTTTAACCCTTTTGCAGCTAAAAGCCTATTTTCGCACCCGTAATAAATCAAAATATATGTCTTTAGTAGTAGTAGGATCAATGGCTTTTGATGCCATCGAAACACCTTTTGGAAAGAGTGATAAAATCATTGGCGGTGCTGGTACTTATATCGCTTGGTGCGCCTCCAATTTTACCCCAGTAAAACAAATTTCTGTGGTTGGTGGCGATTTCCCAGACGCAGAATTAGCAGCACTTACTGCTCGTGGAGTAGATTTAGAAGGCGTGCAAATTAAAAAAGACGAAAAAACATTTTTTTGGAGTGGTCGTTACCACATGGATATGAATACGCGCGATACATTAGACACACAATTAAATGTGTTAGAAAATTTCGTGCCTGTTGTGCCTGATAGTTTTCAGGATTGCGAATTTTTGATGCTTGGTAATTTAGTACCTAGTGTACAAAGCAGTGTGATCAAGCAACTAAAAAACCGTCCAAAGCTCATTGTCATGGATACCATGAACTTTTGGATGGAAATTATGATGGATGATTTATTACACACGATTAGCCTTGTAGATGTTCTACTTGTTAATGATAGTGAAGCCCGTCAATTAAGTGGTGAGTATAGCCTTGTAAAAGCAGCTAAAAAAATCATGGCTATGGGTCCTAAATATTTAATCATTAAAAAAGGAGAGCATGGTGCACTTTTATTCCACGAGGATCAAGTGTTTTTTGCGCCGGCCCTTCCATTAGAAGAAGTATTTGATCCAACAGGTGCTGGTGATACCTTTGCTGGTGGCTTTATTGGTCATATTGTTCGTACCAAAGACATTTCTTTTGAAAACATGAAAACCGCTATTATCGTGGGTTCTGCTATGGCTTCTTATTGTGTAGAAAAGTTTGGTACTGAGCGTTTAAGAGAAATTAGCAAAGCAGATATTAGCGACCGTATTGCTGAGTTTGTAGACCTTGTAAACTTTGATATTAACCTGATTGGGTAGGCTTACACCAACAGGATGTATAAAATATTTTGGCGTTATATGTAAATGCCCCTAATTTTACAACCGAACATGAGAACATCGAAACATACAAAACGTATTAAGAAACCACTCTAACCAGGGAGGTGCTTCGTTTTGTAATGTATAAACATACGCAAGAGGCCTTCCCAAATGGGAGGGCCTTTTTTTATATGATAACTAGAAACTAAAAACTAAAAACAAAAAAAATGAAAGTAGCTGTTGTAGGCGCAACTGGCCTGGTGGGTACAAAAATGTTACAAGTACTAGCCGAACGTAATTTTCCTGTAACTGAAATTGTACCAGTAGCATCTGAAAGATCTGTTGGTAAAGAAGTGTCTTTTAAAGGTAAAGCGTATAAAGTGGTAAGCATGGAAGATGGTATTGCTGCCAAACCTGCCGTAGCTATATTTTCTGCAGGAGGTGGCACTTCATTAGAATGGGCACCAAAGTATGCAGCAGCAGGGATTAGAGTGATTGACAACTCTTCTGCATGGCGTATGGATCCTACAAAAAAATTAGTAGTGCCAGAAGTAAATGCTTCTGTGTTAACTGCAGAGGATTATATCATTGCAAACCCCAATTGTTCTACCATTCAAATGGTAGTAGCGCTTCAGCCTTTACATACAAAGTATAAAATTAAGCGTGTAGTAGTTAGTACTTATCAGAGTGTAACTGGAACTGGTAAACAAGCTGTTGATCAGTTATTTAATGAACGCGCAGGTAAGGAAACTGAAATGGCATATAAATACCAAATCGATTTAAACGTTATCCCTCAAATTGATGTTTTCTTAGACAATGGTTATACCAAAGAAGAAATGAAAATGGTATTGGAAACTTGTAAAATTATGCAGGATGACAATATCAAAGTAACAGCTACAACCGTACGTATTCCAGTGGTGGGTGGTCATAGCGAAAGTGTAAACGTTGAGTTTGAAAACGAATATGATTTAGCGGAAGTAACGGCTTTGCTTGCATCTGCACCAGGTGTTGTTGTACAGCAAAACGACAATGAACAACTTTATCCAATGCCATTATGGGCACATGAAAAAGATGAAGTGTTTGTTGGAAGGTTACGTAGAGATGAAACACAACCTAAAACATTAAACATGTGGGTAGTGAGTGATAACTTACGTAAAGGTGCTGCTACCAATGCGGTCCAAATTGCCGAATACCTTACTAGCGTAGGTATTTTAGCTTAGGCCTCCAGGGCTTCGTTTAAAAAAGAAATGAGTGGTTGTAAATATTCAAATGCTTTTGTGAGCTGCGTTGCAAGATTTTTATCTTGTAACGCAGTATCGCTAAGCGGAGCAGTAGCCACCCAGCTTTTTAATTTCAGATACTTTATAGCAGGGTTCTCTTTTTCATAGCCCTTTGGTTCTCTTACCAAGCTCATCCCTTCCGAAAAATCCAGACCACCATACTGCGCTACAAACTTTTTGTTTTGTACAATTTTTAAAAATTCGGGATAATTATAATCTATTTCCTGTCTTATTTTTCCTACAATATTGGCGTCTGGCATATAGAGGCCACCTCCAACAAAGCTTTTACCACCTGGCTCTAAATGAATGTAATAACCAGCTGCCAATGATTTTTTCCCGCCCGCTTTTATGCTGGCTCCCATATTGTTTTTATAAGGCGCTTTGTTTTTACTAAAACGTACGTCTCTATTAATTCTAAAAACACATTCTTTAGGTTGCAGTAATGCAATAGCGGGTTCTTTTTTGCCAAACTGTGTTATCACCTGCTGCGTAAGTTCTGCAAAATTTAATTTTGCTGCATCATACTGTTTGCGGTGCGCATCAAACCAAGCCTTATTGTTGTTTTTATCGAGTGCTTTTAAAAACTGTAAAGTGCTAGCTGCAAGCATGGTTATTGTTTTGAAGATTCAATTAACTGAATAAATTCTGCTTCCGAAATAATATGAATGGTATTTATTTTTTTAGCTTTTTCTAGTTTACTCCCTGCGTCTTCACCTACTACTAAATAATTTAATTTACTGCTCACGCCACTTGCAATAACACCACCCAGGTCTCCGGCCATTTGCTCTGCAGCACTGCGTTTGAGGGTTGGAAGGGTGCCTGTAAATAAAAATGTTTGGCCTGTTAATGTACTACCTGCCGGTGCTGCTTTTTTCTGATTTTTTAAATCTAAACCTAGCGCTTCTAACTTATGTAAGAGTTCAATGTTTTGTGCGTCACCAAAAAAGTCTACAATGCTTTTAGCTACTTTAACGCCCACGTCTTCGAGTGCTAATAAATCATCTTCTGTTTTTGTTGTAAAATCTAATAAGTGATCTACAGCGTTGGCCAGGGTTTTAGCCGTTGTTTCTCCAATAAACCTAATGCCCAATCCATAAATCAAACGGTACAAGGGTTGTTTTTTAGAAGCTTCTAGTGCTGCTTGCAAATTATCAATACTTTTTTTACCAAAGCCCTCTAGCGATCCAATTTTATCAAAATCTAAACTGTAAATGCTTGGCACATCGCTAATGAGTCCCAGTTCATAAAATTTGCGCACATTGGCCTCTCCAAAACTTTTAATATCAAGTGCATCTTTAGATACAAAGTGAATTATTTTTTCTACTACCTGTGCTTCACAAGTAGCACTATTGCAACGCCATACGGCTTCTGTTTCTTCTTTACTTAATGGCGCATTGCAAGCAGGACAATGGGTTGGAAATACAATAGATTGTTCGCTACCATCTCTTAATTCAGGTAACGATTTTACAATTTGAGGAATCACATCACCAGCTCTCTCAATTAAAACAGTATCCCCAATTTTTAAATCTTTTTCTTTAATGTATTCTTCGTTGTGCACCGATATACTTGACACGGTTACGCCGCCTACACTTACGGGTTGCAATTTAGCTACAGGTGTAACGGCGCCCGTACGACCCACCTGAAACTCAATACCAATAAGCTTTGTAGATGCTTGCCTGGCTTTAAATTTAAAGGCAATGGCCCACCTTGGATGGTGTGACGTCATGCCCATTTTTTCTTGGAGTGCAATATTGTCTACCTTAATAACCATGCCGTCAATTTCGTAAGGTAGGTTGTCTCTGCCTGCTTCAAATGCTAAACAATAGTCTACCACTGCGTCAATGCCGGTTACTGCTTTTTTTTCTTTTTTAGGCGATCTAAAACCAAGGTCCCAAAGCATATCAAGCATGCCACTATGTTTAGTTAACGCCGGATGCAGTGGGGCGTTGCTATCTTGTTTAGTATAGTAACTAATATGGTATAAGAAAGCGTCTAAATTCCGTTGTGCAACTTCACGAGGGTCCTTCATTCTAAGGGCGCCAGCAGCAGCATTGCGTGGGTTGGCAAGGGGTGGTAAATTTGAAGCAGCAAGTGTGGCATTAAAACCATCAAATGCCTTTTTATTCATAATAACCTCGCCTCTTATTTCTACAGTTTGTAATCCATACATAGCAAAATTTGCACTTAATGGAATGGATTTAATCTGTTTTATATTTTGAGTGATATCGTCTCCAGCAACACCATCGCCTCTAGTGGTGGCACGCACCAACTGGTTGTTTTCATAAATCAATGAGATGCTGGCTCCATCAAATTTTGGCTCTATCGAATAATCAATGTTATCAAGCCCCACCAGTCCTTTTGCTTTTCGGTCAAAATCCACTAAATCGGCCTCGTTGTAGCTATTGTCTAAACTTAACATGGGCACTAAGTGCGCCACCGTTTCAAACTGTCCATTTAAACTACTTCCTACGCGTTGGGTAGGAGAGTCAGGGGTTATTTTAGTTGGATTTTTTTGCTCGCAGGCTTCCAGGGCTTTAAATAAACGGTCATATTCACCATCGCCAATAAGTGGTTCATTTAATACGTAGTAACGGTATTCGTGAAAACGTAAAACCTGACGCAAATCTATTATTTCCGACTCGCTACATTCCAAACGATTGTTTGTAATCGCCTCTAATAATTGGCTGGTTAAAGCCTGTAAAATGCGCAAGTTTTCGGGTGTAAACATAGGGCTTATTTGCAGGCGTAAAGTTAATGTTTACGGCCCTAGTTACCTATGGTTTGAAACGATTTATATACACTATTCCTAAACTTTGTATATTGCCAAACCACAAAAAAGGGACAGCCCTTGTACTTTATCCTATGAGCACAAAAAAAACACCTAAAATTAGCAACAACCACGAGGTAAAAGACGCCATTCAACTGGTGGTTTCTTACCCCAAAGTGCCCTTAACGGTGGATTGTGTGATTTTTGGTTTTGAGGAAAATAAATTAAAAGTGTTGCTTATTAAAAGTGACCTTGAAATATACAAAGGCAAGTTTTCTTTACTTGGAGACATTGTAAAAGACAATGAAGAATTAGATGATGCAGCATACCGTGTTTTAAGAGAACGTACGGGCATGAAAGATGTATATCTAGACCAGGTAAAAGCGTTTGGTCATCCTTCACGTCATCCTGGCGGACGCGTTATTACGGTGGCCTATTGTTCTTTACTAAATATCAATCACCACGAATTAGCCATTACAGATAACGAACTTCACTGGCATAGCGTAGATGATTTAAAAGAAATGGCGTTTGACCATAAAGAAGTAGTAGATGCTGGACACGCCTGGTTGCAAAAAAGAATTCAAGAACATCCGCTTGGATTTAATTTACTACCTGAAAAATTTTCGCTTCGTGAGCTACAAAATTTATACGAAGCTATTTCTGGTTTAACCCTAGATCGACGCAATTTCAGAAAAAAATTTGCATCCATGAAGCTCTTAATTGATATCAATGAAATAGAGCAGGATGTTCCACACAGACCCGGCAAATTATACAAGTTTGACTTTGAAAAATACGAGCAAAGCAAGCGTAAGTGGGTAGGGATTGATTTTTAATTTATAAATAGTTACTATGTTATATTCGATGACAGGATACGGTAGAGCCGAGCAAACCATTGGCGACAAAACTTTTTTAGTAGAAGTACGTTCGCTTAATGGAAAACAGTTTGATCTTCGTATCAATGTTCCTGCTTTGCTAAAACCATATGAGTTTGACATTAGAAATGCTTTAAATGAAGGGTTACAAAGAGGAAGCGTTGAATGTTTTATTACCATCAAACAAAATGGAACCGGCAAACCTGTTTCTATCAATACCGATTTAGCAAAAGCCTATTACGAGCCAGTGGCTGCGCTTGCAAAAGAGCTTGGACTTCCGGAAGGAGATTTGTTAAGTACGCTATTAAAATTACCAGAAGTTATTACAGCTTCTTCTGAAACTCTATCAGATACCGATTGGGAAGGTTTTCAAAAAGTATTAAAAGAAGCAATTTATCAATTAAACGAGCACCGTAAAAATGAAGGCCTCTCTTTAGAAGCTGATCTATTACTTCGTGTTAGCAATATCGAAAAGCACCAAGAGGCACTTACCATACTAGCGCCTAAACGCCGTATCAAAATAAAAGAAGGACTTGTTAAGTTATTAGAAGAGCATGTAGGGAAAGAAAATTATGATGGCAACCGTTTAGAACAAGAGCTTATTTTTTATATCGAAAAAATAGATATTAGTGAAGAGCAAGTACGCTTAAACAACCACTGTGCTTACTTTAGGTCTATACTAGCCGAAAAAGAACTAAGCAAGGGTAAAAAGCTCTCTTTTATTTTACAAGAATTTGGCCGCGAAATTAATACCACGGGCTCTAAAGCCAACGATGTAGAAATACAGCAGCTGGTTATTTTAATGAAAGATGAGCTAGAAAAAGCCAAAGAGCAAATATTAAACGTTTTATAAGATTTGTGTACGCAAGTTTGTAATTTTATATAAAATATCGCTGTGAAAAAATATAGCTTTTTAGTGCTTTTGACAACTTGCTTTGTAAGTGCTACGGTTCTCTTTTCATGCAATACCATCGATGTATTTGAAAAGTTCGAAAGTTTTCCAAAAAACGAATGGCATGTATCTAAGCAGCCAACATTTTCATTTGAAGTAAAAGATTCTACAGCACGTTACTATATCTATTTTGTAATCAGACATACCGATGCATACAAGTACAATAATATTTGGGTAAACATCAGTACGCAATCTCCAACGGGTACCAAACAAACACAACTTGTAAATCTAAAACTCGCTGATAATATCAAAGGTTGGTTAGGAGCAGGCATGGATGATATTTTTGATAGTAGAATTAAAATTACAAATGCATCCGTTCCATTAAAAGCGGGTGTGTATAATTTTACCATTGCACAAGCTATGCGTGACGAGCCACTAGCTGCAGTGTTAAGTGCTGGCATTCGTGTAGAAAAAGCAGCGCCATAAACACATGAAAAATATTGCCACAAAATTTAATCGAAAACTTACTGCCGTAAAAGTGGTCTATTGGGCACTTCTTATATACATGGTAGCGGCTCTTTTGTGGTGGTTTATTGCACTTGTAAAACAAAACGACACCCTTGTTGCTGTTCAGTTACAGCAAATTACGGGAACACAGGGCCAGCCTACATTGCCCAAGCAAACAGTAGCGCAATTATTAAAGATGCAGTCTCGAAAAAGGGTGCAATATATTGCAGAGGGTTTAACATTTTTAGCTCTGATTGTAGTTGGTGCTGTATATGTATACAGGGCTACTAGAAGGCAAATTAGAGCGTCAGTTCAACAGCAAAATTTTATGATGGCTGTTACCCACGAATTAAAAACACCCATTGCGGTTACACAGCTTAATTTAGAAACGCTTCAAAAACGAAAACTAGATCCAGCACAACAAGATAAAATGATAGCAAGCACACTGCAAGAAGCCAACCGCTTAAATATGCTGTGTAATAATATTTTATTGGCTGCACAATTAGACAGCAAAGCTTATAAAGAGTCGCGCCAAGAAATTAATTTTTCGGACTTAGTAGAAGGATGTATCGATACGTTTAAAACGCATTTCCCTATAAGAGTTGTTACCGAGCAAATAAACGCTTCTATTTACGTAGAAGGTGAAACCTTACTGCTTCAAATGCTCGTGAATAATCTTTTAGAAAACGCGCATAAATATGCGCCACAGGACACGGACATTGAAGTGGTGCTTGCCCAGCAAGGGCAGGTTATTCAATTGGGCGTTATTGACAGCGGCAAAGGGATCCCTGACGCTGAAAAGTCTAAAATATTTGAAAAATTTTACCGCATAGGGTCAGAAGCAACCCGTAACACCAAAGGAACCGGTCTTGGCCTTTATTTATGCAAAAAAATTGCCGAAAACCACAATGCAAACATTTCTGTGACAGATAACAAACCACAAGGCAGTAAATTTGTTGTTACATTTAATAGCTAATGCCAAATACCAAAGCATCCATATTATTAGTCGAAGACGAAGAAAACCTGCACGAAACCCTCAAGCTCAATTTAGAGATGGAAGGGTATGAGGTTACGTCTGCTTTTGATGGTGCGGTAGCGCTTAAGAAAATTTCCAACGAGTTTTTTCATTTGATTATCATGGATATCATGCTTCCGGAAGTAGATGGCATTGCCGTTACCGAAGCAGTCCGTGTAGCCAATAACGAAGTACCCATTTTAATGCTAAGTGCTAAAAATGCAAGTGCAGATAGGGTGTTGGGTTTAAAAAAAGGAGCTGACGATTATTTAACCAAGCCATTTAATCTAGAAGAATTGCTACTCCGTGTAGAAAAACTAATAGACAAAAACAAGCGCATTCAAGATAAAAATACCATTGCCGATACTTACGCGTTTGGCAATAACACCATCGATTTTAAAGCACAAACGGCCACTTGCTATAACAGTGATAAAGTTGAGCTTAGTAAAAAAGAAGTGATGCTTCTAAAACTACTTATCGAAAACAAAGGCGAAGTGGTTACCCGTGAAAAAATCCTACAAGTGGTGTGGGGTTACCAAGTGTATCCAACCACCCGTACCATCGATAATTTTATACTTAGTTTTCGTAAATATTTTGAGGCGGATAGCCGCCATCCTCAGTACTTTCATTCCGTTAGAGGAGTAGGTTATAAGTATACAGAAATCTAATATTCAAACGCAATTTTAAGGCTGGTTAGACGTTATAGAGGCACAAATAACTAGCTATGTCAAGTTCCTCTTTAGATTCTGTCATTGATTTTCTCGAGCCCGTAAATATTGCTCAATTAACCCAGGATGAGGGCTTCAAAGACACACAATTAGGAACCCATATAGCAGTTTACGATCAACATTTTCCAGATCTAGAAAAAGCCGATATTGTTTTAGTGGGATGTGGTGAAATGAGAGGTGCTGGAATTGCTTATACAAACACCGATGCACCAGATGCCATTAGGCTTGCTTTTTATAATTTATACCACTGGCATACTGCCGTTTCGGTTGCAGATATTGGAAACGTTAAATGCGGTGCTACATTACAAGATAGTTATGCCGCGCTTCGCATGGTTATTAATGAGCTAACTGCTATTGGAAAAAAAGTGGTGATTTTAGGTGGATCTCATGATGTTACACTTGCTCAGTACCAATCTTATGTAAACGAAAATAAAATTATTGATGCCGTTTGTGTGGATGCGCGCATTGACATGGATATGGAAAGCGTTTTACCTGCCGATAATTTTTTAGTAGAATTATTTACAGGGATGCCCAACCATTTAAAACACTACAATCATATAGGGTTTCAAAGTTATTTTATGCATCCGCAAATGCTTGAAACCATTGATAAATTTAGATTTGACTGTTACCGTTTAGGCAAGGTTAAAGAAGATATTTCAGAAATGGAACCTGCCATTCGTAATTCACATTTATTTTCTTTTGACATAGCAGCAATACAGCATGCACATGCGCCTTCCAATCATTTATCACCCAACGGTTTTAATGGTGAAGAAGCTTGCACCTTAACGCAATATGCGGGTATGAGCCATACCTGCAATACCATTGGTATATATGGATACATGCCAGAGCATGATGTACATCAAATGACCGCAAAACAAATTGCACATATGTTGTGGTATGTTATGGATGGAGTTAACAGGGGTAAACAAGAAGCGTCACTTGCTAACCGTAATGAGTTTAACGAGTTTACCATGGCATTTGCAGAAGTACAAACGGTGTTTTTACAAAGCAAAAGAACGGGCCGCTGGTGGATGCAACTACACGATGGCGAATTTGTGGCTTGTAGCCTTAAAGATTATCTCCACGCCGGAAAAAATGAAATTCCAGAGCGCTGGATGCGCGCTGTAGAAAGATTATAGCCTTATATTTAAGGTATTAAACATCAATTCATGAAAGTTATGGGTCGTATTGGTAAACTTACCGCTCTCGTAATTGCAGTTTTGCAATTCAGTGCATGTTCTGTACAACAACAATTACAAAAAGCTGCTGATAAAAATATTTTAGAGTCGGGTAATTTAGCTGGCGCTCATATTGGTATCCATGTGTTTGATCCGGCGTCTAATGCTAGTTTATTTTCTTATCAGTCCAATAAGTATTTTGTGCCTGCAAGCAATACTAAAATTGTTACTTGTTTTGCAGCATTAAAATATTTAGGGGATAGTGTTGCTGCAGCACAAGTTATAAGTACCGATTCTGGTATGCATGTTTATGCTAGTGGTGATCCTACTTTTTTACAACCAGAATACGCTACACATCCACTGCTCAATGTTTTAAAAAATACCAAGCACATTTTTTTACATACGCCAAGTTTTACAGCCAAGCCTTTTGGTCAGGGTTGGTCTTGGGATGATTATGATGCTTCTTATATGCCTTCACGTTCTGCGTTTCCCATATATGGTAATGTGGTGCGCTTCGAAAAAAAATCAGGTCAATTAACAGTGACTCCTTCATTTTTTAAAGATTCTACTAAAGGCATAAACGCTACTATTAGCAAGGGTTTTGGCGTAACTAGGCAAATGGTGAGCAATCAATTTTTAGTGCAGCCAACAGCCGGAAATAATATACTAGAAGAAATTCCATACCGTACTTCAAATTGGACAACAAATCAATTAACACTGGAGTCAACGCTTTTAGCAGAAGCGCTTGGTGGTGGTATTAAAGTAACAGCGGTAGATCCTGCTTCTGATAAAAACAATGTAGCTAACGCAACCACTATTTATTCTCGTCCTCTAGATTCAATGTTAACGCCGCTGATGCACCGTAGCGATAATTTTTATGCAGAGCAAGCGCTCTTAATGGTTGGTAATAAATTACATCAAAGTTTTGATGACAAAAAAACCATTGCATATTTACTTGCCAACGATCTAGCAGACCTACCACAAAAGCCATCTTGGGTAGATGGTAGTGGTTTAAGTAGATACAACTTATTTTCACCCCAAGACTTTACAACCATTTTAGACAAAATGTATAAAGCCTATTCTTTTGAAAGGCTTCAAAACATTTTTCCAACCGGTGGTGAAGCAGGTGGTACGCTTAGTAGTAATTATAAAAACTTGAATGGGAAAATCTTTGCTAAAACAGGTACCCTTAGCGGCCAAGTAGCACTTAGTGGTTATTTGATTACCAAAAAAGGTAAAACGCTCATATTTTCGGTACTTGTAAACAACCATACTACTACGGCATCTAATGTTCGTAAGGCGGTGGAGCAATTTATACAAGTACTGTACAGTAAAAATTAATTACTTCCCAAAAAGTTGATCTAGGTAATCTTCTTTGTATTCGATATATGTTGGGCTTCCAGCTGGTGTAACGCCAGGAGTGGTACACGCAAATAGTGATTCTATTAGCACTTGCATTTCTTTTTGACCAAGGGTTTGACCTGTTTTAATAGCTTGTTGACGCGCCATACATCTAATTATTTTTTCGCGTCTGCTAAAAGTAATGTCCGAACTAAAATGTTTGTACTGTTCAATTAATAGTTCAATGGCATTTTTTTCGTTACCAGGTTCTACGTCGGCGGGGATACCTTGTATCACAAAACTGTTGTTGCCAAATGGTTCCACCTGATAGCCAATTTGTTGTAAATCGGGTAGTAGTTCACTTAAAATAGCTGTGTCAGATGCGCTCAATGAAAGCGTAACTGGAAACAAGCTTTTTTGCGTTGGCACTTGCGCCGTTTGCGCAGCTATTACCAATTTATCATACACCACTCTTTCATGCGCTAATTGTTGATGCACAAGCACAAAACCATTATTGGTAGATGCAATGATATAGGTTTTGTGTATTTGAATAAGTGGCGTATCCGCAATAATTTCTAAGCTTGGTTTTTTAGGCGTAATTGTTTCGCCTTTTGATGGCATTTCATAAAAATCTTTCCAGTGCCCTAAATTTCCTTTGTTTTCTCTTTCAATAAAGTGCGCTTGGTGCTTTTGTGTAAACGTTTGGTACAAAGAGCTTGAAGCGGTGGCTTCCTTTTTTTCAGAAGTAAATGGTTTGTTGACTGCGTCTAAACTTTGTATATCGGCGTTTAAACTAAAATCCAATGAAGGCGCTACGCTAAATTGTGCAAGCGCGTGTTTAACAGCGGCGCCCACAAAAGCATACATGATTTTTTCATCCTCAAATTTAATTTCCTGCTTGGTAGGATGCACATTGATGTCTACTTGAGAAGGATCTAGGTCAATAAATAATACATAACCCGGAAAAGAATCTTTTGGAATTAAATCGGCGTATGCTGCGTTAACGGCGTGGTTTAAATAAGCGCTTTTGATAAAGCGGTTGTTTACAAAAAAGTATTGATCACCCCTGGTTTTACGCGCCGTTTCTGGCTTGCCAATAAAACCATAGATATTCATATAGTCGGTGTGTTCGGTAACACTCACAAGTTTTGATGTGTAGGTATTTCCTAAAATTTGAACAATACGCTGTTTGATATTACCGGGCGCTAAATGAAAAACTTCTTGACCATTACTTGTTAAAGTAAACAAGCGGTCGGGGTAGGCCATGGCCACTCTAATAAATTCATCAATAATATGCTTGAGTTCGGCGGCATTGCTTTTTAAAAAGTTGCGGCGCGCTGGCACATTAAAAAACAAATTTTTCATGGAAATATTTGTACCAACCGGTGCGCTACAAGGTTCCTGTTTTTGAACGGCACTATTTTCTATATCTACACTTGTTCCTAATTCGTCTTCTGCTCTTCTTGTTTTAATGGTTACCTGCGCAACAGCGGCAATAGAAGCAAGTGCTTCGCCTCTAAATCCCATGGTTTTAATGGCAAACAAATCTTCGATGGCTTTTATTTTACTAGTGGCATGGCGCTGAAATGCCAAGGCTGCATCTTCTTCGCTCATCCCTTTACCATTATCGATCACTTGTATGAGTGCTTTTCCCGCATCCGATACAATCAGTTGGATAGAAGTTGCCCCCGCGTCTACTGCGTTTTCTAATAGCTCCTTAACGGCGCTTGCAGGACGTTGAATTACCTCACCAGCAGCTATCTGGTTTGCGATGTTATCGGGCAGTACATGAATAATATTGGCCAAAGGGTCCTGTTTTTTACGGGTCGACAAAAATAGTACAAAGAGGGGCAGCTTTGCAAACTTTTACCATTTTAGAAGCAATTTAGCAGCTACTTTTGTGCCTCAAACCACGTATTATGACATTAACTGCCGATATCCAAAAAATACCACGTACCTATATGCCTGTAGGCTTTTTGCTAACCAATTGGGAAAGCCTAGAGCCCTATTTTAAAGAATTGGTGGATAGACCCCTAAATTCTATTCAGGATTTGGAGCAGTGGCTTAAAGATATGAGTGAAGTGGAAGCGGTTATTAGTGAAGATGCTTGTTGGAGACAAATTAAAATGACCTGCGATACCACCAACCCGGCACTCGAAGAAGCCTTCAATTATTTTTGCCTCGAAATTCAGCCAAAAATGCAGCCCTATGCCGATCAACTCAATAAAAAATTTATTGATTGTCCATTTACGGCATCACTTGATAAAGACACTTATTATACCTACATCAGAAGTGTAAAAAAGAACATTGAATTATTTAGAGAAGCCAATATTCCACTACAAGCTGAGTTAAGTGTAATGCAACAGCAGTACGGAACCATTGCAGGAAAAATGACTGTAGAAGTAGAGGGTAAAGAATATACACTGCAACAAGCGGCTAAGTTTTTAGAACATGAAGACCGCTCGGTAAGAGAATCGGTGTATAAAAAAATTCAGGATAGAAGGCTCATCGATAAAGATGCGATGCATGATTTATACAGTTCGCTTATTCAAAAAAGACATCAAGTTGCTGTTAACGCAGGATTTGCAAATTACCGAGATTATAAGTTTGTAGAACTTGGAAGGTTTGATTATACCAAAGAAGATTGTTTTCAATTTCATGAAGCGGTAAAGCTACACGTGCTTCCACTCATCGAAAAAATTTATGCGCGTAAAAAAGAAAAATTAGGACTTGATGTTTTAAAGCCATGGGATACAGAAGCAGAGCCAGCAGGGGTTTTACCACTTAAGCCGTTTACAAATGGTCAAGATTTGTATGAAAAAACAGTTACTTGTTTTGAGCAGCTTGATCCATTTTTTGCAGCATGTCTTCGTAAAATGAATGAGCTCAAGCATTTTGATTTAGAGAGCAGAAAAGGAAAAGCACCTGGTGGATATAACTGTCCATTAGCAGAATCTGGAGCGCCTTTTATTTTTATGAACGCCGCTTCTCAAATGAGTGATGTAACAACCATGGTGCACGAAGGCGGACATGCCGTGCATTCTTTTTTAGCGCATCATTTAGAGCTCAGTGCATTTAAAGAATACCCCATGGAAATTGCTGAAGTGGCAAGTATGGCCATGGAATTATTTTCTATGAATCACTGGCAGGCGTTTTTTGATAACGACGCAGATTTAAAACGTGCGCGTGAACATCAACTAGAAAGAACCATTACTATTTTTCCTTGGATTGCCATTATTGATAAGTTTCAGCACTGGGTGTATGAAAATCCTGCGCATACGGTAGCAGAAAGGACAGCTACTTGGACGGCTATTTTAAAAGAATTTTCTACAAATAGTATTGATTATACGGGGCTTGATGCCTACCGTGAAATTGGCTGGCAGCGCCAGTTACACCTATTTGAAGTGCCTTTTTACTATATCGAATATGGCATTGCGCAATTAGGAGCGATAGGTCTTTGGATGCAGTATCAACAAAATCCAAAACAAGCACTTCAAAATTATATCAATGCGTTATCGTTAGGGGGTACTAAAACTTTACCTGAACTATATAAAGCGGCAGGACTTGAATTTAATTTGTCGCCAGATTATATTAAAACCTTAATGGAATTTACGGCTAAAGAAATGTAAGCGTATTACATTCTGCAAAAACGGCTGTATAGTTTTTCGTACTCCGGAATAATTTTACTGATATCAAATAAACAGGCCTGCTCATAAGCGGCCTGTTTCATTTGCATGAGTTTATTTTCGTCGGATAAAAGTGTAACAGCATATCCACTCATCGCATTAATATCTCCCACAGGAGCCATATAACCGGTTTCTCCCTGAATATTAATTTCGTGTAAGCCTCCAGCATCGGAACTAATTACAACGGCGCGTGCGGCCATCGCTTCTAGCGCTGCTAAACCAAAACTCTCGTATTCTGAAGGGAGTAAAAACACATCTGTTACTGCTAAAATATCTTCAATTTGTTCTTGTTTGCCTAAAAAACGAACATGTTCTTCGATACCTAAATTACGTGCTAACTCTTCTGTAGCGTGCCTTTCAGGTCCGTCGCCCACCATTAATAATTTGGCAGGTACTTCTTTAATGATGTTTGCAAAAATATGCACTACATCATCCACTCTTTTTACTTTTCTAAAATTAGAAGCGTGTGTAATAATTTTTTCGTTGTTGGGTGCAATTACTTTTTTAAATGCTTCACTAGGTTTTTTATCAAAACGTGCAACATCCACAAAATTATAAATCACTTCAATTTCTTTGGTGATCTTAAAAGTTTGGTACGTAATGTCTCTTAAATTATTGGATACCGCTGTAATCGCATCACTTTCATTGATAGAAAAAGTAACCACGGGTTCGTAGGTTTTATCTCTACCCACAAGTGTAATATCGGTACCGTGCAGGGTTGTAATAACTGGAATATTTCTATTGATCTTTTGCTTTACAATTTGCTTGGCCATATACGCAGCAGAAGCGTGTGGTATGGCGTAGTGCACGTGTAATAAATCTAGGTCGTGGTTGATAATCACATCTACCATCGCAGATGCCAGCGCAACCTCATAAGGAGGGTAATCAAAAAGCGGATAGGTAGGAACCCTTACTTCATGGTAAAAAATATTGGCATTAAACTCATTGAGCCTAACGGGTTGTTGATAGGTAATAAAATGTACCTGATGTCCTTTGTCGGCGAGGGCCTTTCCAAGTTCGGTTGCCAAAACACCGCTTCCACCAAAAGTGGGGTAACAAACTATCCCTATACGCATATTAAATTAAATGGGCTCTAAATTTGACCATTCCTACTGCAAGTAACAATTAATTTGGCATTCTGTTTATTTAACCCTCCTTTTAGGGGGTTATTTTTTAATTAAATTCTTAACTTGAGCCTTATGAAAAAGATCATCACCTTGCTTTTGTTAGCGCCTTTGTTTGGTTTAAGTCAAGCCAGTCAGTCATCTAACCAAGACGCTGCATTTATCAAAAAATTATCCGACGAAATCCTAACAAATGGTAAAGCCTACGATTTGTTATACGAGTTAACCAAAAAAGTAGGGGGTAGAATTGCTGGTTCTCCAGCTATGTATAAGGCAGAAGCCTGGGGTGAAAAAACTTTACAGCAACTTGGTGCGCCTAGTGTAAGCAAACAAGCATGTCAGGTGCCTAGATGGGTGCGTGGCAGTGGTGATTTTGCAAGCATCACCAGTATAGATGGTGCAAAGCAAACCCGTGTATTGGATATATTGGCACTTGGAAATTCGCTTGGTGATGGTAAAAAAGTAGAAGCGACACTACTTGCTGTTCAAAATTTTGAAGAGTTGGAAAAACGCAAAGACGAAGTAAAAGGTAAGATTGTTTATTTCAATAATAGTTTTGATGCCACTATTGTAAAAACATTTGAAGCATATGGTAAGGCTGGCATCTATAGAAGAAGTGGACCTAGCCAAGCTGCAAAATATGGCGCGGTTGGTTGTATAATACGTTCATTAACTAGTTCTACAGCTAACGATCCGCACACGGGTGGTATGTCGTATAACGATTCTTTCCCAAAAATTCCTGCACAAGCTGTTGGCCCTCGCGACGCGGATTATTTATGGTCCCTTGCAAAAAAATCTAGTACTGTAAAAGTAAGTATGGCAACGCACGGTAAATTTTTACCAGACACTACTGGGCATAATATTATTGCAGAAATAAAAGGATCTGTATTTCCTGATGAAATTATTACAGTAGGTGGTCACTTAGATAGTTGGGATGTAAATGAAGGTGCGCATGATGATGGCGCTGGTGTAGTGCATACCATAGAAGTAATGCGCGCAATGCTCGCAGTGGGTTATCAGCCAAAGCGTACCATTCGTTTTGTATTATTTGCCAACGAAGAAAATGGTTTAAGAGGAGGTAGTGCATATGCAGCAGCTGCAAAAGATAAAAAAGAAAAACACATTTTTGCTTTAGAAAGTGATGAAGGTGGATTTACACCTAGGGGCTTTAGTTTTACCGCTTCTCCCGAAAAAGTAGCCGCAGCAAAGCGCTGGTTACCACTTTTAAAACCTTACGGAACAGATAGTATGGATGATATTGGCGGTGGTTCAGATATTAGCCCACTAAACAGACAATTGCAAGTGCCACTTTGTGGTTTTATGCCAGATCCACAACGTTATTTTGATCTACACCATGCACGTTCCGATGTGTTTGAAAATGTAAATAAGCGCGAACTATTACTAGGAGCCGTAAATATTGCAGGTATCATTTACCTAGTAGATACCTATGGTTTTTAAAGCAGGCTGTTAAAACGTTATGCGCTTAGGCTTGCAGTAAAAATATAGCGAGGCGTTTATGAATGTCTACCGCTTCTTTTTTCCACTCGGCAACCGTTTTGGTTTTGATCCACTGCGTAGGTGCTGTAATGTCTACGGCAATACAAATTTTTGTTTGCGGATGACAATTTTGTAGCAAATCTTTAATGAGCTGATTATTGCGGTAAGGCGTTTCAATAAAAATTTGCGCCGTATTTTTTTTAAGTGAATCTTGTTCTAGTTGTGTAATGGTTTTTTTCTTTTCTAAACTATCGATAGGAAGGTAGCCATGGAAACTAAAACTTTGTCCATTCATGCCACTGGCCATGAGTGCCAGTAATATAGAATTTGGTCCAACCAGTGGGCAAATTTCAAATCCTTTTTCTTGAGCGGCAGCCACGAGTATTTGGCCAGGATCCGCTACACCAGGGCATCCCGCTTCACTTATAATGCCAATATTTTTTCCTTGAGAAAGTAATTGTAAAAATTCTGAAACTACACCATGCTCGGCTTTATGTATTGCTCGCCATGTATAGTTGTCGATAATCATATCACGCCAATACTTTTTTAAATACCGACGCGCCGTTTTTTCATTTTCAACAAAATAAGCATCACACAATTTAGCCTGCTCAATTACATAAGGCGGAACTGTATTCTCTGCTTCTTCATGTAAAACGGTAGGTATTAAAATAACTTTTCCTGCTGCCATTAGTCAATTTGTTTTTTAGGATCTAGGCTAAGCGTTGCTGCAATAACAGCATAACAGGGCGCAAATAACCAACCTATAAAGGGAATCATGTGTAGCATATAAAATATAATTCCATTGCCAATGGCAAGGCCTTTATTGCTACCAATAAAATAAATGCTTTCTTGAGCTGTTTTGTTTTTTCTTTCCATGCTATAATCAAGCATCGAAAATCCTAAATAATAACACTCGATTAAGAGTGCCATAAAAGGCGTAAACCATCCAACTATCGGTATCAGGCAAATAATTAAAATGGTGAGCAGGTATACGGTTTGCCATAAACCGTTTCTTACCGCAATGTACATGCCTCTCAAAGCCTGATGCATAAAGTCTTTGAACACAAACGGAAATTCTTTTCCTTCTAGTATGGCAGCCGTTTTTTCTGATAAATAAGTAAACAGCGGTGCACCAACAATTAAAAATAAATATTTGAATAGCGAAAAATAAAAAAGTAAAATCATAAACCAAACCAGTGTACTACCCACCACAAATAAAAATCCTGCAAAACTATTGGTAAGGCTATCCATCCAAACTTTAAGACCTGATTTTAAAGTCATCCAAACAATAAAGTCACTAGCGGTGCTGCTAAATAAATTGATCACTACAAAAAATAAAACCGTGTAAATAATGCCCGGAATAAATACCCATTTCCAGAGTTTATGTTTTACAATAAACTGATGGGCTTTAATGTAGGATGCAAATGCTATGATCAGGTCTTTAAGCAATAGAAATGGTTTATTGTAAAGTTAGCCAACTACACTTAAAACTTAGGACAAATAATAGGTTTATCTGTACGGGGTCTTCTTGTGTATATCAATGAAATTTCTATGCCGCCCATTGTTTCTGAAGCCGTTTTAACAAGGCTATTGTTAACGTCGTAGGTAAGTCCCAATCTAAAATCATTGATTTCAATTCCAGCATAAGGGATAAAGGAATCTTTGAGTCGCATCCAGCTACCTATGTAAAGGCTTGCTGCACGGTCGTTTTGAGGGTCGGTACTTATTTGAAGTGCACCACCAACCATGGTTTCCTGGGCGCTCCCTTGAAATTGGTGCATGGCACTTACATGAAGCGTGGCGTTTGTTCCAATATAAAAATAACCGCCGCCATGAATGGTAAAACGGGGGTTTACGCTAAAGTTTCCGCCCATAAACGTTTGCCTTGGCCTGTTAAGGTGGTACATGCTAAGTCCAAAGTAATAGTTGTTTTGTTCACCCATAGTTCCGTTTAGTAATAACCCTGCACTAATAGACATGTGACTAGCCGATAGGGAAGGGTTGTTAAATATTTCGGTGGTGAGCCCGGTAAAGCCAGCATTTGTTAATTGGTCTTCAAATTTTATTTGATTGGTGTTGACAAGCATATTTGCTTGTGTTATTTGAAAACCAAAACCAATTTGTGTGTTGTTGTCTTCGTCTACTCCTTTATGGTAAGCAGTAGAAAAACTAGCTGCATTAAATTTTATCGCACCGTTTGCATGACTATCAGAATAGCCAGTAAAACCAACACCCCAACTATCATTTTCATTCAAATTTTTTTGCAAGAGTTTGGTATCAAAAGATGCAGTGGTAGTGATAAATGCATTATTAATACTAGGCCACTGGTTGCGGTGGTTGGAAGCCACTCTATAGTTTCCATCAAATTTTCCAGTGAAGGCTGGATTAACCGTTAATGGTGACGCAAAAAATTGTGAAAAATGCGGATCCTGCGCGCTACTGTTTTGTAGCGAAAAAAGAAAACAACAAAATATCAATATGAAATTTAGGTACCGCAATGTACCTGCAAGTTAGCGTAAACAATTAATTTTTAGGCTTGGCTTTTGGTTCCAAAGGCTAAATCTCCAGCGTCTCCAAGCCCCGGAACAATATATCCCTTTGCGGTAAGCTCATTGTCAATATCGCCACACCAAATTTTAACATTTGTACCACAAGCTTTTTCAATAGCTGCAATGCCCACCGTACTTGCGATAGCTACCACCACATGAAATGCTGCAGGGGTTCCTTCGCTTTTCATATGCTCTATCGTTTTAATAATAGAAGCACCTGTTGCAAGCATAGGATCTGCAATAATAACAATGCGGTTATCTAAAGACGGGCAACTCATGTATTCTAAACAAATTTCAAAACTTCCATCCGGATGGTGTTTGCGGTATGCCGAAATAAAAGAATTATCTGCTTTATCAAAATAATTGAGGAGTCCATTATGCATGGGTAAGCCCGCTCTTAAAATAGTGGCAAGCACGGGCTGTTGTGCAAGCACTTTACTTTCGTGGATACCCAAAGGCGTTTCTGTTTTTACAACAACAGAAGGTAGTTCTTTGCTGATTTCGTAAGCAGCAATTTCTCCAATACGTTCTAGATTTCTTCTAAAACGCATACGATCATTTTGCACGTTGCGGTCTCTTAATTCTGAAACCCAATTGCTTACTAAACTATGCGATGCACTTAAATTTACTACCATGGTTCAAAGGTATTTGAAAGCTTAAAATATGTCAAAATTAAAATCGTCGCCATTAAATAGGCCTTTGTCACTAAGTTTTAAATGTGGTATTACTAGTAATGCCATAAAGCTAAGTGTCATAAAAGGCGCTTCTAGCTTAGATCCTAGGGTTTTTGCCTCAAGGTCAATGGTTGTGTACTTGGCGGCCACTTCAAAACCATCTGCGGCGCTCATAAGCCCTGCCACGGGTAATGGTAAAACTAAATTTGTTGAATGATTGTTTGCGCCACTTACCACGCTTACGCCACCCTGTGCCTCAATCACTAAATTAATAGCAGCTGCAATACTTGCATCATCTACACCCACCGCAACTATGTTATGACTATCATGCGCCACACTCGATGCGATAGCACCATGTGTTAAACTAAAATTTTTAATAAAGGCTTTTGCAATGGGCGCAGCGTGGTATCTATTTACCACCACAATTTTTAAAATATCATTTGTAGTATCTGTTACCCAATTACTGTTTTGTAAAGTTCCTGCAAGCATTAATTTATTGGTGATCAGTTGTCCATCGAGTGCTTCAATAACAGGGATCAAACCATTTTTATTGGGGTATTCATTTTCAGGAACGGCTAATGCAGCCTGTTCAATTTTTTTACAATCAAAATTGTTGATAGGGTTTGTATCTACACTTTGTATGTTTGAAATACCATTATGTGCAACCAATTCGCCGTTTATATACGTGCTACTAACTTCAAAATGTACAAGGTCTTTTACCAAAATAAAATCTGCGGGATCACCGGGGTTTAAAATACCTACCGGTAGCTTGTAATGCCCTACAGGATTGATACAGGCGGCCCTCAGCACATTAAATACATCAAGCCCTTTGGCTACTGCTCTAGCGCAAATGGTATTGATATGACCCGCAGCTAAACTATCCGGATGTTTATCATCGCTACATAACATAATATGGCTGGTATGCGAATCAATTAAAGGATAAAGTGCTTCAAAATTTTTAGCAGCACTGCCTTCTCTAATAATAATATGCATGCCATAGTCTAATTTTTCTAGCGCTTCCTCTATGGTAAAACATTCATGATCGGTACTAATGCCGGCAGCAATATATTTTTTTGCAGCATCGCCTCTTAATCCGGGGGCATGACCATCAACAGGCTTATTGTATTTCTGTGCCGATTTTATTTTAGCCATCACGGCATCATCGTTATGCAGCACGCCCGGAAAATTCATCATCTCAGATAAATAATAAATTTCGGGCCTCGCTAATAATGCATCCACTTCATTTTCATTGACTTCGGCACCAGCTGTTTCAAAAATAGTTGCAGGCACACAACTAGGGGCACCAAAGAAAAATTTAAATGGCGTTTGTTTTCCGTTTTCAATCATGTACTCCACGCCAGCTACCCCACAAACATTGGCAATTTCATGTGGGTCGCTAATGGTTCCAACGGTTCCATGCAGTACCGCGAGTTTGGCAAATTCGGAAGGCACAAGCATGCTACTTTCGATGTGAACATGGCTATCTATAAAGCCAGGCATTATATAGGGCAAACTGGGGTTTACCGGCTCGCTGCTGGCTTCTATGCGCTTAATTTGGCCACCTTCTATCCAAAGAGTAGCACCGTAAATATGCCTATTTGGGATGTCTACTAAATTGCCTGTTACGCTATAAGTGTGGGTACTGCTCATGAGGGCACTAAGGTACAATAGAAGCCTAAGTTTTAATGCCCCCTTAATTCAATTTTTTGGTAAGACAAATGAGTAGTAAATTACTTTTCCAATTTAAACGTATATGAAAAAACTACATTTTGTATTAGCGGCCATTTTGCTGCTTAGTGTAAGTGCTACAACGCAGGTTAACGCACAAAAATCATCTCCAAAAAAAGGAGCTGTTGCAGCACCAGCTGTTCTGGCAACCAACGTCGACTCCATTTTATTTTCGGAGGTAAAATATAGACTGGTAGGTCCTTTTAGAGGTGGCAGAAGTGCTGCGGTTACAGGTAGTTATGTAAACAACAATACCTTTTATTTTGGTGCCACAGGTGGTGGTTTATGGAAAACCGTAGATGGTGGTAGCAACTGGAAAAATTTGAGTGATAAAAAAATAGGCGGCAATATTGGCGCCATAGCAGTAGCCCCTTCCGACGAAAATATTTTGTATGTAGGCGAAGGTGAAAATACCATGAGAGGCAATGTGGCAGAGGGTTTGGGCGGCATGTGGCGTTCTAACGATGGAGGCAAAACATTCACTAATATTGGTTTAAAAGAGGGCCGACACATTATTAGAATTGTAGTTCATCCGCGTGATCCAAACACGGTTTGGGCAGCAGTGGTGGGTCATTTATTTGGACCTAACTCAGAGCGCGGTGTATATAAAACAACCGATGGTGGTAAAACATGGAAGCAAACTTTATTTGTAAACAACCAAACCGGTTGTTCTGATTTAGTTATGGAACCAGGTAATCCATCTGTATTATATGCAGGAATGTGGCGTGTGCAAAGAACTCCACATAGTATGGAAAGTGGTGGCGAAGGTTCTGGTTTATACAAGAGCACCGATGGAGGTGATACTTGGGTTAATATTTCTCAAAACAAAGGTCTTCCAAAAGGCGTTTGGGGTATTGTAGGCGTTGCAGTAGCGCCTTCTAACACCGATAAATTATATGCTATCGTAGAAAATGCGGCAGGCGGTATGTTTGTAAGTAATGACGCTGGCGCCACCTGGACATTAACCAGTAGCGATAATAATATTCGCCAGCGTGCATGGTATTACAGTAAAGTATTTGTAGCGCCTAACAACGAAAATTTAGTGTACGCACTCAATGTAAATTTTATGCGTAGCAATGATGGTGGTCGAACATTTTCTGGCGTAAACACACAACATGGTGATCATCACGATTTATGGATCGATCCAAAAAATCCAAACCGTATGATTGTTGCAGATGATGGTGGTGCGCAAGTAAGTTTTGATGGTGGTAATAATTGGAGTACCGAAAACAATCAACCTACTGCTCAAATTTATAGAGTAAGTACAGATAATTCATATCCTTACCGCATTCTTGGTGCACAGCAAGATAATTCTACGATCAGAATAAAAAGTAGAACATCGGGCGCTGGTATTACCGATAAAGATTGGGAGTCTACAGCAGGTGCTGAGAGTGGTTTTGTGGTAGCAGATCCATTAAACCCGGATGTGGTATATGGTGGTAACTATGGTGGTTATTTGTCTCGTCTCGATCACCGCACCGGAGAAAACAGAGCCATCAATGTGTGGCCTGATAATCCAATGGGAGCAGGGGCTGACGTATTAAAGTACCGTTTCCAGTGGAACTTCCCTATCTTTTTTAGTCCGCACAATCCTAAAAAATTATACACGGCAGGTAACCATTTATTTGCCACAGAAAACGAAGGAAAATCATGGGATATGATTAGCCCAGATTTAACCACCAATGATAAATCTAAGCAAGGTCCAAGTGGTGGTCCAATTACCAAAGACAACACTTCGGTAGAATATTATTGTACCATTTTTGCAGCAGCAGAGTCGGCGCTAGAAAAAGATTTATTATGGACAGGTAGTGATGATGGACTTATTCATGTAAGTAAAGACGGCGGTAAAAATTGGGAAAATGTTACACCAATGGAGGCAGGAAAACAAATGATGTGGAACTGTATCGAAACAGATCCATTTAAAAAAGGTACTGCTTATTTTGTTGGAACAAAATATAAGATGGATGATTATGCACCGTATATTTTTAAAACAGAAGACTACGGTAAAACTTGGAAAAAAATTACTGCAGGCATAGATCCAATGCATTTTACAAGAGCCTTACGTGCCGATCATAAGCGCCCAGGTTTATTGTATGCAGGTACCGAGTTTGGCATGTATATTTCATTTGATGATGGTGCCAATTGGAAAAAGTTTCAGCTTAATTTACCTGAAACACCCATCACAGATTTAACCATTAAAGAAAATGATTTGATTGTTGCTACCCAGGGTAGAGCATTTTGGATCATTGATGATTTAGGTATTATTCAACAACACCAAGCAGCTAACTATGGTAAAAATATCCATGTTTTTGATGCCAACCCGGTTGTAAGATCGGAAGGTGGTGGTAGAAGACGCGGTGGCTTTGGTGGTGGTATGACAGCCAATATGGGCGCTAATCCTGCACTAGGTTCTGTTATCCACTATTATTTAAAAGGCGTTACAGACAGTAGCAAATTTTCTGTTGCGGTATTAGATAAGAAAAATAAAGTAATTAGAACTTTTAGTAAAAATGCAAAAGAGCCTCAAGATAAAATTGAGTTTACCGAAGGCATCAATCAGTTTGAGTGGGATATGAACTATCCTGCAGCTGAGCGCTTAGACGGTTTAATTTTATGGAATGGTGGTGTGGGTACTGTTAAAGCTGCGCCTGGAAAATATACAGCACGTTTTGTGTATCAAAAAGATACGGTGCTGGTTCCATTTGTAATTAAGCCTAATCCTAATTATGCAGCAACAGAAGCAGACCTTGATGATCAAACTGCATTTTTATTAAGTGTGCGTGATAAGTTCTCTGAAATTCAAAAAGCCATCAAAGATATTAGAGCGGTGCGTACGCAGGTAAATGAGTTTACTGCTAAGCTTGATGGTCAAAAAGAATTAAAAGCCTTTGCTGATTCGGTGGTTAAAAAAATGACGGGTATCGAAGAAGTGCTCTATCAAACAAAAGCAAAGAGTGGTCAGGATGTACTTAATTATCCAATTCGTTTAAACGATAAAATTGCAGGGCTGTTTAATGTGGTAGCGAGTGGTCAAACAGCGCCAAGCAAACAAGCTAAAGAAGCATTTGCTGATTTAGCCGCACAATCTGATGTCGCTTTAAACCGATTAAAAGCAGTGATGGCTTCTGATCTTAAAGCGCTCAATCAAATGATTCACGAAAAAATGGTGCCAGTAATTAGCATCAAATAAATAAGAAAAATTAATCTAACAAATCGGGGCGGCGTGCTTTTGTACGCTGCACCGATTGTTCGTATCTCCACTCCTCCACTTTTTTAGGGTCACCTTGTAAGAGTACGTCTGGTACTTTGTCACCTCTAAAATCGGCGGGTCTGGTATACACGGGTGGAGCTAATAAATTATCCTGAAAAGAATCTGTTAAGGCCGAGGTTTCGTCATTTAATACCCCAGGAATTAATCGGCCTACTGCGTCTACAACCACTGCAGCTGCTAGTTCTCCGCCACTAAGTACATAATCTCCAATAGAAATTTCTTGTGTCACGTACTGCTTTCTAATACGTTCATCAATGCCTTTGTAGTGGCCACAAATAATTAAAATATTTCCTTTAAGTGATAGTTGATTGGCGGCACTTTGGTTAAATCTAACACCATCAGGTGTCATAAAAATAATTTCATCGTAGGGGGCAGGGGCTTGTAATTCGTCGATAGCGTTTGCAAGTGTTTCGCATAAAATAACCATGCCTGCGCCACCACCATACTGATAATCATCTATTTGCCCGTGCTTATTAATGGCCCACTTACGTAGGCTATGCACGTTTACTTGTAGCAGTCCTTTTTCCTGTGCACGTTTCATAATGCTATGTGCAAAAGGGCCTTCTAATAGTTCAGGCAGTACCGATAAAATATCAATTTTTAGCATGCTTTATTTTTTATTCCATAAAACCCTCAATATCCCTGCGTTGTTTTTTGGTTGGTCTTCCTATTTTACTCAAACGTTTACCGGTCTGATAGGTAGCCGCTTCATATAAAACGCGGTCCAGCTCTTCGGGTGGTGTTTGATCTTCGTAATGTAAAATAGCTTCGGTGTATTGTACTCTTTTTTCTAGTAAGCCGGTTACTTTAATCACCCATCTACGTGCTTCTGTTTTTACATCGTACACATCACCCAGGTTTACTACTTTGGCTGCTTTTACATTGTCTCCATTACATTTTACTTTTCCTTTACTGCAAGCGTCTCCAGCTTGGCTTCTCGTTTTAAACAAACGAATAGCCCAGAGGTATTTATCAATACGAAGCTTTTCTTTACTTGCTGCTTGCATAAAACTGGTGGAAGTATGGAATGGTTTCTATGCCTTTATAAAAATTAACGATGTCAAATTTTTCGTTGGGGCTATGTAAATTATCGCTGTCTAGTCCAAAGCCCATAAATACAATTTTAAGACCCAGTTCTTTTTCAAATAGTGCACAAATAGGAATACTGCCACCACCTCTTACTGGAATAGGGTCTTTACCAAAAGTGGCAGTAATAGCACTTGCGGCCGCTTGGTATTCTTTAGAATGTATTGGCGTCATATATGGCTCGCCACCATGGTGCTCCGATGCTTTAACGGTTACACCAGCTGGTGCAATAGAAGTAAAGTAGTTGATTATTTTTTCAGTAATTTTTTGTGAAGATTGATTGGGAACCAGTCTACAAGAAATTTTTGCAAATGCTTTAGAAGGAAGTACGGTTTTAGCACCTTCACCAGTGTATCCACCCCAAATGCCGTTTACTTCGAGTGTAGGTCTAATGCCCGTTCTTTCGTTGCTGCTATATCCTTTTTCACCCCATAGTTCGGTTACGCCTAAATCTTTTGCATATTCACTTGCATCAAAAGGCGCTTCGGCCATTTTAGCTCTTTCCACGTCTGAAGATTCAACAACGTCGTCATAAAAACCTGGAATGGTAATATGGTTGTTTTCGTCGTGGCAAGATGCAATCATTTTTGAAAGCATGGTTATAGGGTTGGCTACTGCGCCACCATACACGCCACTATGCAAATCTCTATTGGGTCCGGTTACTTCTACCTCAATGTAGCTTAATCCACGAACGCCAATATCGATAGATGGATTTTCCATGCTTAACATAGAAGTATCGCTGATTAAAATAACGCTTGCATCTAGTAATGCTTTATTGGCTTTAACAAAAGTGGCTAAATTAGGACTACCTACTTCTTCTTCACCTTCAATTAAAAATTTGATATTGGTGGTAAGCGTACCGGTTTGCACCATGGTTTCTAGCGCTTTTACGTGCATGTAAAACTGTCCTTTATCATCTGCAGATCCACGCGCATAAATTTTTCCGTCTTTGATAACGGGGTCAAAAGGTCCGCTGTTCCATAGTTCTAGCGGATCTGCGGGTTGCACGTCATAGTGTCCGTAAACAAGAACGGTAGGAAGTGTAGGATCAATAATTTTTTCGCCGTACACTATCGGATGACCATCGGTAGGGTAAATGGTTGCTGTTGTTGCACCGGCATCAAGTAAGCTTTTTTTAACAGCTTCTGCGCAGGTAAGCATGTCTTCTTTATTTTCGGTTCTTGCACTCACACTAGGTATGCGCAGTAACGCTAATAATTCTTTTAAAAAACGGTCTTTGTTTTTTTCTTGATAGTCTTTCCAAACTTGCATATAATGTATTTTCTAAGGTTCTAATTGATGTTTTTTATTGGATAGGATATTATCGAGGGTCCAAGTTAGTTTCTTTTCAAATGTAGCTTGTCTTTCGGAGCAATTTTTATTACAAATACCACAGCTAATGGATAAACAACCATCGGTATGAACAAAAAGTTCAATGGCATCGCCAAAATGTGATTTAATGAGGTCCGACAAACTGTCTATTTCACGGTGGGCTTCGTGGACATTTAAAAACCAAGGCACCGTTAAATGACAATCAATATGTAAAAGACTGCCATATTTGATTACGCGTAAATTATGTAGGTCAATCCAGTTTTCTACTTTGTTTTGATTGAGTAATTCAATAAATTTATTTAATAAATCGAGGTCGGCTTCATCCATAATACCAGCAAACGATGATCGAATGATTTTATAACCATTGTAAATAATCAGGGCACTCATACCAAGCGCAATTATTTTATCTATCCAATATACTTGCCAAATAAGCATGGCACCAATGCCTAAAACTATGGCTAGCGTAGAATAAGTGTCAATTTGCAAATGTTTTCCACTTGCTTGTAGTGCCAATGATTTATTTTTTTTACCAATTTTAATGCAAACGCTACCTGCAATATAATTGATGACAGCAGTTGCGGCTACTAGCCAAATACCCCTATCAAGTGCATGTAATGGTTCGGTACTAAAAAAATGGGTAAGTGTTTCGTAAATAATTAATATACCTGCTGCTACAATTAAAGTCCCTTCGGCTGCTGCCGAAATAAACTCTGCTTTGCCATGTCCATATGGATGATCCACATCTTTTGGTTTAGCTGCTACATATAAACTGTAGAGGCCAATAACTCCCGCCACAACATTTACAATACTTTCTAGTGCATCTGTTAGTACCGAAAGTGAATGCGTTAAAAAATAGGCAGCCGTTTTTACAAGCAGCAACAAAAAGCCGAGGCTAGTAATAACAATTTGTACCTTAAAATTTTCTTTGGCTAGTTTCACTATAAGTGCTTTATCTCTTGTTTATACAAGCTCTACTGTATAATGAATAGGGCAAACTTTTGCTAGCATCGCAGATACACCACAGTATTTTTCTTGACTTAAACTTACGGCTCTGGTAAATTGATCTAAATGGGCTTCACCAACGTCTGCTTTATAGGTCATGTTAATCACAGAAAACACTTTAGGTACAGTGTCTGTTTGTTCTGCGGTAGCTTCTATGGATAAATTAGTGAAAGGAACTTTCATTTTGTTTAGAATTTCAACAACATCGATGCCACTACAACCACAAAGCGAGGCGAGCATCATTTTTTTAGGGTTCATGCCAGAACCTAAACCTCCATTTTCGATAGTGGTATCTAGTCTTACCGTTTGTCCGGTATCTGCGGTTACATCAAATGCTAAATGACTTACCCAATTTGTTGTTACTTTCATAGTTATGTATTTATTGAATGGCTTTTTCGTATCTGGCTGCAACAAAATCCCAGTTAACGAGGTTAAACCAAGCGGTAATATAATCGGCTCTTTTATTTTGATATTTTAAATAATACGCGTGTTCCCAAACATCGATACCTAAAAGTGGAAATCCTTTAAAAGCACTCACATCCATGAGTGGATTGTCTTGATTGGCGGTAGAGCCAATGGCTAATTTTTTATCGACGGTAACAACAAGCCAAGCCCAGCCACTTCCAAATCTATTTTTTGCGGCGTCTGCAAATTGTGTTTTAAAAGCGTCCAATGAGCCAAAACTATTATTAATAGCTGTTGCCAGTGCTCCTGTAGGAGTGCCTGCTGGTGCGGCTTTCATGCACTGCCAAAAAAGTTCATGGTTGTAATGACCACCAGCATTGTTACGCATTTTTGCACTATACCCACTTATCTTTTGTAATAGATCTTCTAGATTGCTATTGGTGTTTATGTTTTCGGCAGCAGCTGCGTCTTGTAGATTTTTTGCGTAAGTAGCTGCGTGCTTGCTATAATGAATTTCCATGGTGAGCGCATCTATAAACGGTTCTAATGCAGTGTATGCATAGGGTAAAGGAAGTTGCGTAAAAGATTTGCCAACAAGCACTGGCGCAACTGCAGGCGCAAAAGTTGGCGTTATTTTTTTAGTAGACGCCAGCGCATGTAACTGACTACCCGTAACTGCGGTAACCAAGGCTGCTTTAACAGTCGTACCTATAAAATTCCTTCTAGAATTTTTGTTTGAATCTTGCGCTGACATGATCATTAAATTTAGTTACCTAAAGTTACTTTAAAACTTGCGGGTATAGGCGCGAATTTTGGTAAACAGCCTATAGTAATACTCTTGGTTAAAAAGCTGAGCGTCTGCCATGGCTTTAACCACTAAAAATATACTGATAGGTAGTAGAATAAAGGTAGATAGCCACATGCCTGTAAGAGGGCTTAGCTGTGCCGATTTGACAAACTTTTCTCCAAACGTATTAAAGAGGTGAAAAATCACAAAAAAGATAATGGCAAAAACAAGGGGTGTGCCAAGTCCACCTTTTCTAATGATGGAACCAAGTGGCGCGCCTATTAAAAACAGCACGAGGCATGCCGCAGATAAGGTAAACTTGCGGTGCCATTCAATTTCATGGAGTTGTAATGAGTTTTGACGTTCATTATAATCTACAGCTAAAAAGTTGACGTTGTTTTTGATGCCACTTATTTGATTGGAAGCATTTTCGATACAAATATTTTCTAGTGAATCGGGTATGGCTTCATCAAATGTTTTATAGTTTTTTTTGATGCGTGCTTTTGCAGCCGCAGAAATAGTCCATCCAGTGTCTGTGGTGTATCGCGCAAACCTGATGTATGGATTCACTTCTTTTCTGGTTTTTGCGGTATACAAGCTATCTACATTGGTAAGTGAGTCGATGGCAGTATTGAGTTGTCGTACACTTAACATTTTTGGGTCATAAAAACTACTATCGCCACTTTTTTTAAGTTGAAAACTTTTTAAGTCAAATATTTTTTTATACTGCTTAAAACCCATTCGGATAAATTCTGTTTTGGCTGTACCTCTTGTGCCTCTCTCTTCGTAACGCCATCCATTTTTTAAAATGAACTCTAAATATTTTTTATCTTTTGTAACACGCATGATGCCGCTTTCGGCAAAAAGCATATTGTCTTGTAAGCTGTAATTTTTTTCAAATAATACGATGTCGTGAATAACGCTGTCGTTCTTTTCTTTTTTACCAAGCTTTATAACATAGCCATCAAGCTTGTCATAAAACACGCCTTCTTTAATGTCTATGGCTGGTTTGGCAACAATGATATCAAATTTGAGGGTCGCTAATTTGAGCTGCGTTACTGGAATAATATTGTTGGCAAATAAAAACGCAAGGCCACTTAAAAAAATAGTGATTACAACCAGTGGGCGCATGAAGCGAACAAGTGGTATGCCAGCAGCTTTAATGGCAACTAGTTCAAATGACTCTCCTAAGTTTCCAAAAGTCATGATGGAAGAAAAAAGAAGTGCGAGTGGAAGTGCAACGGGAACCCACGATAATGTTACAAGGCCAATTAAATAAAGTAGGGTAGGCAGGTCTAATCCTTTGCCCACTAAATCATCGATGTACAACCAAAAAAATTGCATGGTGAGTACAAACAATGAAATTAGAAAAGCACCAATAAACGGTCCTATAAAAGAACGGATAATGAGTATGTCTAATTTTTTAATCAAAGCGCTGCAGGATTCTAATGAAGATAACTTTTGATAAGTAGCAGGCGCACAAAAACTTGAAACCTAAGCACCTAATCTGTGAAACAGTTCTTTCACTTGGTATTCCCAAAGTTGACTTTGATCTTTGATTTCATTTTTTTCAGCAAAATCTTTAATGATCAAAACCGTTTGGTTTGAAATTTCTGTTTTTTCAATTCTGAATTCGAAGTATTCATTTTTTTCGGAATGAAGCCAATGGTACTTTATAAATTTATCTTCTTCTAGTTCAATAACTTGTGCCTTATCAGGCTCACCGCCGCCCCACGAAAAACTAAATTCGCCATCCCATTCGTCAACTTTGTCGGCGAACCACTCTTGTAAACCGGCCGGAGTGGCCAAAAACTCATATAAAATACCTGGAGAGCACCTTACTGGAAATTCTAATGTAAATAATTGCTTCTTACTCATTGCTTTCTCTATTTTACTACCATTGTAGTCACGCAATAATATTAAATAATCTAACCCCGCCAAATGTTTTTTTATACCACTCATGTAAATATGTGGGAAATACGGGGTAGCATTCTTGTAAACTTATTTAAAGTATTGTTAATCAATATATTATAATAGATTCGAATCTCGCTAATTTTTACAAATACTTGTCAAAAAATGGTTAAAATTAGTTTCAGTTCAACCTATATTTGCAGCCCGAGCTATTATTGGCTGGGTTTATCAGGGAAAATCAAGCAGTTATGTTTCAAGGTTTATCGGAAAAATTAGAAAGCGCGTTCAAGAATTTAAAGGGTGAAGCGCGTATCAATGACCTCAATATTGCTAATACCATTAAAGATATTAGACGTGCATTAATTGATGCCGACGTTAACTTTAAAATAGCCAAAGAATTTACAGAAAGTGTTAGGGATAAAGCGGTAGGACAAAAAGTTTTAAACGCGGTAAGTCCTGGACAATTGATGGTAAAAATTGTGCAAGATGAATTAACGGAATTGATGGGTGGTGAAGCTGCAACATTTAATGCAGTGGGAAATCCAGCCGTTATTTTAATTGCAGGTTTACAAGGTTCTGGTAAAACAACGTTTACAGGAAAGCTTGCAAATCATTTAAAAAATAAATTAGGTAAATCACCACTACTTGTTGCAGCAGACGTTTACCGTCCTGCGGCCATTGATCAGTTGGGTGTGCTTGCAGGTCAAGTAGGTGTAGATGTATATTCGGAAGTAGGCAATACCGATCCAGTTGCCATTGCAAAAGCAGCTATTGCACATGCAAAAGCAAACAATAAAAATGTGGTTGTCATTGATACCGCGGGCCGCCTTGCGGTAGACGAAGCAATGATGCTAGAAGTGGCCGCTATCAAGGACGCCGTGAATCCTACCGAAATTTTATTTGTGGTAGATTCCATGACTGGACAGGACGCCGTTAACACAGCAAAAGCATTTAACGACCGACTTAATTTTACCGGTGTTGTACTTACAAAATTAGATGGTGATACAAGAGGTGGTGCTGCATTAACTATTAAATACACGGTTAACAAACCCATCAAGTTTGTAAGTAGTGGCGAAAAATTAGATACCCTCGATGTGTTTTATCCAGATAGGATGGCGCAGCGTATTTTAGGTATGGGTGATATTACTTCACTTGTTGAAAAAGCGCAAGCTCAATTTGATGAAGCAGAAGCAAAAAAATTAGAAAAGAAAATCAAAAAAAATCAATTTGATTTTCAGGATTTTCTAACGCAGTTGCAGCAAATTAAAAAAATGGGTAACATCAAAGATTTGATGGGGATGATTCCAGGTGTAGGTAAAGCCATTAAAGATGTTGATATTAACGACAACGCATTTGTAGGCATTGAAGCCATGATTAATTCCATGACGCCATTTGAACGCGCCAACCCAGATGCACTTACGCCGAGCAGAAAGCAGCGTATCGCAAAAGGTGCTGGTAAGGAACTCGCCGAAGTAAACGCCTTTATGAAGCAGTTTGATCAGATGAAACAAATGATGAAAATGATGAATAACATGCCAATGGGAGGTCGTTTTCCGGGCATGAAAAGGTAGATTTTGCCATTTTTTAGGTCATTTTTAGGTTTTTTGGCACCAAAATCAGTGTAAATGCCTATATTTGCAACCCTTAACAATATTTCTTAACGCCTATAAATTTCTATTTAACATGGCAGTAAAAATGAGACTACAAAGACACGGTAGTAAAAAAAGACCTTTCTACTTCATCGTAGTAGCCGATGGTCGTGCACCAAGAGACGGTAAGTTTATCCAAAAAATTGGTACTTACAATCCATTAACAGTTCCAGCAACAATCAATTTAGATCGTGAAAAATCTTTAGATTGGTTAAACAAAGGAGCTCAACCAACAGACACTGTACGTCGTATCCTTTCTTTTAAGGGTGTACTTTATTTAAAGCACTTATTACGTGGTGTAAAGCTTGGCTTATTTGATGATGCAACAGCAATGTCTAAGTTTGAAGCTTGGCATAATGAGCATGAAGCAAATATTGCACGCAGAAGCGATGCGCACAAATCAGAAGTACGTGCTAAAAAAGCATACGTTCCTGTTGTTAAAAAAGTAGAAGAAGTAAAAGTAGAAGAAGCTCCGGTTGCAGAACCAGAAGCACCAGCTGCAGAAGTGGAAACACCTGCAACAGATGCTCCAGAAGCGTAGTTCTATACTTATCTTATAGCGAAACGCCTGCAACGAAAGTTGCGGGCGTTTTTAGTTCTGTAATATCCCAATTAATAAATAATTTGCATCCATGAGTGAATACGTACATATTGGAAAATTAGTGGCCACTTTTGGTGTAAAAGGTGAACTCATTTTAACGCATGGGCTTGGTAAAAAAACAAACCTCAAAGACGTGGAAGTACTTTTTGTAGAAGAACAAAAAGGTTCTTACCTACCTTATTTTATTAGCGGATCAAAAGCAAAAGATGAAGCAGAGATGTACGTATCATTTGAAGGCGTGAACACCAAAGAAGCAGCGGCTCGTTTTGTTTCTCGTCAGGCTTGGTTATTAGATACTGATTTTAGGAAATTGGCTGGAAAGTCCGCACCCATTGCACTTCTTGGTTACGAAGTGATTACCGATGAAGATGAAAATTTAGGACCCATCGAAGAAGTGATAGAACAACCACACCAAGTGTTGTTAAAAATTTCGTTGGAAGGTAACGAAGCGCTTATTCCACTGCACGCCGAAAGTTTAGATTCGATAGATCATGAAGCTAAAAAAGTGTACGTGATTTTACCAGACGGATTATTAGATGTGTATAGGTCTTAATTACCATGCAAGCGCCTCAACGTTATATTGCCCATTTTGATTTAGATTCTTTTTTTGTAAGTGTAGAAATGCTACAAGATCCATCACTACTGGGTAAAGCCGTTGTAGTGGGTGGCAGTAGAGATAGAGGTGTTGTTACTACTTGTAGCTATGAAGCACGAAAATTTGGAGTTCGCAGTGCCATGCCTATGCGAAAAGCCATGGAGCTATGTCCACACGCTATTGTTGTAAAAAGTTCTTATGGACTTTATTCAAAATATTCTGCGTGGGTAACTGAAATTATTGCATCCAATGCGCCGCTCTATGAAAAAGCGTCTATCGATGAATTTTATATAGACCTAACCGGTATGGATACTTTTTTTAATCTACTCGAATGGACCATTCGGCTTCGAAAAACCATTATGGATGAAACGGGCTTACCTATTTCATTTGGTCTTGCAAGTAATAAGTTGGTTGCAAAAATTGCCACCGATGAAGCAAAGCCCAATGGTTATTTGTTTGTGACTCCCGGAAAAGAAAAAGAATTTTTAGCGCCACTGCCTGTCGAAAAACTAGGTGGAGTAGGAAAAAAATCGCATCAAACCCTTCTAGGGTTAGGTATCCAAAACATTGGTGATATACTACATTTTGATCCAGCATTGCTGGAAAAAGTTTTGGGTAAATGGGGCACACAATTAATTAGACAAGCAAATGGTAAAAGTGATTCGGTAGTGTCGCCGCACCGTGAATCAAAATCTATTTCTGCCGAAAATACTTTTGAAGAAAACACTTCAGACATGGATATTTTATTAGCGCAACTAGTTGGGCAGTCAGAGCGTGTTGCTTATGAACTTAGGCAAGAAAAAAAATATGCTACTTGTGTAGCGATCAAATTTAGGAATGCAAATTTTGAAACGAGCACTAGGCAAGTAACCGTTCCGGCCACCATTGCCGATAGTGATATTATAAAAGCAGCCACCGATTTATTTACCAAATTATATGTACCTGGTACGATGGTAAGGTTACTTGGCGTTAGGCTTTCGGGACTTACAAATGTTGGTGCACAAACCAACTTATTTGACAACAAAACGGAGCAAAATGCGCTCTATGAAGCCATCGATGCGGTTAAAAATAAATACGGCAAATCCTTGCTGCGTAAGGCTCGTACGGTCAAAAAGTCTTAAAATTGTTAAAAGTCTACTAAAATAGTAGGAAATTAAAAAATACCACTTATATTTGTGTTTTAAATGAAGCAATTATGAGTGTACAGTTAGGCGATTTAGCTCCCAATTTTGATGCAAAAACTTCGGTAGGCCCTATTAACTTTTATGAATATTTAGGTGATAGCTGGGGCGTTCTTTTTTCGCACCCCGCCGATTATACCCCGGTATGCACCACCGAATTAGGTAAAACTGCACAACTGGCTTCTGAGTTTGAAAAGCGCGGTGTTAAAGTATTAGCATTAAGCGTAGATAGTTTAGAAAAACATGCTGGTTGGATTTCAGACATCAATGAAACACAGCATACAAATGTAAATTTCCCCATCATTGCCGATGAAGATAAATCTATTGCCAATGCTTATGGTATGATTCATCCAAACGCTTCAGAAACTTTTACTGTGCGTTCATTGTTTATTATAGGTCCCGATAAAAAAATTAAGTTAACCATTACTTATCCTGCTTCTACAGGTCGTAACTTTTTTGAAGTACTACGTGTAATTGACTCTTTACAATTAACGGCGCAATACAGTGTTGCAACACCCGCCGATTGGAAAGAAGGAGAAGACGTGATTGTAGTGCCTGCTATTACCACAGAAGCAGCCATCGAAAAATTTCCAAAAGGCGTAAAAGTAGTAAAGCCATATTTGCGCTATACTCCGCAGCCTAATAAATAGTTCAGTAAACGAAGAACAAAGCAAGCAATCAAAAACCTACGCGTCCCATTTGCGCAGTTGTTGTAAAAGGGCGCGTAAATCTTTGGGAACCGGAGCTTCAAAATTGAATGTTTCGGTTCCTAAAGTAAAGGTTAATGTATGTGCGTGTAAAGCAAGCCTACCCAAAATAGGTCGTTCTTCATCTTCGGATTTAGACAGTTTAAATTTCTTTTTTAAAGAAGACAACAAAATAGGCTCGTTATTGCCATATAGTGGATCACAAGCAATGGGGCTTCCAATATGCTGCATGTGGACGCGAATTTGATGCGTTTTTCCAGTATGAATTTGTAGCGATAGCCAGGCGTATTTCTTAAATCTTTCTACTACTTTATAATCTGTTAAAGCAGGCTTACCTTTTACATGGGTAATCATTTTTCCGTTTTTGCCCGGATGTTCCATAATGGAAGCATCTACACTTCCTTCATTATTTACGGGATTGCCAAGTACAAGACCCACATAGTGTTTTTCTACATCTCTTCCTTCAAATAATACAGACAGTGCTTGGTGCGCTTCTTCGGTTTTTGCAAAAACAATAACGCCACTGGTGTCTTTATCAAGACGGTGTACGGTAAAAATATTTCCAAATTGTTGTCTGAGTATTTCTTTTACAGAAATTTCAATACCAAACCTATCCGGAATACTTAATAGCCCAGAAGGTTTATCAATTACAATAAATGCGTCGTTTTCAAATAATACAGATAAGCGCACTATAAAAAATTTACTTTAAAAAAACTAGGTTGAATAAAAATTAAGCTTCTTCTTTTGATTTACGAACAAAAGATTTGTTCATAAATTTAAGTAAGCGCACTTCTTTTTCTTGTAAGAAACGGTACTTGCCGCGGTCTACATTTTTTTTGGTTAAGTTGGCAAACATAACGCGGTCGAGACCTCTCACATCGTAGCCTAAATGTTCAAATATGCGGCGTACAATTCTGTTACGACCACTATGAATTTCTATACCCACAACGTTTTTATCTTTTGCATTTGCGTATCCACAAGCATCGGCGGCTACAAAGCCATCTTCTAGTGTAACACCTGCTAACACTGCTTCTAAGTCTTTTTTAGCAACGGGTCTATCTAGTGTAACCTCGTATATTTTTTTAATTTCAAAAGAAGGGTGCGTTAATTTTTGCGCTAGTTCACCATCGTTCGTGAGTAACAAAACACCGGTTGTGTTTCGGTCCAATCGACCCACAGGATAAACTCTTTCGGGTGTTGCACCTTTAATAATATCAAGCACTGTTTTACGTCCTTCCGGATCGTTTGCAGTAGTGATGTAATCTTTGGGTTTATTAAGTAAAATGTATACGGCATTTTTTTGTAGGTATACCTGTTTGCCTTTTACAATTACTTTATCGGTTTGTGCTACTTTAAATCCAGGTTCAAATATTTTATCACCATTAACAACAACCTTACCACCTTTTACAAGTTCAGCTGCTTCTCTACGTCCACAAACACCTGCGTGCGCAATAAATTTATTGAGCGGCATTTGTTCTGCTGTTTTTAAGGCAATCGGAGCGGGCATACCTGCTACTGGTGTAGCTTGAAAGTCTTTGCTACGAGAAGTTTTAGCTGGGGTAATGGGTCTTGCAGATCCAGTAGGTCTTGAACTAGCTGCAGCACCTGTTGCGCTTGGTCTTGCAGATCCAGCTCGTGGTGCGCGTTCGTCTCTATCCGTTGGAGCGCCTTTGCGAGCGCCGGGCTTTGTTGATTTTTTGAGTGGCTCTGTTACGAGGCCGCGCATTTTATCTTTTTTGCGTTGGCGCATTTCTTCGCCAGCCGCTCTCGCATCTTGTTTGATTTTTTTCTTCTCTTGTCTGAAGGCTTCTTTTACAGCGCTTCCTTTTTTCTGATTAGCAAATTTGCTAAAGTTGTCGGTTCTTTTTTGCATACAATTGTTTTGCTGTTTTTCAACAGGATGTTTGGTAATTATTTACCCTTATTCGCTAACTGACCACAAGCTGCATCAATGTCTTTACCCCTGCTTCTTCTGAGGCGGGCGTTTACGCGGTTGGCTTCTAGGTAGTTCATGAAATCTTCTATGCCTTGTTCGTCCGGCTTGGTCATGTTAAACGTATCGATAGGGTTGTATTCGATAATGTTTACAAGGTCTGCAGGCACTTGACGGAATAATTTTACAAGTTCTTCAGCATCTTTTTGTGAATCATTAAAATTCTTAAATAAAATGTATTCGAACGTGATTTCGTTTCCAGTTTGCTTATAAAAATAATTCATGGCATCCACCAAAACCTTGATATTATTGGTTTCATTGATGGGCATGATTTCGTTTCTCTTTTTGTCGTTTGCGGCGTGAAGCGATAAGGCTAATTTAAATCGCACTTTATCATCTCCTAATTTTCTAATTTGTTTAGATACACCTGCCGTTGAAACAGTTATTCTGCGCGGGCTCATAAATAGGCCGTCCTCTGCAGAAATACGTTCAACTGCTTTTAGCACATTGTCATAATTAAGTAATGGTTCACCCATACCCATAAAAACAATGTTGCTTAATTTTTTCTCAAAAATTCTTTCGCTTTCTTTATTGAGTAACACGACTTGATCATAAATTTCGTCGTAGGTTAAATTTCTTTTGCGGTCCATGGTGCCAGTAGCGCAAAACTTGCAACTTAAACTGCAACCAATTTGAGAAGATACGCAGGCTGTTTTTCTTTCTTCGGTAGGAATTAAAACGCCTTCAATAAAATGCTTATCAAATGTTTTAAATCTAGATTTTACAGTACCGTCTTCGCTTACTTGTGTTTTATCTATGGTTAAAGCTGGTAAAATGAATGTCTCGTTTAATTTGGCACGCAGCTCTTTGCTGAGGTTGGTCATGTCATCAAAAGAATGCGCATGCTTTTGCCAAAGCCACTCGTGTACTTGTTGAATTCTAAATTTTTTCTCGCCCAGCCCCTCAAAATACTCCGTTAGTTCTCCTAGGCTCAAATGCCTGATATTTGGTAAATCCGTGTTCATAACTGCAAAGATACCTTTTAAGGCCCTAATAACTTAAAAATAACACCAGTTGGCACAACAATTTGCGGTCTAGATGGTTATATTTGACTATAATATTCAACCTATACCTATGAAAAAGATCCTTTTATTAAGCACTTTATTACTTGCCGCTTTTGTAACCATTCAGGCCCAAGACAGTACCCTAACTCAGCTTACTGGTAAGTTTAAATTTGCTGAAGGAAGCCCGGTTCAAGAAGTTGTTATCTCTGCAGATAATGGTACTCTTATTGCTGCTTCTGCGATGGGTTCTGTGGTACTTCAAAAAACAGGTGAAGACCAATATTTTATTGCTGATTATCAGGCACCCGTTATATTCAAGAGAGATAGCAATAAAAAAGTTATCGGACTTTCAATTAGTGTAAGTGGCATGGTACTTGAAGCAGTAAAAGTGGAAGCAGCGTCTTTTGTAGATGAAAAGATGTTGTACTTTACTAGATAATAAACGTCCCTAATTTTTTAAAACAAATACGTTAGTAGGGCCTCTCTGCTAATTGTTTCTTGGTTGCCTGTCGTTAAATTTTTAACTACACAGGTACCAGCTGCTAGTTCATTTTCTCCAATGATCACTACGTAACCGATATTCTTTTTTTCGGCGTATTTAAATTGCTTGTCAAATTTTGCATTTTCATGGAAAATTTCGGCAGCGATTCCTCTACTTCTAAGTTCTTGTAATAGTAAAAAAGCGCTTGCACTTTCGGCGGCGCCGGCATTAAAAAACAATACTTTAGTGCCGGTCAAAATGGTGTCTGGAAATGCATTTAATTCTTCTAGTACATCGTATATTCGGTCTACTCCAAAACTTATACCAACACCCGGGATATCCTTGACACCAAAGAGTCCTGTTAAATCGTTGTAGCGTCCACCACCACCAATACTGCCCATGCTAACACCTAGCGCTTTTACTTCAAAAATAATACCGGTGTAATAATTAAGGCCGCGTGCCAACGTAAAATCTGCAACTAAATTTACATTTGGAAAAGCAGTAAAATGTTCAAGTAAAGTATTGATTTCTTGTAGCCCTTCTTGCCCTTCAGTAATGTTTCCAATAAGGGCTGTTAATTGATTTACCTTTTCGGTATTAGAACCACTTATTTGTAAATATTTTTCGATGGTTGCAATTTGATTAGCATCAAGGCCGCGACCACTTAATTCTTCTTTTACTTTTTCGATGCCAATTTTATCAAGCTTATCAATGGCAACCGTAATGTCAATCATTTTGTCGGCGCCACCACAAACCGTAGCCAACGCCACTAAAATTTTTCGGCTATTGATTCTTATTTCTACCGGCAATTTTAATTTTTCAAATACCGATGCGTAAATATGTATAAGCTCTAATTCATTTAATAAACTGCTGCTTCCTACAACATCAGCGTCGCACTGATAAAACTCACGGTATCTTCCTTTTTGAGGACGATCAGCTCTCCAAACGGGTTGCATTTGGTAACGCTTAAACGGCATGGTTAACTGTGCGTGGTTCATGGCCACATAACGCGCAAAGGGTATGGTTAAATCGTAGCGGAGGGCCCTTTCGGTGAGGTCTTTGGTGCTTTTTCCGTCCAAAACTTTACTAAAAGCTGCCGTAGCTGCCTCGTGCTTTGCCGGGTTGTCCAACCCGTTATTTAAAATCTTGAAAATAAGTTTATCTCCTTCTTCACCGTATTTTCCCATTAAAGTCTCCAAATTTTCCATGGCAGGTGTTTCAAGTGGTTGAAAACCATAGAGTTCGAACACTTTTTGGATGGTTTGTAGGATATAACCACGTTTATGAACAACGGCAGCACTAAAATCTCTGGTTCCTTGTGGTAGTGATGGTTTGCTCATAAAAATGGGTTGGTTAAGGCTGTAAAGATACTCAATCTTGTAAAATGGGGTCTAAATACTGGTTTGTGGAATTTAAAAGCCACCGTATCTTATTATCAATCAGTTAATAAATTAAAAAATGAGCCTAAAAATAGGGGGGCTCATTTAAATAATTAAGTAAATTGCTGACCCCCATTAAAAACTTATTGTTAAATGGATAACGATTTTAGGTCTAGACAAGAGAAAAGTTATATTTTGATGCGAAGAATCTATGATTTTTCGATGTCATTGTTAATTTTGGGCATGGCTGTAGTGATGTTTTTTGGAGCAAAGCTTGGCATTGTGCAGCTCATAGATGTAGACCCATTGTTTAGATATCTATTTGGTGGCATTTGTTTATTGTATGGTGGTTTTAGATTGTATAGAGGTATCTATCCAAACTATTAGAATTTAAATGGTGTGTATGAAAAAGAAGTGGGGTAGACTTTTATTTGTATTGGTTGTTTTTTTTACAACCGGATGCAAAAACGAAAACAAAATAACTTCGGAAGATTCTCCTACAGCGGGTACCATTCATATCAGTGTAGACGAGAGTTTTAAGCCGGTGATGGAGCAGCAAATAAAAGTGCACCATTCCTCTTTTCCGAATACAAAAATTGAAGTTTCTTACAAATCGGAAGCGGATTGTTTTAGAGACTTACAACAAGATAGCACCCGAATGGTGATTGTGGCTAGAGGGCTCAATAAACAGGAGGATACGTTCTTTGAAAATCAATTGTCTTATCCCGTTCAGTACGGTGAACTTGCATATGATGCAGTTGCTATTATTTATAACAGGGCAGGGAAAGACAGTGTATTCAACGTTGAAAAGCTGCGTAAAATTTTAAGTGGCCAAACAGCTACCACGGTAGTGATGGATGGAAATTCTGCTACTAGTACCGTTAGGTATTTGCGCGATACTATTTTACATGGGGCTCCATTTGGATCTAATGTTGTAGCTGCAAAAAATAGCGAAGACGTTTTAGCCAAAGTAGCTGAAAGGGTGGATGCTATTGGCTTTGTAGGGTTAAGCTGGATTGGCGATTCTTACAATGCAACGCAGGTTGAATATTTAAAAAAAGTAAATTTAGGTCTTGTAGAATGTACCAAGTGCGAAGAAAAAGGTTTGTATGCTAGACCTTCGCAGGCAACTATTTCTAGAGGTCAGTACGCTCTTTCTCGTCCGGTATATTATATCTTAAAAGAAAATGCAACTGGCTTAGGCACTGGATTTATGAATTTTATGAGTCTCGAAAGAGGACAATTGATTTTTAGGCGCGCAAGTTTGGTCCCAGCAAAAATGGGATTTAGCAGACGCACAGGAACGATAAAAAACGCAGATTAAAAACAACTATAAAAACCGACAAATGAAGAAGATTGTTTCTTTGATGGTAACAGCACTTTTAGCTGTTCAGTGTTTGATGGCTCAAGTTTCGGAAGGAATTAGACATCTCGATTATGAAAAATATAAGAGTGCGCGCACTTCTTTAAAAGCAGCGTATGATGCCAATTCAAAAGACCCACAAGTGGTGTATTGGTATGGTCAATCACTTATTGTTTCTGAAGTTGGTGAAACGCCAAAGCCAGAAGATGTAAACAATGCAAAAGCCGTTTTCCAAAAAGGTATTCAAGATATTCCTAACGATCCTTTATTGGTTGTAGGTCTTGCGCATATCGAGCTATTACAAGGTGGCGATATCAACAGTATCAAGCAAAAATTTGAGCAAGCCATTACCACTGCCACCGAAACCAAAGGAAAGTTTAAGGGCCGTGTAAATAGTGCTGTATTAAATGCTATTGGTCGTGCCAACGCAAGCGTAGGCGCTAACCAAGGTGATCATGTGTATGCTATCGAAAAACTAAAGCTTGCTGCAGAGCAGGAATTAGCCCCTGCCGATGTTTTTGTAAATATTGGGATTAACTATTTAAGAATGGGTGGCGAAAACGGTGGTGAAGCGGTAAAAGCTTTTACCGAAGCAGCTTCTCGTGATCCTAAAAATGCACGTGCATTTTATAGAATTGGTAAAATTTACCAATCACAAAACAACAAAGAATTATTTGAAGAATTTTTCAATAAAGCCATTGCTGCAGATGCTAGTTTCCCACCAGTGTATTATGCACTATATCGTTACTACTCTGACAAAGACGTAAATAAAGCAAAAGATTATTTAGACAAATTTGTAAGCACTGCAGATAAAGATCCACGCAACGAAATTTTGTTTGCTGATTATTTATTTAGAGCTGGAAAATATTCTGAGTCTTTAGCAAAATTAAAAGAATTAGAAGCAGGTTTAGGTATTGCGCAAGTGCCACGTATTGCGGTTGTATATGCATACAACTACGACCGTTTAGGTGACTCTGTTCAAGCTAAAACCTATATCCAAGGATTCCTTGATAAGGCCGCCCCTATTGACATTCAGCCCGCCGATTATGAGTTGGGTGTGAAAGTGTTAACCAAGTTTCCTGGTAGCGAAGCACAGGCTTCTGCATATATCGAAAAAGCAATTTCACTTGATACCATCAAGCAAAATAAAATGGCTTACATGAGTACGGCTGCCGATATTTTTGGTAGAGCTAAAGCGTATGGTGAGCAGTTAAAGTGGATGAAGCGTCAATTAGAAATGAAAGGTGCTTTAACAGAAGCAGATCATTATAAATTATCAAATACTGCATTTAGTGCAGGTGCGTTTGCGGAAACAATTGAATATGCAAAAGCATACATGGTTGCATTTCCTGATAAACCACAACCGTATAGCTTTTTTAAACGCGCTGCTTTAAAAAGCACTACTGATACTGCTAAAATTGTAGCCTTATTAGATGAATTAGATGCTGCATACACGGCTGTAGGTGTAGATAAATTTAAAAAGGAGATTTTTGTGAATGCTTACTTTAAACTGGTTTACTATGTAGGTGCATTTAATAACCTTAAAAAGAACCCTGATTTTAAAGTAAAATCAGATGGAACGCGCACCGCTGTTGTTGATCAATTTTTAGCTACTTGTCAAAAAGCGTTAAACATTACAGATCAAATGATTACGTTATATCCTGACGCTGCAGATGAAAACAATAAGTTTGCTTCTGAGCAGCGCGCTGCGATCCAAAAAAACATCGAATATTACTCTAAACCACAAGGTAAAACAGCGGCTACGCCAGCTAAAAATGGCTAATCCGTCATTTTTGTAAAATAATGGTAAAAAAGACTCCCCAAATTGGGGAGTTTTTCGTTTATATCCCTTTAGCGGTGTATTTTTGCGGCGACTAAAACAAGTATATGACTTGGAGTACAATTTTGATGGATGCATCTGCAACCAATCTGGCTTCTAACTACCTTCCAATTGGGATTCAATTAATTTTTGCGGCCGGTTTTGTGGCCACCATGATTGGGGTGTCTCAGTGGGTGGGACCTAAGCGTAAAACTTCAGACAAATTAGAAAACTTTGCGAGTGGAATTGAGACCCACGGCGATGCTAGACAGCCCATGGCGATCAAGTATTTTTTGGTCGCTATTTTGTTTGTTTTATTTGATGTAGAAGTTATTTTCTTTTATCCGTACGCGGTTAATTTTAGAGAACTAGGATGGGCTGGATATAGCGCTGTGCTTATGTTTGTAGGCTTTTTCTTAGTTGGCTTTATTTACATTATCAAAAAGGGTGCACTTACTTGGGAAGATTAATTTTAAT
>JACCDN010372812.1_pt1 | contig 78194 bp, 75 predicted proteins | sample 7441691 | NCBI WGS metagenome assembly JACCDN01 (sample SAMN15323439, study PRJNA562643) | freshwater metagenome | isolation source: river surface water | place: USA:Blue River Watershed | collected 2017-08-16
ATTGCTCAGAAATGGACAATGCCGATTCAAAACTGGAAGCCAGCTATGAATCGGTTTATGATCGAATTCAGCGATAGAGTTACTGAATAAGGGAATGGCTAGTTACACAGAATATTTTACAGACTCGCTGTGCAGTAACAATTACTGCACTTTTATATAATTAAAACTGTTACCCATGTCCCGTTACATGTGTTACCTATGTTACAGGGCTATACACATGCCGCGGGATCTGGGCTGATTAGCTTAATGACAAGATGTTTCTACCTAGCTCACACTACTACCATGCCTCTATTTGCTTGCATCTTCTATTGGTATTGGTATTGTTTCTATTGGTGGTGCTCGTCGTCCTTCTTCCGCAGGCATAGACATACCTTCACTAACCTTACCGGTGTCTTCCACCGTTACCGGATCAGTCTGAGCATTCGCAGCACCACAAGTAATGATTAGCAGCAATGCCGCTGCACTACCAGCCACATAACGCATGATTGAAGTTGACTCTTCCATGTTTCCTCCTTAGTTAGCGCCATGAATTCAATGGGCCGAATGGCCTCTTGCCTCATAGCGTTCGTTACTGCTTAATTTAGCACTACTTTTTCACTCAAGACAAGCTGCGCCTGCTTTGTTTTTTCATTTGCTAAGTAAACAAGATCTGCAAGATGACAAGAAAATCCATTACATGCTGGAATGAATACAGGCTTATCATTATAAGTAATTCTCACAATATCATGGTCATTTCCCTCTTCAAACAGGGAAAAATTGAGTCGAGAAGCATATTCAGGCCATGCTTCCAAGGGGACCTCAAGAGCGGCCATTTGCGCCAATAACGTGCTATCGTGTGCGGAAAATAGGATATATTTTAATTCCGAATTTTTTTGCCGCGCGGTTTGTAGTTTTTCCACAATCATAGTTAACTGTTTACTGCCTGCGACACTTGCAATGGACGGATTATTATAGAGCACAGTCCATTGGTTGTGTGTGATTTCCATAATTGCGTTGATATCGTCTTGTCCCAAATCAGGTGGTAAAGGCACATGATACCGCTGATAAATGGAAATCGCATCGGCGAGTTCCATTAATTGCATCGGATTGGTCAAAGTCAACCCTGTTGCAGCACCCCATTTTGCCATACTCTGTTTTAATTCAGGCCCTTTTTCAATCCATGCTGGTGTTGAAAACAAGTACTTTTGTAATAATTTACCGAACAAGACTTTGTCGTTAAACGGGCGAAGGAGGCTATCTTCCTGCTGCGGCAGCGTAAAAATGGGAATCGGCTGATATCCCTGGGGCAAAGCATAGGCCTGCGAGCCCGGATTTTTTGGGCCATGACCCAGCGGGTATAACCCCAGTAATAAAGATTGTGCACTCATCACGGTACGATCATACTCCGTTGAACGCACATACATGGTTTTGATCGAGTACTGTTCTGGTAATAATTGAGTCTTTGTAATGTACTCTTCTCTCAAGCGTTTTCCAAGTTGATATTCTTGCTCCATCCCAATCGGCGTTAATTCTCCCAAACCTTCTTGCCAATGATGAGGCGCCTTCGGCAGTTCTATAAGCGGCGTCCTATCACCATGTCGAATAATATCGATTGCGAAGATGAGCTTTTCGGATGCAAATACATTGGCTGCCAGACAACCCTGGATGACAATACTTAATCCCAAAAAAATTGATTTAAACATTAAGAAACCTGTTTTAATTAGAAACAATCCAGAGTACAGTGCTCCGAACTTCCAGATTGTTTCAAGTCGTTTGCAAAGATGTGTTTTTGCTTAATTTACCGGTGCTCCCGTGCTCTATTCAGGGCATATCCCGTCTACACAAGGTCCATTGCCTCCATTCTGTTCCTGTTGTTTCTGTTGCATTCTCTGACGAAGCTTATTACTTCTAGTATCAGTAGGTGCTGGTGACTGAGTGCCACTTTCTACACTTTGACCATTAACTTCTTGTGTCTCAGTCTCAGCATTCGCAGCACCGCAAGCAATGGTTAGCAGCAATGCCGCTGCACTACCAGCTACATATCGTACGAATAATATTGAATGTTTCATGTTTTTTCTCCTTATCCTTAAGTGGCACCATGAATTCAATGCGTCGTCTAGCTTCTCATCCATAGCGTTAGTCAACTCTAATTTAACACTACTCCCTCACTGAGTACAAACTGAATCGGAGTAACCACATCTTAGGATCAAATTTAAGCCGCATTTCATCCAAAAACGACACGGCATATCCATACTGACGCCAAAACCCCAGCCAGATCTGCTAGCAATCCAGCTGGAATGGCGTGCCTGGTGTGGCGAATACTGACCGACCCAAAATAGACAGCAATCACATAAAATGTCGTTTCAGTGCTCCCCATTAAGGTACCCGCCATTTTACCAATAATAGAGTTCCCGCCAAATTGATGCATCAAATCGGCCATCAATCCATTGGAAGCGCTGCCTGAAAACGGTCGAATCAAAGCCAACGGTAGTAATTCTGGCGGCATTCCCACGCGCGCAAGCAAAGGACCCAACCAAGTATTAAGCAACTCAAAAAATCCTGATGCGCGTAGCATGCCAATCGCGACCAACATCGCAATCAAATAGGGGAGCAAACTAATACAGATGGAAAACCCTTCTTTGCCGCCTTCGACGAACGCGTCAAACACATTGACTTTTTTCCAGGTTCCGTAGATGGGAATACCCACTATAAACAATAGAAACAGGCTATTCGAAAATATATTCAATATATTCATAAAGTATTGCTTCTCTTAAGTCGATACATTGGCAATTTGGCCAAAGTTTTCACTGCCACAATTGCAACGATCGAAGAAATAATCGTCGCAACCATAGAGGTCACAATAATACTAGTCGGATGCTCAGATCCATTTGCAGCAAGATAAGCAATGGCAGTCGCTGGAATCAATTGCACGCTAGACGTATTGATTGCCAAAAATGTACACATGGCATTGGTCGCTGAATGCGCATGGGTATTCAGTTTTTGCAATTCTTTCATCGCCTGCAAACCAAACGGCGTTGCAGCATTGGCCATCCCTAGCATATTCGCCGCGATGTTCATGATCATGGCACCCATTGCAGGATGATCGGTTGGAACCTCTGGAAATAAACGCCGCATAATCGGTTTTAATGCTCTCGAAAACAAGGTAATCAACCCAGAATCATTGGCAATCCGCATAATACCAAGCCATAAAGTCATCATCGCAGCCAGACCCAAAGCCACTTCAAACCCAATTTTTGCTGAATCCGTAACGGCTTGGACAACCGCGCTCAAACGACCTTGAATCGCCCCCACTATAACCGACAAACAAAGTATTGCTAACCAAATGAAATTTAACATACAGATGGGTTCCTTGAGAGAACTCCGAGCACATTGTATACTCGGAATTTGATCAAGCATAAATTGAGTTGAGTCCTGATGCAATTCCTTCTGAGAAAAATCCTTATTCTAATCAGCCTGTCCAGTCTCTTATCTACTGGATGTTTGGCCTTGCCCTCTCCTACTTACCCTTTTTGTGATCCCAACCTACATCAGCAAACCAAACGGGCATTACATAAGATTTACGCATCCGACAGGGCGTCTATTCCAGATGCGCTGCCAGAGCGTATTCAATATTTTAGTCAATTGTTTTTAGACAAACCCTATGCATTAACCGCCTTAGGAGAAGGTCTGTCGGGAAAATTTGATCAAGCACCTTTGTATCGATTCGATGCATTTGATTGTCAAACTTATGTAGAAACTGTTTTGGCTTTAGCACTATCTGATTCTGCTTCGCATTTCAAACGTTGTATGCAGAATATCCGCTATGCGCATGGCAACATTGAGTATACACAACGCCATCATTTTACATCTCCTGATTGGAATACATTTAATCAGCAACAAGGGATGCTGCAAGACATCACGACAACCATTCAAGATCAAAACCAGAATGCTAGTGCGCGCTATGCTGAAACGATTATTCATCCAGCAAATTGGTATCAGCATTTTAAAGTTGATAAAATCCGTCTATGTTCCGCCTCCTCGACTGAAACAAAACAACGTCTGCATCGATTACAACATCTTGCGAAATTCCTGCCAGCAAAAACATCGCGTATCGCCTACCTTCCCATCCAAGCTTTGATTACCAAAGATAAAAATAGTCAGTATCTCCTTGACCAAATCCCTAGCGGCGCAATTATTGAAATTGTACGCCCCAATTGGGATTTGACAAAAGCCATTGGGACTCATTTGAATGTATCGCACATCGGTTTGGCTATCCGAGAACAAGGAGAGTTGTATTTTTATAATGCGTCTAGTTTGACGACTAAAGTCTACAAACCAACCTTAGTAGACTACCTCATCAGCATGCTTTCGCAACCAACGGTTCAAGGTATCAACGTTCAGATCGTTTTGCCGAGTAAGATGTGTCGGTTTGCAAACTAAATTTTGACATTGAGCAACTCCGTAACCAGTATCAAGCCACATATAGTGAATTGATTTTTTAATTGACTGATAAATGTAGGTTGGGCCAAAGCCCCACGAAGCACTGCTGTTGGGCCAAGGCCCAACCTACTTCTTTTATTAATGGGGCAATTAAAAATTAAAAGACTATATAGTCACTGGATTGCTTCGCTAACGCTCGCAAAGACGGGGTATTTGATTATGCTCCTAGTAATTGATCCGTCTGTATCGAAGTGACTCATTACGAAAAATGAAACATACGTTATACTTTGATGATAGCTTTCACGTTGAGCAGCATAGTATGAACCTTGCAACCACATTGATTCAATTTGGTTTTTCCATCAGTTTACTGGTCAATTCATTGCTGTTTATCCCTCAAATCCTCACCATCCTTCGACACAAATCAGCCGAGAATGTATCCTTATTGACCTTCATGGGATTTAATATTATCCAATTATTTATATTACTGCATGGGGTAGTGAACCACGACTATTTATTGGTACTTGGTTATCTATTAAGCCTATTATCTTGCGGTACAGTAACGATGTTGATTATTTATTACCGGTATATCAACCCAACATCCAAGGCTCAGAAAAAATGACCAGTATGGATGCCATTTTTGCCGAACCTTGTAGCATCTTGTACTTACTGCCCTATACAGGGCAGTCTCAATTGGTGAGTAAAAAACAAAAATTGGATGATTTATACTTTATCCAGACTGTGGTCGGATTTACGATTGTAGCGTTAGAAACTTTTTTATCCGGTGATTTGGTCGCATTTGATGCGCAAGTAGGCGAAAATCTTTGTCAAATCCGCGCATACAAAACGCTATTACTTGCGCGTGAACACTTGGATTCAGATACCAAAAAATCAGAACTTGTACAAAAAATCAATCAAATAAAATTGCACAAAACAAAACTATCTGTGATTGGGAAAATGCCATCTATAAAGTCAAATCCTATTGTAAAAATTTGGATGCCCCCGAATCGATTGTGAATTTTCTAAGAAGACATGATTTGTATTTTGCTTTGAATGAGGATGAGGTGTTTCTCGTCGCATGCTTTTTTTTAACTCATTTTAATATTCGGGATGAGGACGATATTCCTGTTGCGATTAATTTAGGCAACGTCCCTAAATGGCTCTGCAAAAGGAATAAAAAAATCTTCTAAATATAGACTATAATTTACGTACTAACTGGAGGATTTTATGTCTAAATCTCATAGAGACAAAGTACTTGACGCAACCGTTCTCAGAAAATCAGAATCGCTTGCAATGTATAATAATGCATTAATACTTAGAAATACTATTCAGGCAGCTATTACAGCAGCTGAGTTAGATGATGATCACCCTCTTCACCCTACAACAAAAAATACAGCTCAACAATTAATTGCTGAATTAGACGCCGCCTTGGATACATGGGAATTGAATACCAGGAATACTACCACTGTAGAAGTAAAAAAGGGTTTCTTTACAAAAGAAACCAAAATATCTCATGCTCCTATCTTGATCCAAGAACAAATAAACACACAACTCATTGAGGCCTGTCAGGCCATCGTTAATAAACATGAGAATGGGTTAATGCATGCGCCTGATCTATGGGAGCAAGTGAAAGCAGCTATCAATTCGTTTGTTCAGTCATGTGGAGGTAGCAAGGTTTTCTCAGTGGAATCGTCTTCTATTGCTGTCAACGCACAACAACTCTCTGACAACACTATAGAAAAAAATATTGAAGATATACGACACAATAAACAAGGCGGCCGCTAAACTTACTCGGACAAGCATTCAAATTGCGCAAAATGTTTTATATTTACCAGGCATACAACTTACAGGGAGACAATGAAATGGTATATGGAAAAAAACTGAAGGAAGCTCGGATATTGTTATCGGCTTTGGCCATATACTTATTTCCATCCCTGTCAAATGGTATGCCTATCTGTGATGATTTTTGTCCGACCGTGACGGACCAAATAAACTGTAATACAGCAAATTGTGGTGACACTGATTCATGCACGTGGTGGACTAGTGTTAATACTAATACAAAGACCCAGGCTCAGACTAATACCGGGGCATGCCAGCCACCCCAAAGCAACTAATACCTCTGAGCAGCGAAGAGCTGCTCACTTTTTATAGTTATTTAATGAGGCTTGCTTAGTAACTTTCCAAGCACAACTTCACGACAGCGCAATCAAGCTTTCGATGTAGGCATAATTTTACTTATCGCACCTCGTAGGATATGATTATTTTTATATGTCATGAAAAGATCTGCAGGAGTGCTCTTCTTGATCAAACACTGTTTTTTGCGACACATCTCATGGATGATAGCCTTAGCAATCGCCTGCATAGGATGCTCTTCGACTGGCAACAAGGAGAAGGGTGAAACTGATAATAACTTTGATCAGTCATCGTATGACTTCCGTTTATATAAAAATCATGAAAACTATCTCGCGGATCAATTAAAAGAAGAGGACATTACCTATATAAAATATGGTGATAGCAGGACGCTGGTTATTCCTGCGGATAAGTATTTTTCACTGCAGTCTACTGAATTGACAGACATGGATTATTCTGGCTTCAATAATGTGGTCAAATTACTCAAACTCTATCCCAATAGCCAAATTTATGTTGCTGCATTCAGTGATGATAGTGGTTCGGCCAGTTCTCAAATGGATTTAACTCAGGGTCGTGCAGAAAGAATGCTCACGTTTTTGTGGGCCAATGGGATTCCAGCCAAAAAACTCTCCGCACAAGGATATGGAGAAACCTACTCCATCGGAAGTAACAAGCAAATGCATTCTAGTTCCTACAATCGCCGCATCGAAATTCAGTGGAGCAAACCGGTAAAATCATGTTGTCCTGGGTCACCACCTACTTGATTTACTTAGCACCTCTTCAGCACGAACGACTTGAAAAGGATACTATTTGGTTAATTACATATTAGCCAGTTCTGGCAATAAATCTAAGGCTAATAATCCGCGACTACCCCGCTTAGCCACGACTCTATCTGCCGCAGTCGCATGCATCACCACACCCGCTTGTGCTGCTTCCCACAGAGACAACCCCTGACCGACCAAGCCTGCAATCAAACCACTGAGAACATCTCCCATCCCCGCACTGGCCATTGCAGGATTTCCTGCCAAGCATTGCACAGATTTTTGATCTGGACCCATCAGCAAAGTGCCCGCACCTTTGAGGACAATCACCCCCCCATACCGATTTTGTAATGCTAACAAAGCAGCACTGCGATTATTTTGAATATCCGCCACCTGTTTGCCAAGCATACGCGCCGCTTCACCGGGATGGGGTGTGAGGATCCAATTAGAAGATGGGGATAAATTCTGCATACGCGCTAGCCAGTTGAGACCATCCGCATCAATCACTTTGGGAAGATCTGACCCAAACACCGCATCAAATAAACGCTGTGACCAAGCACTCTGCCCTAGCCCAGAACCCAATACCACTAGATTAGCGTGCGCCAATAATTCGGGCACTATTTTTAAAGAAACATCGGTGCCATAACACAATAATTCAGGTCTTTCGCTGACTACAGCCGCAATATGGGCTGAACGAGTCAATACCGTCACCAAGCCCGCGCCCACGCGTAAAGCGCCTTCAGCCGCTATGCGAACCGCGCCCGGCATGCCGTAGTCGCCTCCAACTACCAAAACTCGACCAAACAATCCTTTATGCGCATCCATGGGTCTGGGTTTCAAAAAGGATTGCACATCCTCTAATGTAATGGCCAGTGCATCAGCCGACAGCATCATTATTGAATGCCAGGATGTCTAAATCCTAAAGCCAACGACACTTGGCTCACCATTTCAGCACCCAAATTTTTTGCCAATTGATCAAAGACATTGGATTTTTCAGTATAATCCAATACAGTTTCCACTTTGATCACATCCCGCAACAATTGACCTGTGCTCGCAAATCCATCAATCAGACCAAGATCTTTGGCTTGAGAGCCAGTCCAAATCAGTCCTGAAAAAATCTCATCAGACTCTTTCAAACGGTCACCACGACCTAATTTAACTTGCTCAATAAATCGATGATGAATCATTTCTAACATGGTTTTCAAACGCTGCTCTTGTTGCACATCTACCGGAGAAAACGGATCCATAAATCCTTTATTCGAACCGGCAGTTTCTAAACGTCTACTCACCCCTATTTTTTGCATGACATCCACAAAACCGAATCCGTTATACAACACACCAATCGAGCCCACCAAACTAGCAGGATTAGCATAAATTTTATCCGCAGCAGCTGCCACATAGTAGGCAGCAGAAGCACATGAATCCATACACACTGCATAGGATTTTATTTTGGGATATTTTTTCTGATAATAGCGTATCGCATTGAACATATAATCTGCTTGTACTGGGCTTCCACCAGGACTATCAATGCGATAAATAATAGCTTTCAATCCAGTCGACTCATACGCAGCTTGTAAACTTTTACTCAAATTATCCGCACTTGCACTTTGGGCATCACCAATCTCCCCTTTGACATCGATCACGCCTACATGCGGCGTAGTGCGTACGGCTATCTCAGATTTGTGTGCATAAAAAAAGTAAAAAACACTCACGATGGCGATGGTCACCCAAAAAACACGACGCCATTTGCGGCGATTTTGTTGTTGTTTTTTATCTTTGAAGTGTTCTATAACGATTTGATTTAACAGATCTTGTGCAGAATTATTTTTGTCATCATTGGGTGGCGTCATTAATTGGCTACTTGATTTTTTGAAAAGAGTACCCACATATTACTGTATCTAAGGTCTGTTGACAATTTGAAAAAGGTGATTGCTATGCGTATGGATAAATTGACTTCTAAGTTTCAAATGGCATTGGCTGATGCCCAATCCTTGGCCTTGGGTTTGGATAATGGCTTCATTGAACCTGAGCATCTCCTCAAAGCATTGCTTGATCAAGATGACGGTTCCTGCAAACCCATTTTAACCAAATCTGGCGTACAAGTCCCCGTTCTCAGCCGTGCGTTGGACGAAGCACTGGCTAAATTTCCGAAAGTATCCGGCATGGGGGGAGATGTTCATATTTCAAATGGTTTGAACCGAGTTTTGAATTTGACCGACAAATTAGCCCAAGCTCGCAAAGACCAATATATTTCGAGTGAATTATTTTTATTAGCCGCCTTTGAAGACAATGGTAGTTTGAGCAAATTTCTGAAACAAGCAGGCGGCGGAAAAAAAGCGTTGGAAAAAGCGATTGATGAAGTTCGCGGCGGCAGTACCGTGAACGATCCCAATGCGGAAGAACAACGCCAAGCTCTAGACAAATACACATTAGATCTCACTGCACGGGCTGAACAAGGTAAACTAGATCCCGTCATTGGCCGTGATGATGAAATTCGGCGCACCATTCAAGTCTTGCAACGCCGAACTAAAAATAACCCCGTCTTAATTGGTGAACCTGGGGTAGGTAAAACGGCTATCGTGGAAGGATTGGCTCAACGGATTATCAATGGCGAGGTCCCAGAAGGCCTCAAAAACAAACGTTTGTTATCTTTAGATATGGGCGCTTTGATTGCCGGCGCTAAATTTCGAGGAGAATTTGAAGAACGCCTGAAAGCGGTTTTGAATGATTTATCCAAACAAGAAGGCCAAATTATTCTGTTCATCGATGAAATTCACACAATGGTCGGTGCGGGTAAAGCCGAGGGCGCTATGGACGCTGGCAATATGTTAAAACCCGCATTGGCACGCGGTGAATTGCATTGTATTGGTGCCACCACCCTGGATGAATATCGAAAATACATCGAAAAAGATGCAGCCCTTGAACGCCGCTTTCAAAAAATCCTCGTCAATGAACCCAATGTAGAAGATACCATTGCCATTTTGCGCGGTTTAAAAGAACGTTATGAAATCCATCATGGCGTCGACATTACCGACCCAGCTATCATTGCGGCCGCCACCTTGTCGCATCGGTATATCACCGATCGGCAATTACCCGATAAAGCCATCGACCTCATTGACGAAGCAGGTAGCCAAATTCGCATGGAGATTGATTCCAAACCTGAAAGCATGGATAAACTCGACCGACGGTTGATCCAATTTAAAATTGAACGCGAAGCCTTAAAAAAAGAATCCGATGAAGCATCCAAAAAGCGTTTGGTTGATTTAGAAAAAACCATCCAAGAATTAGAAAAAAACTATTCTGATTTGGAAGAAATATGGAAATCTGAAAAAGCTATTTTACAAGGCGCTAGTCATATCAAAGAAGGCTTGGAAAAAGCCAAACTAGAACTTGAAACGGCCAGACGAGCTGGAGATTTGACCAAAATGTCTGAGCTCCAATATGGTAAAATTCCAGCTTTAGAAAAGCAATTGGCTGAAGTGTCGTCCAATGAACCCCACGAAATGAAGCTAATGCGCAACAAAGTTACGGAAGAAGAAATTGCGGAAGTGGTATCCAAATGGACGGGCATTCCTGTCGCTAAAATGCTGGAAGGTGAAAAAGAAAAATTATTGCATATGGAGGATGCACTCCACCAACGGTTGATTGGTCAAAATGAAGCCGTCGATGCGGTTGCCAATGCAATTCGTCGTTCGCGTGCCGGTTTATCCGATCCCAACCGCCCGATTGGCTCGTTTCTCTTCTTAGGCCCTACTGGCGTGGGCAAAACCGAATTATGCAAATCCTTGGCCGTCTTTCTATTTGATACCGTCGACGCCTTGGTACGCATCGATATGTCGGAGTTTATGGAAAAACATTCAGTGGCACGTTTAATCGGCGCACCGCCTGGCTATGTGGGCTATGAAGAAGGTGGTTATCTAACGGAAGCAGTCAGACGTCGTCCTTATTCAGTCATATTGCTGGATGAAATTGAAAAAGCCCATTCCGATGTATTCAATATATTACTTCAAGTGTTGGATGACGGACGTTTAACCGATGGCCAAGGCCGCACCGTTGATTTTCGGAACACAGTCATTGTGATGACGTCAAATTTGGGCTCTCATTTGATTCAAGAACATCAATCCAAACCGTATGCAGAAATCAAAACCATGGTGATGGATTTGGTGGCGCAACATTTTCGTCCGGAATTCATCAACCGCATTGACGATTCAGTGGTGTTCCACGCGCTCACCCAAGCGGAAATCGCGCATATTGCAACCATCCAACTCAAACATTTGCAACAGCGTTTAGGCCTGCAAAACATCACACTCCATTTGAGCCCAGAAGCCTTACAGTATTTGGCAGATGTGGGATTCGATCCGGTGTATGGCGCGCGTCCTCTCAAACGCGTGATTTTACAAAAATTAGAAAATCCTTTGGCGCAATCTTTATTAAATGGTGAATTTAAACCAGGAGATCAGATTGAAGTTGCTTTAAAAGATACACAATTAGAATTTCAGAAGAAATAAAAGATTAGGGTCTGAATTGTCAACAGACCCTAAACTAAATCCAACCGTTGCAGTCGTCTAGAAACGCCAATGCTAATTTGCACTCAATTTAAAAAAGGAGTAAAATGCGTTAATTTTAAGCAATTTAGTGGGTGGTGTATGTTATCAAATACTGAGCAAAATAAAACAGAAAGCGCTGTCATAGAAAAACTACTGACTTTCAAACAAGTTCTAGAAACGCACCCCGCTTCAAACACCCTTGCACATCGTTTTTTTTTAGACGTGTTAAAATCTATTCTTGAGGAAACCATCCATGCTATCCCTTTTGCTTTTCCAGTAGATGAAGATACAAGAGCTAAGTACAATTTTCATCTAAATCAAGAAGTCAGATTGTTTCATTTGCCAGATGATTATGAACTAAATCAAGAAACAATTCAGAAATTATTGTCTTTCACTTACTTGGGGGACCCTCCCACAGCCCGATTCAGTTGCGAACCTTTTTACGAGATCGAAGATACTCTAATAAGAATATATCGGATTTATGGTGGCATTGTTTTGTATCAAAACAATTTACACCGCATTCAGTGGGATCACACCACAAACGAAATTCAGTGTACTCTAATTGAAGATTTTGACCTAGAAAGCAGCAATAAGTTGAAACAAACCATTTTAAACAATGAGCAACCAAGAACACTGTTTTTGGGGCACTTCCCAGATGCGACACAACAAGATTTAATTGCCAAGGCCCATCTTTTCCCTTCTACACAGACACCACGAGATGAAGAGGAAGCACTGCTCACTGTTATAAATTTAATCGATCGAATAGCACTCTCCTTAGCACGTAGTGTAAAGCACTATCAAGACAGTAGAGATGCGTATTGGCGCGAGGTGCTAGCGAATGCTAAATCCGTAGGTGCCGGTTTACTTATGCAAAGTTGTTTACATATCCTTTCATTCCACCCAGTATTCCAAGCAGTCATTTTAGGAAAAATTGTTATGCTTGCTTCTATTTTAACAGCTATTATGGTTGGTATACTGGCCATCTCATTGGGTGTGGCGCTGTATCATTATATCAGTGCACGTCAATACGCAGATCAATGCTTGACGCACCAAGCAAATTTACTCAAATTCGTAAATCTATCAAAAACTTATCCATTAGACACCAACACTGTGGAGCCCAATTATGAAACACCCCCACAAAACTTTGATGCGTTTACAGACTATCGCCCCCCCCAAAATTATAGACGCATTGTTAGAAATGACGCAAATTCGGTAATTGGAGAGTTTACAATCAAGTTTCGCTCGGTTGGTAGTTTTTTTAAAGCACACATATCAGAAATAAAGGAGATAGCTGCAACAGAGTTTCAATCTATGCCCCTTAAATAATCAGCAGTACTTTTTGAAAAAGTACTAAGCAGACCGTGGTATCCAGGGCAACCGCAACTTATGCCTGACATTTGCACAGACGAGCCGCGACCGTTAGGGAGTGGGGCCTGCACTACCCAAGTTCTCCACGCCCTATCAGTCTTGAGTCGGACGGAACATTCGAATTTCGAGCAAAAAACCGATTTTATACGGTTCAAATTTTAGATGATCTTGCCCTGCCCTAGTATCAGCTTTGTCAAAATTCATTTAGAATAAACCCTCAAAGTCTCACTGAATCCACAACTAAAAAGGAACAAGACTATGGATAAGAAAATCAAAGCTTCCTTGCTGGCAGGCACCTGTGTTATCGCTATGGCTATGAGTATGAATGTAAAAGCAGCCTCCCAAGCACGTTTGGTCGAAAGAGACAAAATGAACACAACCGTCGATGAGTTTAAACATGAATTACGTTCTTGCCGAACACATATTGAAAAAAAGATGCAGGAAAACCCTATTGATATGCAAGCGATACAGACCTTGCGTTTAAAATGCCGCATGAAACTCGAGCGCCAACTAGGAACCATGCTCATCGAATTATCCGACATCGGTACTGCGCTGGATAAAGAATTGGCCGAACGTAATAATGCACCCGTGACGCCGAAACATACCGGTAAATAACCCAACGTAGCCCGCAAACAGCGCAACAAATTTCGGAAACCAGGCCCCGCAATTCTCTGTGCTGCTTGCAGGCTACAATGTCTGCCCTGAATACGGAATTGGCAGAGCACAATAATGCACTAGTGAAAACGAAACAACCAGGGTAAGTAGGTATAGATAAGATACAGACAATGCGTCAAAATATACATGCGCTGTTACGAAATGGCACTTTAGGAGTGTAAATCAATTATGAAAAAATTACTCGGTGTTTTCTGTTTTTTTCTTTCTATCTCATCAGCATGGGCCTTTTCTTCTGATAATTTTCCAGACTCGTTTTCGATTAAAAATATCAAAAAATTTAAGGGTAGTACTCAGTTAGTCTCTAATCAAAAAGTGATTGGATCCTTGATTATGGCACCTCATAAATTAGGGACTTATTATTTTTACGATGCAAACCATCAACATCAGATCACAGTAGCATTCAAAGATTTTTCTAGCATAAGTAGCATGTTCACATTTGAGGTATATGACAGTCAGAAAACTGTGCTGGGTAGTTTGCATACGTTTATGAATCCGGTATCTAAACAAGTAGTGATTTTTGAGCTTTTTGATACAGATAATAAAAAACCTATCATTTCGGCTAAATCGAATTTATTCGGAACAAAACACACTATTTATTTAGGTGAAACTCCCAATATTTATATGAAATACTCAGCACCTGTGTTGGCCGAATTGACCCGCCCTCTATTTACCTGGAGTAGAGACACTGAAGTGAGTATAAAGGATAAAAGCGGTATTTTCTCCCGAATAGAGCCGAATCTATTTGCAGCAGCGCTTGCAGTGTACTGTAGTCAACGAGACTTAGCTGTTGATGCTGACCCGTTTTCTAAAAAAACAACCTCACCAAAGGGACTAAAAAACACCCCTAAACTACCTCAATCGCCTAGATTTTCAGTCCAACATGGCGCATCTGAGCATCAGCTTAAGATGGCTGCAGATATTTTGAATCAACGTTATAGCCAAGTATACGATGATACCCATCTTAGCGAAGAAGAAAAAATCAAACAATTTGTTGGATTTAGTCAGGCACTCATTGACTCTCATACTTTGACTGCCTCGGAAGAAAAAGCCGTAATGCAATTTATTAATCAGCGTGCTCCTAATTTATGAATGGGAGCGTAAATGATTCCTTGGCTGAATGGCACTAAGTTAAGTGACTTAACAGGGTGCCATTAGACCAAGCCCCAACCAAATAGCGCCACCCTAAAAAATAGGTTTCGTCTTCACAAATTTATGACTTGCATCGCCTGCATACACTTCATCATGTTTTAATAATAAGCGTTGCGGGGATGCGCCTTTGTTCAAGTCCAATTTCTTTAACTCCACCCAAAACACATTGGGGCGGTCGGTATTTTCAAAATAATAAACACCCTCTTTTAAATCCGCTGCGCTACGCCAAAAAGTAGCCGCTACATTTGGTCGACCTGGGACATTCACACCGATAGGAGCCGATGCATTTCTAATAATAGAAAACGCAATCGCCACCGCCTCTTTCTCAGTAACGGCTTGCGGCGCGATACTCAAATAATAACTGGCCCGGACAAAGCGATCGCTTGGCTCACTGGTACCAGGCAAAAAAGCCCCTTTTAAATTTTGCCAGTACTGATTCAACGCCAATTGTTTGTCATAACTGGGTTCATTGGTCATCACCGTATATGTTTTGCCATGATAGACTTTGAGTTTCCCCTGTTCATATTCGAAAATGGCATTGTCTCCATTCCGGTCAGTCAAGGATAAATGGACGGTCGGCAACATTCCGTTCGGCAAAGCCGGTGCAATTAAATTAAATTGGTCTTGACTCAAATCTTGCACAGCCTCGTTCACGGTAGCGTAATGATCCAACGCATATTGCGCCCAATCAATCACCGATAAATTTTTTCGTGCAGGTTGGACAGGACCATAATCACTCGAAGCTAAATAAAGAATATTTGCAGCCAATCCTTGAGTATTAAGTCCATCAGTTGCCCCCATGTCATACCCACTGGCAATCACAGAGCCATATTGAGAAGTCCAAACAACCCCGTTCTCCGCAGTATGGCTTTGTCGAATCATGCCCGCTGGGAAAGCCCATAAATCAGTACGCATATCTTCGACCCAATCCATCGAGCGCGCTGTAATCACTTTATTGTCGGAGCCCGTATAAGTGAACCGGGTACAAGCTTCTGTGTTCCCTATCAGCAATAAGCCGCATAAATTCAACACCCCTATTTTGTTTGCTAAACGCACACATCTCTCCTTGATTGGTAAAGTACGGCATCAATACATCTTAGCGCGAAGAACTTTGATTTGTAAGCAGACAGCAAATCATTAATTTTTCATATAAATTCTTGACCATTGACATCACCTGAGAGATAATAATAAAAATTCAACCATGTTGATAAAGAAATGCGCGAACAGACTACCGAAACACCTAAATATAAAATTACGTTCATTGGAGATGAGAACACAGGGAAAAGCAGTTTAATACGCCGTTTTACGGATGATTCATTTAATATAAGATACGATGCAACCATAGGTATAGATTTTCTATCTAAAACCATGTACCTAGAGGATCGGTCTTTAAAGCTCCAAATTTGGGACTGTGCGGGACAAGGACGATATAACGGCTTAATCCCTCCTTATATAAAAGATTCGGCTGTTGTGTTTATTGTATTTGATGTGACCCAACGACAGTCATATAACTCTTTATCCAAATGGATAAACATGGCACGTACAAGTAATGAAAGACCTGAGGGCTCGTCCATTATTTTAGTTGCGAACAAAACTGACCTTACAGAAAAACGAGTCATTAGTACTGAAGAGATAACAGATTTTGCGCACAAACAGAACTTGAGTTTTGTTGAAACCTCTGCGAAAAATTCTAGTAATGTGGCAGCGCTATTTCGTCAATGCACTGACCTATTGCCACTTCCTGCAGCTACGACACAAAAAGAACCACCAGTAACACGATTACCTACTAGGGCATCAACCCAAGTTTCTTACCAAGACCTTACAGCACAAATTCAAAAATTAACCGACGATAACCCTAACAATCAACAGATTAAGGCCATAGCCAACATTTTAAACACTGGATTATCCAAGCCCGATCCTCAAAAGTATTTTGATCGGCTCTTCCTGGCAGATGCCGAAGGGACACTGAAAGACGAAATCAGCCTTAAATATCAGATTAGGCAATTAGCTTGGACTAACCCATCACTGTGCAATTCTGTCGTGAATTACCTACTCACTATTGTGGGTTTGCCATTGGCTTATTGTTTCGGTGTATTGGAGCAAAACAAAAAAACACACGGCCATTCCTGCATGTTTTTTGCATCTGGCGAGAAACAACAAGCCATATCGACCTGCAATCAAGTTTTTGACACGGTCAAAGCTAGCTGCCGAGTGTAAACGTCCTCTTGCTCTCTTCTCTCTTAAGGATTTTCCTTCGCCCCTCAGGGGCGAAGGAAAAAAGCAAATTAAGTCGGTTGCCCGTTCCATTCCTCCTGCAGCCCTGACTTTTTGATTCTCTAGGACCTCCATATATACCTTCCACGGATGAGTTTTAGGATTTAATGCTATTGCTTTTTCCGTTTAGGCTACGTTTAAAAACTCGCAATAGAGTAGACTATTCCTCGCTTTTAAACGTAGCCTAAACAAAAAAATAAAGTCGCCTAAAATCCTAAAACTCATCCGTGAAAGGTATACTATAAAATAACCCCTTTCTCTCTTTAAGACCCAAACTTCACAATGTTAGCCTTCACCCACTTTTTAACCCTCAGGAAAGTCTCCCCACCCATTCATGCAGACGAAATCGTCATTTGGTTACCTGAATGGCTTCAGTCTCTTCAAGGAACACTCGAAAAACTGCATATAAAAAACTTAATTTCTTCAAGGGTTTTTACGATCACTTCGCAGACATTGCGTGACTGGCAAGATAACCCGACTCATTACATCAAACAGCATAGCACGCCTGAAAGCCTTGACGCTCTTTATCAAGAAATGCTCTTTTTTATTAAAAATGATATCGTCTTTACGCAAAGAAAATTACCCATCGTAGGGGGGTATCCTTTCTCCTCGTCATTTTCTGGCGTAAAACTCGAAGTAAGGCTTGTGTTGCAAGATGAAAAAGGTGTCGTTCAACTGATACAAACCAATCAAACACAAAGTGCGGTTGGAGGGGAAACAAGACGCGCACAACTAGCGCAAAGCATTAAAACACGTATAGGAGAAATTGCCTGGATTAAAGAAAGTATGGCTCATTTTGGTTTCTCGCTGACCGATCTACCCTTGGGTAAACCGCATGCTGAGCTTGTTTGGTGTGTTGAACACTCTGAGGCATTATTGGACTACCTTAAGGCTGACGCTCATTTTTCCAACCTTCCTACATTAAACGACGAATTTCCCTATGAGCAGCTAATTCAAACACCAAGATTAGAGATCATAACGAGTAGCTCATGCTGTGAACAGTGTCGTATGCTTTTTGCAGGATTAAGATGGACACTCGAAAAGCGGAACATTCATTTACCTATCGTACTCTATGCCGACTCTCCTTATAATGACTCGCCGAAGTACCATGAAATGCAAGGCTCTGTCTATGTCATTCAATCATCAGGGCGTTACTTTAATACGCAAGTGCAATGCAATGTTCCCAAATGCACTTATCCTACCCAGGAAAAACTCCCAGTAGAAAAGCGTGTACATGCAAAACTGAGCTCCAAAGAAGAAGTGGACTATCTCTGTTTACTCTATATGGGCGGACTAACATTAATGGATATACTTGCTTACGGCTTACCCGAAGACACCTCTAAGGAGCCGTCGATCAATCCCTTCACCTATATAGCACCTGATACGCTTATCCTATTTGCGGCAGCGCACTTACCTCTTCGCTTAGACGTATCTCCAGAACTATCAGAAGCGATAGGCTATTTGGCTAGTACGCTTGAACAGATTGACATGAAACTTTTAATCGATTGGCGTCAAACCTTTATTGATCAATTACACTGGTTACTCATCTCCCAGCGCGATCCGAAATTTAGAGAACATGCCCGAAGAAGCATCTGGGCAACAAATGCTAGTTTTCTGATAAACAATCATGTGCATGGAGAAACCGATGCACATCGATTTTACGAGTGTTTTAGCTTGCTTTGGAAATCCATCAAAGATCTAAATAAAAAATATACGATTATGTTGAAATATTATACGTCCAATAATCATGAAGGAATGCCGCTAGGCTGTATGGTAGGCCCCCTTTCTGAAACTATGAAAATTCGTGTATTCAGTCGACAGGCAGATCACCTCAAGAAGGTTGGCCTATATAAAACCGAACGCCCCACCCCCCCAAAACCTCCGAAAAAACAAAAAACTCAGATAAAAGAGAGAGTTAAATTATGAAGTTCTGGATTGATGGGGAGGCCTGCCCAAAAGCCATCTAAGGGTTAATTCTATATATACCTTTCACGGATGAGTTTTAGGATTTTAGGCGACTTGATTTTTTTGTTTAGGCTACGTTTAAAAGCGAGGAGTAGTCTACTCTATTGCGAGTTTTTAAACGTAGTCTAAACGTAAAAAGCAATAGCATTAAATCCTAAAACTCATCCTCGGAAGGTAGATACTATCTCAGACCTTGAACGAAACTTCTCTAATATTGCGCAAGAATTTAGTGCATAACTAGCACAGATATTTTCTGCGATTCCGACCTCAGTCACAAGCCAGTGTAATTCTTGAATCCTAACCAGCATTCATGCTATTGTTCTCGTTTTGCAATGCTGAATCATTATGCGACAAATTGTCACCAAATTTGGAGGAACTTCGGTCTCCTCACGAGAAACCTGGAATCATATTCTTGCTATCACGCAAAAACACCTTGCGGCTGGGCTACAACCCGTCGTGGTGTGTTCCGCGCGCGCACAGGCTTCTAATCAATTAGAGAACATGGTTGAAGCGGCGCTTCTGAACCAACAACACAGCTTACAAACCCAATTTGTGGATGCCATGTTGGATTTGGCCCGTGAGCTTGAGGTTGATCCCCAAGTCATTCAAGCGGATATTCAACAATTAGAGCAATGGCTGACCGGGATTGCCCTACTACACGAAGCGCCGGCAAAAACCCATGCGCAAATTTTGAGTTTGGGCGAATTAATGATGACTCGCTTGGGGCATGCTTTTTTAAACCAACATGGGTTGAACTGCTTATGGTTTGATGCACGCGAGGCTTTGACTGCCATCACGATGCCCGGAGATGATACACAACGCTACTGCTCCGCACGTGTCGAGGCAGAACCCAATCCCGCGTTGGCCAATCAATTAAAAGACAGCGGTGCTCAAGTCGTTATTACGCAAGGATTTATTGCCGCTAATGCCCAAGGGGAAACGGTTCTCTTAGGACGTGGGGGCTCAGATACTTCTGCAGCGTTGTTAGCCGCCATTTTGGGTGCGACGGTCTGTGAAATTTGGACGGATGTCGCAGGCATTTATACTGCTAACCCACATCAACTACCTCATGCCCGTCTCTTAAAAACGCTGAATTATGAAGAAGCACAAGAAATTGCTTCCATGGGCGCCAAAGTCTTACATCCTTTGAGTATTCCTCCCGTACGCAAAGCCAATATTCCAATGTATGTAAAGTATACCTGTATGCCAGAACATTCTGGGACGCATATTTTTACTAAAAGCGATGATGATGCGCCCCCCATCAAATCCATTCAGGTCAAACACAGCATCACACTCATTTCTATTGATACCGTCAGCATGTGGCAGCAGGTCGGCTTTCTTGCGGATATCTTTGGCGCATTCAAACGTCATCAATTTTCTGTCGACCTTATAGCGACTTCAGAATCCAATGTGACCTTATCTTTGGATAGTCATGGCAAACCCCAAACGCATCGTGCCAAACTAGATGCGCTGATAGAAGATTTGAATCAATTCGGGCGCGCTCGGATTATTGAGCCTTGCTCTGCCATCAGCTTGGTGGGGCATCATATTCGCCGCGTTTTACCGCAATTAGGATCAGCATTTGAAGTGTTTGATGATCAACAAGTGCATTTGATTTCTCTCGCATCCAATGATTTAAATTTAACATTTGTGGTAGATGAATCCAAAGCTGAAAAACTCTGTCAAAAATTGCATGTGTTGTTGATCGAATCTAATCCACAAAGTTTCTATTATTCCAAAAGCTGGCATGAAGAATTTGGGCATCCAGAGCCCAAGCTCATTTCCTGGTGGGAAACAGAACGAGAAGGTTTGTTGGCTTTGGCTGCAACGCAATCTCCTTGTTATGTCTATGATAAAAAAACGTTGATCCAACAAGCAGATGCTTTATTGGCAATCCAATCCATTTCTACCTTTTTCTATTCCCTCAAAGCCAATCCCCACCCTGTGGTGTTAGAAACTTTGGCAGCCAAAGGAATAGGTTTTGAATGCGTGTCACCCCAGGAATTGGCTTTGGTACTGCAAACTTGTCCTGATATCGACCGTCATAAGATTCTCTTTACGCCTAATTTTGCATCCAAAGCCGAATATCAAGACGCGTTGACTACTGGCTGCTATGTCACCATTGATAGTTTGTATCCTTTGGAACATTGGCCTGAAATTTTTGCGGGGCATCCCCTATTTTTGCGGATAGATTCTGGCACAGGGGCTGGCCATCATAAATTTGTGTGTACGGGTGGCAATGAATCTAAATTCGGTATCGCGCCCAATAATATTGAGCGCGCAGCAGAACTGATCAAACAACATCAACTAAATGTAGTGGGCCTGCATACCCATTCGGGTAGTGGTATTTTATCTGTCGAATTATGGCAAGACACCGCCACCATGTTGATTGATCAAATTAAACGTTTCCCGAATGTACGCTTTATTAATTTGGGCGGGGGCCTCGGCATTACTGAAAAACCCGGTCAACAACCTCTTAATCTGGCCGAATTAGACCAAAGATTACAGCACGTCAAAACAACTCATCCCAAAATAGAATTGTGGTTAGAACCAGGACGTTATTTTGTGGCTGAAAGTGGCGTGTTAATGGCCAAGGTAACGCAATGCAAAGAAAAAGGCAAAGTGCGCTTTGTCGGGATTGAAACAGGGATGAACTCACTGATCCGACCCATGCTATATGGCGCGTATCACCCTATTGTTAATTTAACCCGCCTCAACGAACCCAATACAGGTTTTGCGCATATCGTAGGCCCTATTTGCGAATCAGGGGATACCTTAGGCTACGATCGGATTTTACCCGACACGTTTGAATCAGATGTGATCCTCATTGCTAATGCAGGTGCCTACGGACATTGTATGAGCTCTTCTTATAATTTGAGAACCGCAGCGCAAGAACTCATTTGGCCTGCTGATGATCATGCTTCATGATCACCAGCAGCGGAATGTAGCCACCGATCCCAGTCACTCTTATATTGTTGAAGCCCCAGCAGGATCGGGTAAGACAGAAATCTTAACGCAACGGTTTTTACGTCTTTTGCAACAAGTCCAAGCACCTGAACAAATTATTGCGCTGACGTTTACCCGCAAAGCCGCCAATGAAATGCGAGAACGGATTTTGTCTGCATTACGCCAGGTTGCAGCAGGCACTGCACCGACATCGGCCCACCAAACAGTGACCTTTCAATATGCCCAACAAGCCTTGGAGCAGGATCAAGCCCTAGGTTGGCATTTGCTCCAAAACGGCAATCGCCTCCGGATCATGACCATTGACGCGCTCTGTCAAATGTTGGCACATGCTATCCCCTTACATAGCAATCATTATGCTCAGATCGCTACACAACCGCAGGTTATATACTATCAAGCGGCACGGAATTATGTGCAAATGGCCTGTCAAAGTTCGGATCACCAAGCCGATCTGAAAACTTTGTTACAACATTTAGATAATCGTCAAGATTTATTAATCGCCTTATTTGCCAAAGTTTTGGCCCAACGTGACCAATGGCTTTCACCCTTATTTCACGCGCGCAATCAAACGAAGCAAGATTTTGAACAAGCTTTAGCCTGGATTGAGCAACATGAATTAGCACGTTTTTGCCAAATATTGCCTCCTGAACTGCAACATGAATTGTTTGCATTAATCAAAGATTTGGTGGTTCATGGTGGTTTGGACAATCCCGCATTACGCGTACTCGAAGACTGGCACAGCTTTAGCCAGATTACCGCCGAGCAAGCCTCTGTGTTAACCCGTATTTTGTTGACCTCAGCGCAAACTTTACGCAAAAGTTTCGATCATCATATTGGATTAAAGCGCGATCGCTGCGCAGATCCGATGTACAGTCAACTTAAAACGGCATCCAAACATTTGTTTGAAACACTCGATCATATACCCGAATTTGCTGCAGCACTCATCCAGATAGGCCATCTCCCCAAACCAGAATTTGCCGAGCAACAATGGGCCGTATTACAAGCTCTTTTCCAAATACTGCCTTTATTAGTGGCGCATCTAACCCTAGCATTTCAAGAGCAGGGAGCGATTGATTTTACCGGGATTGCGCATCAAGCCAAACTCGCTTTGGGTCACAGCGATACACCCAGTGATTTGGCTTTATACCTAGACCATCAGATCCAACATCTCCTCATTGATGAGTTTCAAGATACCTCTTTGCAACAGTTTGAGCTGATTACTCAACTCGTTCAAGGTTGGGAACCACAAGATGGGCGCACGCTGTTCATTGTGGGTGATCCGATGCAATCCATCTATCGATTTCGCGCTGCAGAAGTGGGTTTGTTTTTACGGGCAAAAACCCAGGGCATTGGACCCGTGCCTCTGCAACCTTTACAACTTTCTGCCAATTTCCGCTCTTCCGCCACCATTGTCGACTGGGTCAATCATCAATTTACCACCATTTTTCCCGCGCACGATGATATTGAAACAGGCGCAGTTTCATTTCATCCCGCAACACCCGTGGTGACACAACCTATCACGAGCTTCGTGCAAGCACAGCTGTTTTCCGATCCTAGTGGGGAAGCAGAGGCTGTTATCACCATTTTGCAAGAGGAATTACAGGCTTATCCAGCTAGCAGCATTGCCATTTTGGTTCGTTCGCGGGCACAATTACGGACTATTGTCACTTTATTACGGCAAAAACAGATCCCTTTTCAGGGCGTGGACATTGATTTATTAGCGCAATTACCCCATTTGCGGGATATATGGTCATTGACCCAAGCTTTTCTCATGCCCGCCAACCGTTTGGCGTGGTTGGCATTTTTACGCAGTCCTTGGGTCGGCTTATCCTTATCCGATCTGCTCGCGATTGCTTCCTATGCCAAATCCATCTATCAGTCTTTGGCACATAGCCAAACTATCCCCGATCTCAGCGCAGAGGGTCGAATACGTGCGCAATATATTTACCAAATTTTTCAAGCAGCTTATTTACATCGTCAACAGATCTCATTGCATGACATGCTAGCCAATATTTTAAATCAATTGCACATAGAAGCTATTTTAAGCCCTGCCGAACAAGAAGATTTGGAACAATATTGGGCCTTGCTTAGTCAGTTCACCGTCGACGAACAAATCGTGGATTATCCATTATTTCAAGAACAGCTCAATCGCTTATATTCACAAAAATCGACGCAAGCCCGTCTTCATATCATGACTATTCACAAATCCAAGGGTTTGGAATTTGATTGTGTCCTCTTACCTGGCTTAGGCAATCAGCCTCGACAATCAGACCGCGGATTGATGCGTTGGTTGAAATTACCTCGCGAGCAATATGAGGATTTATTTTTAATTTCTCCCATCAAAGCGGTCGCTGATGAAGAATGTCGCGTGTACAATTATTTGGAACATTTGGATGCACAAAAATCCTATTATGAGTCGCAACGCTTGCTCTATGTTGCCGTCACGCGCACCAAACATCGTTTGTATCTGCTCGATAATCATACCACGATTCGGAAAAAGAGTTTTCGCCATATGCTCACAAAACAGCCTTTTAGCGATGCGAATCCCTCACTTTCTGAAAATCCATGCGCACCCTCTGCCCTGCCTAGTTTACAGCGCTTGCCATTGGCCTATTATCAAAACCCACCGAATCTCACACCGTCATCCGGCCGCAAAGATAATGAAATATCTATGCTGACGCCCGCGCTACCGCGGTTAATTGGAATTGTTACCCACACCTTGCTGCAATGGATCTGTACCTATCATCCCAGCACCCATACCGATATTCCTTGGGGCTTAGCCCAACAACAGTTGAGAGGCATGGGGTTTGCGGATCAAGAACTCTCAGCAGCACTAGCCCAAATTCAAAACCAAGTTCAAGCTTTTTTCCAAGATGATCGCGGTCAATGGATAGCGAAATTTCGCAGTGATGAGCAAAATGAATACTCAGTCTTATCCGCTCAGAACTCAGCAACCTACATCATTGATCGGACATTTTCTGAGCAGAATCTGCGTTGGATCATTGATTTCAAAACCGGACAGTCAGAACCGTTGGCTCAAACCAAGCATCGTACACAATTAGATCATTACGCAGAACTATTTCAAACCACCACAAGTCTTCCCATTCGCTGCGGATTATATTATCTTAGTAATCTGCAATGGATTGAGTGGGAGCCGTTAATATGCACAACACCATGTACTTAGCCTTAGGATTTTTTGTTTTAGCTGTTTTCTTCGGATTTATTGTTTTTATTCAATTACTCTGTGATCGACCCAGTTTCAAACCCGCTGTCATTATTCATGGATTAGTTGCGGTTCTTGGACTCACTTGCTTGGTAACGTATGCGATTCAGCACGTAGGCTCCAAACCATGGTGGAGTATAGGCATCCTTATTCTAGCCGCGATGGGTGGATTAACTTTACTCAGTTTTGATTTACGCAAAAAACCGACTCCCAAATTACTACTCATTTTACATCCATTGGCTGCTTTGGCAGGTTTGGGGTTTTTGATTTATTACCTGATATATTAAGGTCTGTTAGTAATGACACACACAGCTGTATACTAATACATTCTCATATCTAAGCGCTAAGGAGCAGCTCTATGATTGTAGCAAAACGGAATTCGCTTAATAAAGTATTATACTTATCTCTCACAGCAGCTGCTGTGCTTCTACAAACGCATAATGTTCACTCTGAAACCTGCACAGGGACGCTCACATTTAATGGTTCCGATAAATGTGGAACTAACTACATCGTTGCGGGGTCTTACTTTACTCAATGCTCGTCTGGCAGGAATTGTACCCTCTCTCCAGCTGCTCCGACCTGCACGGGAACGCTACTGGAAGGACTTTCAGACGGCGATAATCGTGCCTACCCAACCTGTTTAGACCCATTCGTTGGTAATTATATTTGTAATATTTTAGGCGCCTGTTTTCAACTGACCAATGCAGACTCTGGTTGTGTCGGCACGTATTGTATAGCACCCACGACTACAAAAGGTAATAGTGGATCTGGATCAGGTGGTTCCTCAACCCCCAGTAAACCGTCTGGCGGAGGAAGTTCAACCGGTGGTGGCGGCTCCTCCAGTGGCGGCGGCTCCTCCAGTGGCGGCGGCTCCTCCAGTGGCGGCGGCTCTTCCAGTGGCAGCGGCTTTTCCGGTGGCGACCGCTCTTCCAGTGGCGGCGGCTCTTCCAGTGGCAGCGGCTTTTCCGGTGGCGACCGCTCTTCCAGTGGCGGCGGCTTTTCCGGTGGCGACCGCTCTTCCAGTGGCGACCGCTCCTCCAGTGGCGACCGCTCTTCCAGTGGCGGCGGCTTTTCCGGTGGCGACCGCTCCTCCAGTGGCGGAGGCTTTTCCGGTGGCGACCGCTCCTCCAGTGGCGGAGGCTCCTCCAGTGGCGGCGGCTCCTCCAGTGGCGACCGCTCTTCCAGTGGCGGCGGCTTTTCCGGTGGCGACCGCTCTTCCAGTGGCGGCGGCTCTTCCGGTGGCGACCGCTCTTCCAGTGGCGGCGGCTCTTCCGGTGGCGACCGCTCTTCCAGTGGCGGCGGCTTTTCCGGTGGCAGTGGCTCTTCAGGTGGCAATTTACCAGGAACAGGGACCTCTATAGGGTCAGATCCAAATAGACCTAGCTGTAGCGGCAGCCAGTCAACTCGGTCCAATAACCAATCAACTCACCGCAGATCCTATAGCAAACCAGATAAACAGGATGGACTCTTGGAGCGCAATGGACCCTTTGGCGATGGACCCAAGAGCCCCTTTGGGAGCCGGTCAAGTCAATGAAGCGGAGTCCTGCATAACCCGCGCCTTTTGTTTGATTGCGGCGTTACAAACGTTTCTGCGGTGCTCATTTACTTATGTAAACTTCGCTCCTAGAAACGTTTGTGCCTTGCACTAAAGCAAAATTCACGGGTTATACAAGAAGTCTATTATATAATTTGCAGTAGTCTGATATTATTATGACAGGTTTTTAGACTGTAGCCTTAAGATGCTTGAGTTCAGGCGCTTGATATACCACTGCTTTGACTGCTTCACCAGGTATGGAATATGAGCAAACAGGCACCACAACATCTTTGAACACTTTGTACATATAAGGGGCTTCAGAATCTAATTGCAGTTGATCCAATGCCGCTTGCACAGTAGTTTTTTCATTTTCATCACCGGGATACTCAGTAACACCGGACAGAATAAAAAATAGTTTGCCATACCCACCAAACGTCATATCATCATCGCCAAACCTTCTGCGCTGCAATACACTCACTGTCATACGACCATTTTGTTGATCAAATGCAGTAGGATGACTTTCTGTATAATCACCATCAAATTTTTTCAACATATCCGGACTTGGGCAAACCGTCATGACCGTCGACGAAAACGCAGATTGTGCCGCCAATGCAATACCAACCGTTAGTATCGCTCGTTTAATTGAGAATTTACAAAACACGTCAACTCCTTTAAAAAAAACAGATAGTAACATAAGTAACCATTTTTTGGAAATTCTCCACATTCAGGGCCTTGGCTCAACGAAGCTTTGTTGTTGGGCCAATGGCACTTCCGAAAAGTGTCTTTAATTAAATCAATAAATGCAACTCATTGATTTATAGCTATACATGTAGGTTGGGCCTTGGCCCAACAATTCACGCATTGCGGCATTACTTTTTAATTGAAGCGCTACGCTTTGCTGTTGGGCCAAGGCCCAACCTACATTAAAATTAGCCTTGACCTACTCATTACCCATCAAATCATGGATTGTTTTACGAATACTCTTAGCCTCCGAAGAGGAATCCGGAACCAGAATCAATAGCCTGCGCCAGTATGTCAAAGCTTCTTGCTTAGCATGTCTATGTTGCGCTTCAATAGCTAACATTAACAACGCATCCGCTTGCTGAGGATGCGCTACCAAAGTCGCTGTTAGAATTTTCCTGGCTAATGCAGCATCTTTAGGATTCTGTCTGGCAAATAAACTCTGGGCAAAGTTCACTGCAATCAACTCATCCTGCGGTTTTAATTTGTAAGCCTTGCCTAAAGCGTGATGCGATTTTTCCCAAAGATGCTGACTCGCATAAAGACGTCCTAATAAATACCACCCGCGCGCCGAACTGGGATCAGCAGCCAAATGCTTTTGCAGTTTTTCAATCAAAATTTCTGGGCTTTTGATCGTAGGCAACAATGCCTCGGCTGCACGTTGTCGGTCATTGCGTTGTATAAAATCTGATTGCGCTTGCCATGCGCCCCAATACCAATAGCCCAAGCCCGCGGCACCCAATAATAACGGTGTCACCATCCAAACATACCTCTGTTTACGCAAAGGCCACAATGCCATAACAAGAGCCGATCCTGATACCAAAACGAGGACACTGATACTTATCCAATTAATCATGTTGCACGCGCCGAATGCAAGTCATGGCAAATATCCCCAATCCAATCAATAGCAATAACGCAGGCCCCAACCACAAGACACTGGTCAGTAATTTTATAGGCGGCTTAAATACAATAAAATCCCCATACCGTGCGGTTAAATGTTGAATGATATCCTGATCGCTCTGATGCGCTAATACCATGCGATACACTTCTCCACGCAAATCTGCGGCTAATTCAGCATGAGAATCAGCTAAATCTTGATTTTGACAAACTGGACAACGTAAATCATGCAATAAAGCCTGAAATTGCGCTTGCTGTGCTGGATGATCAAAGGGATAACGAGCGCTCGCGCCCGCCCACACCCCAGTACATAGTAATAACGCGCACAGAGTCAGAAATAAACGTGACATAAAATTTTAAACCCCAACCTTACATTAACAATGCCAAAAACTCTCTCTGCCACACTTCAGCGGTTAACGACCCCGCATAACGATGCAGAATCTTGCCTTGCCTATCAAGCAAATAAGTCTCAGGCGCACCATAGACGCCCAGATCCAATGCCAATTTACCTTTTCTGTCTACGCCAATTGCTTGATATGGATTACCCCAATCAACCAGCCATTGCTGGGCTTTGGCAGGATCGTCCTTATAATTTAATCCATATAATCGGATCCCTTTTTGTTGGGCCAATATCAGTAAAAACGCTTGTTCCTCTCGACACGCGTCACACCAACTGGCCCATACCACCAATACACTCCTATGATTCCTAAGTAAATCAGGTGTAAACCGCTGCGAACTTCCCCCTAATAACATGGGTAAATCAAAATTTGGTAACGCTTGCCCGATTTTAGGTGTGGGTAATTTTTGTGGATCCAACGCTAAGCCATACCAAAAAAATGTTGCCAATACACAAAATATTGCTACTGGTAGCAGTCGGATGATTTTCATACCACATCCTTACGATAGAACCGACGGTCACTGAGCCCACAACAGCCACCCAGAAACATCATCAGTCCTCCTGCCCAAATCCAGCGTACAAAAGGCTTGTAATAGAGACGAATCGACCAAGCTGTTGCATCCAAAGGTTCACCCATCGCAATATAAATATCGCGCACAGGATTCACATCAATCGCCGATTCGGTCATCGGCATTTTACCCACATCATAAATGCGCTTCTCAGGATAAATCGTAGTCTGATGTTGGTCCTGCGTAATCAAAAAGCTACTGCGCGTGCCATGATAATTAGGTCCCTTAATCGGTGCTTCTTGCAAGAATTGAATGTCATATCCAGCAAACAAGGTGTGTTCACCTGGGGTCATTTTTAAGTCGTCCTCTATGCCATAACTATTTGAAATAATAATCCCCAAAGCTGTGACTGAAAATCCTAAATGGGCTATCACCATCCCCAAAAATGCACCGTTTATTTTTTTACCCGTTTTGCTAAGAATCAGGCGTTGCCGTACTCTTTCTAGCGTAGAGAAAATGACCCAAGTCGCTAAAACCGCACCCAAACACGTCATGGGATACAGGGGGTAATGCACGCTGACCAGGCACAATAAAGGACAAATTATACCTAAGCCAAACACCCAGCCTAATTTGCGCAAGACCCCTGAAAAGCTATCTCGCTGCCAATTCACATGCAATCCCAAAGCCATCAAAAGCAACAATGGAATACTCAATGCAGTAAATACTTGGTTGAAATAAGGCGCTCCTACCGACAATTTACCCAGACCTAGCCCATCAATCACTAAGGGATACACCGTCCCTAATAATACCGTTAACATCATGACCACTAAGAAGACATTGTTGAGTAACATCGCAGATTCACGTGATACCCAATCCGGCAAACTGTGTTGCACTACTGTTTGCGCTCGCCAGGCAAAGAGAAGCAACGAACCCCCAATCACCACGCCTAAAAAAATCAAAATATACAAGCCACGCAAAGGATCAACTGCAAACGCGTGGACGGAGGTCAACACACCAGAACGGACTAAAAAAGTCCCCACCAAACTCAAAGAAAAACCCGTGATGGCTAATAGCAACGTCCACGCTACAAATTGATTGCGTTTTTCCACCAAAATCAAGGCGTGAATCAAAGCAGTTCCTACCAACCAAGGCATAAACGACGCATTTTCAACGGGATCCCAAAACCACCAGCCTCCCCAGCCTAACTCTCGGTACGCCCACCAACTTCCCAAAGTAATACCCAAGGTCAAGCAGCACCACGCAGCCATCGTCCACGGTCTTAAACTCTTGGCCCATTTCGTTTCCAAGCGACCCAACCATAATACGGCTATCGCAAATGCAAACGCGACCGCAAATCCGACATAGCCCATATACAACATAGGAGGATGAAATAAAAACCCAATATCTTGCAATAAAGGATTCAAATCACGACCTTCCGTCTGCGTAAGCACGAATTGGCGCACAAACGGATTAGAGGTCATTAAGATGAATACAATAAATCCAGCGCTCAATGCCCCAAGAACGACCAAGACCCTAACCCGAATATCTCTATCTAAATGTGGCGAAGCCCATGCGACTGCGCTAGTCCAGAACGCGAGGATCAGCACCCACAATAACATCGATCCTTCGTGCCCACCCCAGACAGCACACAATTTATAAAACCAGGGTAAATGGAGGCTTGAATTGGCTAAAACATACACAACAGTAAAATCATTTTGTAAAAAACACCCACACAAACACCCATACGCCAATCCAATAAAAATTAATTGGCCTGTGACATACGTCGTTGCGGCATTCATCCAAGTCGCATTTTTTGTGTAAATCCCACATATGGGAACCAGCACTACTAGCAAAGAAAACAGCAATGCCAAGACCAATGCATAGACACCTAATTCAGCCATCATGATGTCAGTTTCTCAGCTACAACAGAGCGAGCGCCCTGGATCCCGCGGTCAAGCCGCGGGACGTCGGCAAGAGAATTATGTGACAATCGAGTAGGCAGGGAGATCTTTTCCAAAAGTTTAGGTTGCAGACTAGCCTTCACTTCCGGAGGCATATAATTTTCATCATGTTTGGCCAAAACCTGAGTGGCTTGAAAAGAGAGATCATCTTGTAGAGTACCTTGCGCAATCACCCCTTGTTCTTCACGAAACAAATCTGGCAAAACACCTTGGTATTTGATTGTCACAGTTTGTGCGTAATCAGTGAGTTTAAATTGAACATCCAAACTATTAGGATCGCGTTGAATAGAGCCTTTTACCACCACTCCCCCTACTCGAATCGAATTCAATGTCGGTACGGAACCGGCCACAATTTGGGATGGCGTAAAAAATAAACTGATATTTTGGCGCAAAGCATACAGTACCAAACCAGCAGCCAGCGCTATTAGTAAGAGTATCCCTATAATCACAGCAAGTTTACGTCGTCGAAGTGGATGCATGCCTATTGGCCATTGAACCATTGATTAAGACGCTGAAAAACTTGTTTGGAGCGAGCCCACGCACAATAAGCATTATAAAATAACACGCCCAATACCAAAGAATAGGCCGACCAAATATACCCCCCATACCCATGCATTACCCACCACTGACTCATAATTTTTTCCTTTATTTCTTCAATAACGCTTTGACCCAAGCTTGCTTATGTTCGCGCCACAACAATTCGGAGCGGGCTTTATACAAAATCAACCACAAGCTATACAACCCCACCCCGATTAAAATCAACAACAAGGGATATAGCATGCTGGTATGAATCTTAGGTTTAGAAAACACGAATAACGTTGAGCCTTGATGCAACGTTGACCACCAATATACTGAATAATGAATAATCGGCAGATCCACCAAACCCACCAAAGTCAAAATTGCCGCCATGCGATCCGCACGTTCGGTATTATGATAGGCATAAGAAATGGCCAAAATTCCAATATATAAAAACAGTAAAATCAATTCTGAGGTCAGACGCGCATCCCAAACCCACCAAGTACCCCACATGGGTTTTCCCCATAAGCTACCAGTAACCAAGGCTAAAAATGCCAACCATGCACCCATTTGTGCACTCAACACTAAGAGCAAACCTGCCACTTTGATGCGCCAGACTAACAATAAAATAGCCAACACACCCATCCCAAAATAGATACCCATTGACCAAACCGCACAAGGCACATGAACATAAATCAAGCGAAACGCGTCACCCTGTTGATAATCCTGTGGCGCGAAGAATAAGCCCCAAACCACACCAATTGCTAAAAACACAATCATAAAAAGCGCTAACCAACCATGCCAACGCGCAGTTAGCTCATAAAAACGTTTGGGAGCAGCTATTTGTGCCAATACTTTCCACATAGAAAATAATCAGAGCAATTGAGGGGTGAGAGATTTTACCATGTCTTTGTACATAGAACAAAGGTCTAGGCAGCTGTATCATGTGACCGCATCTTATGATTAATATCTGAACAGACCATCCGAGCCAATGATAGGAACGCCTCCTCCACACGAATGGGTTGGGAAAGAGTCCTTATTAACTCTAAGGCCTCATAACAGCCGCTATCGCAACAGGAATCGTCGCCAAACTGAGACAGGACAAAGCAGCCAAATAGGCCAAATATGCACTCACAGGCAAAGTAGCCATGGCTGCAGTCGTAGTAGCTGCGCCTAAAATCAAAATCGGCAGAAGCAACGGCAACACCACTAAACCCATTAAAACACCTTTTTGCGGCAAGACAGTGCTATAAGCCGCTGCCAATGCCGATAATAAAATAATCGGCAAGGTGCCACAGAGTAAGCTTTCAGCTAAGGCCAATGCCGCATATACGGGCATATGAAATAACAATGCAACTATTGGGATTAATCCCAATAAAGGGACCAACGTGAGCCCCCAATGCACAAACACTTTTGCGCAGATCATAACCGGCAACGGTTGCCCAGAGACTAACCATAACTCGATGGCCCCCTCATCATAATCCACTTGAAATAAACGCTCAGCCGCTAATAAATTAGCCAGTAATAGTGCAACCCAAACCAGCCCCGGCACAATGATCCGATCCAATTGCGGATCGGCAGGTATGGTCATTGGAAAGAATAATAAAATCATCGCAAAAAACAATAAGGAATTAACCCAAGATTTCTTTTGACGAATTTGCAGTGTCCATTCCCGGCGCATTTGTTGCCACAACAGTTGAGTCAGCGTTCTCATAATGCATACTCCTGATGTACGGTCGCATGCCAAGGTAATGGCTGATGTGATGTATAAATCACCTGTCCACCTTGACTAATATGCTGTTGCAAACAAGCCATCAGAAAGGTCACCCCGGCTGCATCTAAAGCCACTAAAGGCTCATCCAATAACCACAATTGCGTTGTACAGGATAAAAGACGTAATAACGCAACTCTGCGTTTTTGACCTGCTGAGAGCAGATAACAAGCGCGATCTTTCACGGACCATAAGTCTAAGTTTTGCAACATTTGCGTGAGAGCGGATGCATCCGGTGGTATGTGCCAGTCTAAATGGCAATGCTCCCAAACAGTCAATCCAGGATTGAACCCGTTTTTATGCCCCAGATAGCTTAAATTCTGCTGATACGCAGTAATATTGGACCAAATATCGACGTCACCATATTTAATGTCTCCTGCATCAGGTCGAAACATGCCAGCTAATAATTTTAATAAGCTGGTTTTTCCAGATCCATTCGAGCCCCGAATATGGAGCATGCCAGTTGGCGGGAGCGTCAGTGAAATTTGATGCAACAATGGTTGAGACCCAATAGACAATTCATTGCTTGGGTACTGAAATTCGACTTGAGATAAAGTTAAAGGTTGGCAATTCATGGGCTAATATTCTCTAAAATACTGACGTCCGAGACAGAATGCCATCCTTGATTATCTTGTCATCCCCGCACAGGCGCGGATCCCTTCTCTCATTTACTTCAAGGCCTCATCATGAGTAGATTCCCGCCTGCGCGGAAATGACAACGATGAAGAATAACAGTAGCCTAAGGCTCACCGTGACGTTTGTACACTTCGTCTAATTCTATCAACTGCGTCAACAAAGCTTCCATATTCCCCATAGCCCAAGAATTGGGACCGTCACTCAACGCTTTTTCTGGATTAGGATGCGTTTCCATGAATAAACCAGAAATTCCTGCAGCCACAGCAGCACGCGCCAAAATAGGAATCATCTCTCGCTGTCCACCTGAAGAAGCACCCTGTCCGCCTGGTAATTGAACCGAATGCGTTGCATCATACACAACGGGACAACCTGTCGCGCGCATGATTTGTAACGAACGCATATCCGATACCAAATTGTTATAACCGAAACTCACTCCACGCTCACATACCATGATGTGTTCATTACCAGTCGCCTGAGCCTTGGCAACCACATGCTGCATATCCCAAGGCGCTAAAAACTGCCCTTTTTTGATATTCACGGGTTTACCCATTGCACAAACCTGTTGAATAAAATTGGTTTGTCGGCATAAAAAAGCGGGCGTTTGCAGCACATCCACCACCGCCGCCACTTCTAATAATGGCGTATCTTCGTGCACGTCTGTTAAGACCGGAACCCCAATCTGCTGTTTCACTTTTTCTAAAATCGTCAATCCGCGTTCAAACCCAGGTCCACGATAACTGCTTGCAGAAGAGCGATTGGCTTTATCAAAAGAAGATTTATAAATAAAAGAAATAGAGAGTCGCTTACACAAATCACGTAAATAGCCCGCTGTTTCAAGCGCCAAATCTTCCGACTCAATCACACAGGGACCGGCAATCAAGAACAAAGGTTTGTCTAATCCAACTTCAAAGCCACAAATATTCATAGGTCAATCCTCCGTAGCTTCTCAGGCCTTTAAAGTAGCCGCATGATGATGTACTCGCGCAGCCATCACAAACGATAAAAACAAAGGATGCCCATCACGTGGGGAAGAAGAGAACTCAGGATGAAATTGGCAGGCTAAGAACCAAGGATGATCTGGTAATTCGATCATTTCAACCAAAGCGCCATCCACAGAAGTACCAGAAACGAGCATCCCATGCTGGGTTAATTGCGCCATATAGGTCTGATTGATCTCATAGCGATGGCGATGTCTTTCTAGAATGGTTTCCTGCCCATAAACTTGCTCCGCCAATGAACCCGGTACCAAATGACATTGCTGGGCACCCAAACGCATCGTGCCGCCTTTGTCCGCATGGACATCTCTCAACTCTTTTTGACCATCGGCCGTTTGCCATTCGGTGACCATCCCAACCACTGGATACGGTGTATTCGGATCAAATTCGGTAGAATTGGCTTTTTGCAAACCAACCACAGCGCGAGCAAACTCGATCACCGCAGTTTGCATGCCTAAACAAATACCTAAAAATGGCAGTTTGTGTTCGCGCGCATAACGAATCGACTTAATTTTTCCTTCCACGCCGCGCTCACCAAAACCACCTGGTACCAACAGGGCATCGAGCGTCGCCAATCTATCTGTGCCCTGTTGATCAATACTATCCGCGTCAATATAGATCAGGTCTACTTGGGTCTGAGAATGAATCCCAGCATGCGTCAAAGCTTCATTGATCGACTTATACGCATCACTCAATTCCGTATATTTACCCACTAAACCAATCTTCACCGCCATCGTTTTGATGCTTTGCGCCGCTACCACACGCTCCCATTCCGATAAATCAGCAGGTGGTGCCGTAATACCTAATTTGCGCAACACAATATCGTCCAAAGATTGCTCATGCAAAATCATAGGAATTTGGTAAATAGATTTGGCATCTTGCAGAGAAATCACGCCTTCAAATTCCACATTGGTGAATAACGCTATTTTGCTACGATCCTGCAACGATACGCCTTTTTCTGAACGACAAATCAAAATATCAGGTTGAATCCCGATAGAACGCAATTCTTTTACAGAATGCTGGGTAGGCTTGGTTTTGGTCTCACCGGAAGTTGCGATGTAAGGCACCAAGGTCAAATGAATAAAAGCAGTATGCGCCGCACCCAATTCTATGCGCATTTGTCGAATGGCTTCTAAAAAGGGTAATGACTCAATATCACCGACCGTACCACCAACCTCAACCATTGCGATGTCATAACCTTCCGCACCGAGCTTGATACAAGCTTTGATTTCATCCGTAATATGCGGAATAACTTGTACTGTCTTCCCTAAATAATCGCCTCTTCGTTCTTTTTTGATCACATTTTCATAAATTTTACCCGTGGTAAAATTATTTTTTTGCGTCATCGTAGAACGTACAAAACGCTCATAATGACCTAAATCCAAATCTGTTTCCGCCCCGTCTTGCGTCACATAAACTTCACCATGTTGCACTGGACTCATTGTCCCAGGATCAACATTAATGTACGGATCGAGTTTAATGAGCGTGACACGTAAATTGCGCGCCTCTAAAATCGCCGCAAGCGACGCAGCTGCAATACCCTTGCCTAAAGAAGAGACTACTCCGCCAGTAGTAAATATATATTTTGTCATAGCATCACCCTCACACTTCGCTCCCGTCCGGAATACTCAAATAATGCCCCATTTTCATTTGCTTGGTTTTTAAATAAGCTTGATTTTCAACCGTCGGTGTCACCAAAATAGGAATACGCTCACACACCTTAACCCCATAATGCTCCATTGCTGAGATTTTAAAAGGATTATTAGTTAACAACCGGATTTGATGGAGACCCAAATGTTTCAAAATTTGAAACGCCATCGCATAATTTCTGTTATCTACTGGCAATCCCAAATGCTCATTGGCTTCTACGGTATCGTACCCTTCATCTTGTAAAGAATAGGCCTTTATTTTATTGGCTAAACCGACACCACGCCCCTCTTGACGCATATAAATGAGCACGCCCCCTTCAACCGCCAAAAGAGCCAGAGATTGCTCTAATTGCTTTCCACAATCACATTTGCAGGATCCAAACACATCACCGGTAATACATTCCGAATGAATCCGCACCAAAGGGGGATGCCCCTCTTCTACGGGTGGCTTCCACAATGCAAAGTGATCACAGTCATCGATTTCATTCTCAAATAACATCATTGTAAAATCACCATGATGCTCAATCGGTAAGCGCGATGTTGCCACCACAGAAACCAAGTTCTCATGCAAAATCCGGTATTCAATCAAATCGTGAATCGATACCATCAGGATATTGTGCAGTTTGGCAAAAGCAATCAAATCTTGTCTACGACTCATTGTTCCGTCATCATTGATGACTTCGCAAATCACGGCTGCTGGCGTTAAACCCGCCAAACGCATCAAATCGACACTCCCTTCAGTCTGTCCGGCTCTCGCCAACACCCCTTTAGGATTGGCTCGTAAAGGAAAAACATGACCTGGGGAAATAATATCCAATGGCCCAGTCTCTGGATCAATCGCTACTTGAATGGTTAACGCGCGATCTTTTGCCGAAATTCCGGTTGTCACACCTTGGGCTGCTTCGATAGATACCGTAAATGCCGTGCCATAGGGAGATCGATTGGCAGACGTCATCATCGGCAATCCCAAACGATCAATCATGTCTGCCTTCATGGGCAAACAAATTAAACCACGCCCATTTTTAGCCATAAAATTAATGGTTTCAGCTGTGGCAAATTGGGCCGCAATCACCAAATCACCCTCATTCTCTCTGTGCTCATCGTCGACCAAAATGATCATTTGACCCGCACGAATGGCTTCGATTGCTGCTTCAATGGTATCAAATGGATTCGTCATACCCCATCCTTCACAAATTTTCCTCTAAAAAGGGGGAGGATACCACAATCTTCCACGAAAGTTGTAAACATAATCGTGCTACCAATCAATTTTTAAGATGACATTATCATCCATAATTTGCCAATTTATAGCTTGTGCCTCTGCAAATGATTCCATATTTGCATACAAAGATAAGCCTGATTTCCCCAAAATAGTCGGAGCAATATAAATGTAAGTACGATTCACCAAACCAGCACGATGCAAAGCAGCAAATAGTTGACTCCCCGCCTCTACCCACACATCGTGGTACCCCAAACTCCCCAAATGCGCAAGCACGCCAGCCAAATCCAAATGACCGCCCTGGACTGACATGGGGTAATAAGTGCAATTTGCTTGTTGATATGCCAATTGACGCGTCTCTGCATAATAAATTAACCCTTGTTTTGCCAAGCGCAATGCCTGTACTTCTTCGTGTAAATGCAACTGAGAATCTAACACGGCAATCGGCTTGGACTGCACCAATTGATTAGGCAATCGAACGTTTAATTGGGGATTATCTTGCAAAATGGTGCGCGAAGTGGTTAAAATAATGTCGCACTCTTTACGTTTCTGGTGGGTAAACTCAGAGCACAACGGGTTTGAAATGCCCACTCTTGCCCCTTGCAACCCTGCAATATGCCCATCTAACGATTGGGCAATTTTAACTGTGACCCAGGGCTTGTGGGTCAGTAGCCAATAATGATAACTTTGGTAAAAGCGATCGATTTCTGGCAACGGGCAATGGATCACTTCAATGCCATGCTCCGCTAAGATTTTGGGCGAGTGGTTGACTGAAACAATAGGATTCGGATCAGCGTAAGAGTACACAACACGTTTGATTTTATGTGCAATAATAGCGTCAACACATGGTGGGGTACGCCCCCAATGATTACAAGGTTCCAAGGTGACATATAATGTCACATCTTGGCAAGAAGGAGGAATACGCGTAACGAGGATTTGCTCAGCATGCGGCAACCCTGCACCTGGATGCCAAGCTTTTGCAATAATTTGACCATCTTGGACAGCAATGGCACCCACACTTGGATTCGGCGCACACACGCCTCTGCCAAGTTTGGCCTGCTCCAAAGCGGAAAGCAAATACTCTTTGTGCATAAAAAGACACCCATGAAAAGACCATGAATTATAACAAATGTGGTGATTCACTACAATTCATTAGACTTATTTCGGCTTCGACCGTCATTGCGACCTTGTACGTCATACTGAGGAGCTTGCGACGAAGGATCTCCATCGTTTGCCGTATGAAACAATCTCTCTCCGTTTTATCCATGAGTTTTCTACTCCTACTTTCCAATATAGCGCAGCCTTTTTCTGCCTACACTAATGAAGAACTCGATCAACTTGAGCAAGAATTTGTTCAAGAAATCAATCACTCAGATGCCGTATTAAGAGATCCCATCGCCCATGATTATATCAACCATGTGGGCAAGCGCTTGGCCGAATTTTCCCAACTGAATCCACCCGATTTTTTTATCGTTAAATCGAATGAAATCAACGCGTTTGCAGGACCAGGCGGTCATATTGGGGTGAATACTCAGCTTATTTTAGAGAGCGGAACCGAATCAGAATTGGCTGGCGTCATGGCGCATGAAATGGCTCACGTACGCCAACATCATTTATATCGCATGATGGAGCATCAAAAACAAATGCGGGTCCCCATGCTGGCAAGTTTGTTGGCCGGTCTTGCCTTGGGAATTATCAATCCGGCATTGTCGACGGGCGCATTATATGGTGCATTATCCGGATTTGCCCAAGACAATATCAATTTTGTACGGGCCAATGAGCATGAGGCTGATCGTATTGGGATTAGTATGCTCACCAAAGCAAACTTCAACCCTCACGGCATGCCTGATTTTTTCAAAAAAATGCAACAAGCCACCCGCTACCATTATACTGAAAACATACCGGCTATTTTACGCACCCACCCTTTGGATGAAGAACGGATTGCAGAAGCGGAAAACCGTTGCCCGCCTGTCGACAAAAAAATCATCCGCGACCAGACCAACTTTCATTTATTCAAAGAACTCATCCGGACCACCGTAAACACTAATCCCAAACAATTACTGGAATACTATCGCTATCAATGTGCGCAAAAAACCGCAGATATCGCTTGTCGCTATGGTTATGCTTTGCAATACATGCAGCTCAATCAATATACCAAAGCACTCACGCTACTCAAGCCCATGTGGACTGAATCGCCCAATAATTTCTATTATGCGATTGCCATGGCGCAAAGTTATGAGGGGTCCGCCGATCCCCAAGCAGCCGTCACTATTTTACAAGATCTGTATGCTAATTTTCCCGATAGTTACGCGATCACTTTGGAATACGGCAATGCCTTATTGGAAGCCAAACAGGCATCCAAAGCAGCGGCCGTTTTATTGACTGGAACCCGAACATTCAAACGAGATATCCAGATGTGTAACCAATTAGCCCGCGCTCAGGCTGCCAATCATACATTAGGCTACGCTTATTTTACGCTCGCCGAATGTCATATTCTGCAAGGAGAGCAACGTGACGCTGTCCGTAAATTAAAACTCGCCCAAACCTACGCCCAAAAGGATCGTTTACTCAGAGCGCGAATAGCTGCCAAAATCGCTGAACTTACGCAGAAGAATTGAACAAGACTGCTCGCTGTTAACCAACACAGGGCATCCCTTCGTCGCAGCAGTGTACTTTGACTGTATTCCACCTACTACGCTTAGCCAACCCCACGTAACGTTGAATTAGCACTACTTGTCGCAACATCCTGCGGTAACGGGAGTGTACTGCTCAAACTCCAGCTGTTACCTGCGTTAGTTGAAGTGTAGCTTAACGGGACAATATTGTTGCTAGTGTTTCTGTAAGATCCTACCGCAGTGCATTGCAGGCGCGTGCTATCACATGTAACCCCACTTAACACTGAGTTGGCAGTGGCCGAGGTGATCACATCTCCTGGCAACGGAAGAGCACTGCTCAAGCTCCAGCTGTTGCCTCCGTTAGTTGAGGTGTAACTGAATGGGACAGTCCTGCTGCTTGTGTTTCTGTAAGATCCTACCGCAGTGCATTGCAGACGCGTGCTATCACATGTAACCCCACTTAACACTGAGTTGGCAGTGACCGTGGTGATCACATCTCCTGGCAACGGAAGAGCACTGCTCAAGCTCCAGCTGTTGCCTCCGTTAGTTGAGGTGTAACTGAATGGGACAGTCCTGTTGCTTGTGTTTCTGTAAGATCCTACCGCAGTGCATTGCAGACGCGTGCTATCACATGCAACCCCATTTAACACTGAATTGGCAGTGGCCGTGGTCAACACATCCGCTGGCAACGGGAGTGTAGTACTCAAGCTCCAGCTGTTGCCTCCGTTAAATGAGGTGTAACTGAATGGGACAGTCTTGCTGCTTGTGTTTTTGTAAGATCCTACCGCAGTGCATTGCAGACGCGTGCTATCACATGCAACCCCATTTAACACTGAATTGGCAGTGGCCGCGGTGATCACATCCACTGGCAACGGGAGTGTAGTGCTCAAGCTCCAGCTGTTACCTCCGTTGATTGAAGTGTGGCTTAACGGGACAATATTGTTGCTTGTGTTTTTGTAAGATCCTACCGCAGTGCATTGCAGGCCCGTGCTATCACATGCAACCCCATTTAACACTGCAGTGGCAGTGGTGGTGGCCACATCCCCTGGCAACGGAACAGTACTGCTCAAGCTCCAGCTGTTACCTCCGTTGGTTGAAGTGTAGCTTAACGGGACAATATTGCTGCTTGTGTTTTTGTAAGATCCTACCGCAGTGCATTGCAGGCGGGTGGTGTCACAAGTGACCCCACGTAACCTTGAATTTGCAACGCTAGTAGCCACATCCCCTGGCAACGAGAGTGCACTGCTCACGCTCCAGCTGTTGCCTCCGTTGGTAGAGGTATAACTTAAGGGGACAATATTGGTGGTTGTATTTGTGTAATTTCCTACAGCTATCAGTGCACTTATATTCATTGCGCTATAATAATTCTGGCATGACAATCCGGCTACCCCATTCAAGCAGAGCGTAAAAACCATATCTCCAGATGGCCCGGAAGTCATAATGGTTGCAGCCGATTTATCACTCACTGAGAACAGACAGTACCCATTGTCGGATAAACTGCACCCTGAATTGGTGCTTGCGTAGGTAAAACCCGGCGTATTAATTGTAATCCCTGCTGAAGAATAGAAGTGATTCGGTAGCGTGGTATTGATGCTTAATGCTGCGCCACTTACAGACACATTAAATAGGGATCCACTTATCGAAAACGCATTCTGCGCAAAACCAGCTCCAAGTAAGATCGCATAAGTGACAAGCATCCGTGTCATCATAATTTACTCCTAACAAACAATATACCTTTCACGGATGAGTTTTAGGATTGAATGCTATTGCTTTTTCCGTTTAGACTACGTTTAAAAACTCGCAATAGAGTAGACTATTCCTCGCTTTTAAACGTAGTCTAAACAAAAAAATCAAGTCGCCTAAAATCCTAAAACTCATCCGTGAAAGGTATATTTGTAACTTCTTGACCCAACTCACGTTCGAAAAGTTTATAGAGAAATAGTTTAGCTTACAATCATGGTAACCCCCAGGTAAATCATCCAAAGCATAGCGAAGGATCTCCCCAAAAATCAAATCGCCTAAAATCCCTAAAATTCATCCGTAAAAGGTGTATTTAACCTTGCCGAAAGACTAAATTTAGTCTAAATTTAGTCTTAACCTCATCTAGGCCCTTACCTCATGCGCTTTTCCAAACAAATCAAACCCATTTCTTATCTCAAAAGCCACACTGCAGAAATTGTAGATCAACTTTGCGAAAGCCATGAACCTATGCTAATCACGCAAAATGGTCAAGCAAAATTAGTAGTGATGGATGTACAGTCCTACGAGGAATATCAAGAAACTTTGGCTTTATTGAAACTACTTGCGCTTGGGCAACAGCAAATTGCGCAAGGCAGATTTCGGGATATGGATGATGTGTTTTCTGATCTTGAGCAGGATTAAATCTGATGGCTTCTCGCATAGTGATTCTAGAACAAGCACAACAGGATTTATTCAAGCTGAAGCATTATCTCATGGAACATTTTTCTGAAAACACTTGGAAAGAAACTTATGCTAAAATCAAAACGTCGATCCAATCATTGCGCAACTTTCCAGAATCGGGCGGTATTCCTCCAGAACTTCGTGAGGTGCATTTTACCCAATATCGTCAAATCATTTCAGGAATGAACCGCATCATTTATGAGATTCACGACGATATGATTTATATTCATATCATCTGCGATTCAAGAACTGATTTTACAAGTTTATTAATGAAACGGTTATTACGCTATTAATAGGGTCTGTGACAACTCAGAATTCGACGTCCCACAGCTTGTCCTCGGGGACGCAGGGCTAAAGTTAACCCTTCCTATACAACAAACCAACCCCCAATCCCGCGCAAACCACTGTCGGGCCTACCGCAGCTAACAAAGTGGAGAACTGGTAAATTTGACTCAAAGAGCCACAGAAACGATTGAGAATATAAAAACCGAAGCCAATCACCGCACCGTACATCAATTTAATACCCATGCTCGAAGAACGCAGTGGGCCAAACACAAATGGAATCGCTAAAAGCATCATCACCAATGTTGTGAAAGGTAATATCATCCGTTGCCAATAGTTCAATTCAAAATCGTGTATATTTTGCCGCGACGATTTTTGGTTCATTATAAACTGATGTAATTCCAGAAAAGTCATATCGTTCGGTTCGTGCTGAGAAACATGCAATAAGCGAGGATCCAATGCAATCTCCCACGGTACATCTTGGGCTTGCTCTACGGTCGTCCCCTCTTGGAGTAAATTCGTTTGCTCCCAAGAAGATGCGCGCCATTGGCCTTCTCTTTGTGTGGCTTCTTGGATTCTACGCACAAATAGCAACCGCCGTTGTTGATCAAAATGAAATTGCTCAATTTGCTCCAAATGCGTAGGCGACAGCATGGTGCCAATCATCAAAATATCGTGATCGGTATGCAACCATAAGCCTTTACTGGTTTGCAAAATTTTTCCGCCGTGAAGTGCTTGCACTTTATAGTTATGCGACCTCAACATCAATTTAGGCAACACCATTTCGCCCAAAATGGTCATCACTAGGATCAAACACACCGCCATTTTGAACACCGCCAAAGTAATTTGGCCCATTGACATACCCGCGGCACGCAGCACCACCAATTCATGTTGACTCGCCATCACACCGAGCCCCACCAAGCAGCCCAACAGGCTGGCCATTGGAAAAAACAGGTAGACTTGATACGGTAATTGTAAGCCTACGAATACCAAAGCTTGAAGGGTCCCGTAATCGGCTTTCCCCAAATCACCTAATTGACTGACAAATAAAAGAAAGGCCTGTAATCCCGTCAAAATAAATAGCACCAATGCCAAAGAACCAAACACTGTTTTGATAATGTATCGATCCACTAATTTCATGATCCACTCGCTCTTTGACGCCACAACAGGCCTAGTCCTAACAAAATAACCAGTGCATGCAACCACCACATGCCTAACCATACAGGAATTTTATTGGTCGCGACCCAGCCACGCGCCACAAACATAAAGTCTGCATAGAGAAACGCTAAAACTACGCCAGGTAATAGTTTTGCATACTTACCCGAACGCGGATTGACCCGGCTCAAAGGGACGCCTAAAATTGTTAAACAAAATACCATCAAAGGGATAGAAATCCGCCATTGTAATTCAGCGGCCTTTTCAGGATCGGAATTATTCCAAGGCAATAATTGACCAAAAGGCAGCATTCTAATATCTTTTTTTGCCTGTATAGTTTGATGCGGTAACCGTGCTTCATATCGGCGAAAGGTAGCAATTTGATAATCAGCTCTTCCGGGTTGCCCTTTATAATTTTCGCCATCAGTCAAAATCAAATACTCTTCTCCCGTATGAGGATCTTTTTTTGCCTCTGCGTGCCTCGCTACCAAAACATCCCACGCAGAATGTCCGGCTCGATCTGCTCGCTTGGCCACAAACACCCCTTGTGCTTGAGTATGTTTCGAATTCATAGACTCTACATAAAACACATATTGATCATTCATGACTGCTCGAAATCGCCCAGGAATAACGGTTTGAATGAGAGTTTGCAATCCTGTCGCTTGCAGAATTTTATTCCGTTGTAACGAGATCTCTGGATTATAACTGAGCATAACCGTAATAAGAGCCGCAACGGTCAACGCCATCCAAAATGTATGCATCATTAACCTTCCTGAACTATATCCACAGGCTTGCAACACCACCATTTCAGAATCTGCATAAAGCCGACCGTAGGCCACTAATATTGAAAAATAAAATCCGAGTGGTAGCAACAGACATAATAAATTGGGGAGTTCGAGCATCATCAATTTCAAGACTAAGCCACCAGGTATCCTGCCATTTGCAGCACCATTCAAATACAGGATCATTTGATTGCTCATAAAAATGAGAATAAGGATGCTGGTCAAAGCAATCAGAGTCGTACCCACTTCTTTGGCCAAATACCGAAACAGAATCACAATAGCGTTACCCTAGATCAATTCCAAACTGTCAGCTAGAATAGCTGACACGTTAAATCGAATATTACCTCATTTGGAAGCAATGATGAATCATGGATTATGCCCTTCATTAGAACAAATAAAATCAGATTGCCTAGTAATTGGATTGTTTGCTGATACCCATGTCACAGAGCTCCCCATCAAACCTGCGATGCAGGCGCTCACAGCGCATTTAAAAACCAGGCTAACCGAACCCGGCGACACCATTTATCATTCCGATGACCAAAATGCCCATGAATTATTATTGATCCATTGTGGAGAGAAGCAAGCTTATACACCCTCTGTGTTAAAAGAGCACCTCTGCAAAGTCGCTGCCCTCATCACAACCCAACGCTTACAGAGTGCAACGCTTTTTTTTCCTCAATTAAACAAGCATACACCTGACTGGCAAATCGAACAGATGATTTTGCATTTTGAATCCAAGACCTATCAATTTTTAGATTTAAAAACTCAAAAAAACCACCCTCATGCCCTCAAATCCATTGAGTGGTACCTTCCGGATGCAACCGAAACGGCGGTGCAAACCGCACAAATCATTGCCGCCAGCATTCGCTATACCAGAAATTTGGCCAATTTACCGGCCAATATTTGCACCCCCACTTATATGGCAAAACAAGCGCAAATTTTGGATGCAGAATGGGACTCCATCACCACCAAAATTATGAACAAAGATGCCATAGAAAAACTTAACATGGGCGCATTCTTAGCGGTTGCCAAAGGCAGCACAGAACCGCCTCAATTCATTCAAATCAAATATCAAGGCCCAGGTGTCGGCGCCGAACCCCCGATTGTCTTAATTGGAAAAGGGATCACCTTTGATTCAGGCGGGATTTCATTAAAACCCGCAGAATTTATGGAGGAAATGAAGTTCGACATGGCTGGCGCAGCCAGTGTACTCGGTACTTTGCAAGCCTGTGCTACGTTAAAATTGCCCATCAATGTCATCGGTTTGCTCGCCTGCACCGAAAACATGCCTAGTGGTGCGGCTACCAAACCAGGGGATGTCGTCACCTCCATGGCCGGCCTTACTGTTGAGATTACGAATACCGATGCCGAAGGCCGTTTGGTATTAGCCGACGCTCTCCATTATGCCAAACAATTCAACCCAAAATTTGTAGTGGATATTGCAACCCTTACTGGGGCAATGGTGATTGCTTTGGGATATATTACCACTGGATTTATGAGTAATGACCAAGAGCTGAGTGAAAAAATGGTCGCCGCTGGCGAGCACAGCCAAGAAAAAGTTTGGCGCATGCCACTCGATCCCGCCTACCAGGATATGTTAAATAGTCCTATAGCGGATATGCTCAATGCCCCACTCGGCCGTGTCGCGGGCGCGATCACAGCAGCCTGTTTTTTATCGCGGTTCGCCGAATCATTCCGTTGGGCACATTTGGATATTGCAGGCACAGGCTGGGTATCAGGGAAAGATCGTTGTGCTACAGGGCGTCCCGTCGCATTATTAATCCAACTTCTACGAGACTTGGTTGCAGAACATGCGAATTGATTTTTACCTACTTAACGAAGCCGCGCCAGAAGCCTTGTGGCTAACTGCCTGTCGTTTACTTGAAAAAGCCTATTTGAAAAAACATCAAGTTTTCGTGTATTGTGCACATCAACAAGATGCGGAACATTTGGATGAACTATTATGGACATTCAAACCGGATAGTTTTATTCCCCATCATATTCAGGGAGAAGGTCCTGAGCCACCGCCACCGATTCAAATTGGATACAGTGAAGAGCCACAAGGCTTTAACGATATTCTGTTCAATCTCTCTCCGACCATACCGACTTTCATAACACGGTTTAAACGTATCATTGAAATTGTGTCTGCAGATGAGGCTGCCAAAACTATTAGCCGAAACCATTTTAGAGAATATCGTAAAAAAGGGTTTGAACCACAAACGCATAACATTACCCATAAAGCTTAGGATCTGGTTCAACGAGGTTGAACAAAAAGGTTTCGATCCCCTCATCCGCCCTATCGGGCACCTTCTCCCGGAGGGAGAAGGAAATCCATTCAAAATTCAAAGGCAACCATTCAGAATGGTTACGAATATTTATCCATCAAATACTGCCCAACTGCCAACACACCCATCGCCTCTCCTCCCTCAGGCTTTCCAGGTTGATTACCAATATTCCAGGCCATAATGTCAAAATGTAACCAATTAATTTCAGGCTTTACAAAATATTGCAAAAATAACGCTGCAACAATGGCTCCAGCATAAGCGGATGGCGATGAATTCATGATATCCGCTATCTTTGATTCAAATAACAATTGATAATTCTGAAACAATGGTAATTGCCAGATGGGATCAGAACACTGCACGCCATAGCTTTGAACTTCAGCTGCCAACGCATCGTTGTTGGAGAACATGGCTGAAATTTCCGTCCCCACAGCAACCCGTGCTGCACCAGTTAAGGTGGCAAAATCAATCAGAATCTCTGGGGGTTGTTCACAAGCTTTCACCAAAGCATCTGCAAGCACCAAACGCCCTTCTGCATCCGTATTGTCAATTTCGACCGTCATACCATTGCGCATGACCAACACATCACCAGGTCGATACGACTGCTCACTCACTGCATTTTCAACAGCCGGAATGAATACTTGTAAATAAATAGGTAATTTTTCACTCATCAGCCATTTGGCCAATCCTAAAACTTGGGCTGCTCCCCCCATATCTTTTTTCATCAACCGCATGCTGAAGGAGTTTTTGAGATCTAATCCTCCTGAATCAAAACACACGCCTTTTCCTACTAGCGTGACATGCGGGTGCGAAGCATCCCCCCAAGCCAAATGAATCAACCGTGGGGCAGACGCCGCAGCGCGGCCCACCGCATGAATCGCTGGATAATTATGGGTAAGCAACTCTTCTCCAACCAAGATTTGACACTGAGCGTGGTATTTTTCAGCCAATTCCGTTGCAACAGCCCCCAATCCTTCAGGATTCAGTAAGTTTGGCGGAAAATTGATCAAATCCCTGACCAAAAACACCGCATCGGCTTTGTTCACCACTTTAGGCAAATACTGGGGGTTGATTGCCAAAACTCGCGGTAATGGCAAAACTTTTTGGAAATGATCAAAACGATATTGGGCCAAAGCCCACATCAATACCGCACGCTCTGACACCGCATTCGTAATCTGGTATGTGCCAGGCGGTAATTTCAACGCCGCAGTCGCCAGCGCCACCGCATCTGAAGCCTCACCAGCACCCATATAGACTTTTGACAAGGCACCTTCTTCGTTCCAGATCAAAGCCATTTCACCGATTTTTGCACCAAATTGCATCACGGCCAACGTGCGTCGCTCTGAGTCAGAGCAGGGTTGAAACGTTTTATATTCCGCAATATTTAACAGGGTCAGCGGAATAGCATGGCCACTAATAGGTTGATAAAATTGTTGTGATTTCATGATTTCACCTTAATTTTTCCGCGAAATTGGCTAATTCGTACCCCACAAATAGCGAGGGTCGCGACATAAATGACTGCCGCGATACTGACATGCCACAGTAACCATCCCAGGCGTACAAACCTAGTCCATTCCATCCAAATGTTCAAATCAGCTTTTATAAACAGCAGATAAGCCGTCATAGCAATACTGGCGACCACCAATTGCAACAAATAACGCCCCCAACCCGGCTGTAAATGAAAAATCTTACGACGGACCAGTAATACCAACAATACCCCACAATTTACATAACTAGCAATGGAAGAAGCCAACGTTAGCCCTGCGTGCGCCAAAGGACGAATGAGTAAAGCACAGAGTATGGAATTCACAACCATGGACCAGATACCCACTTTGACAGGTGTTTTGATATTTTGGCAGGCATAAAAACCCGAGGCCAACACTTTCACCAGCATAAACCCAGGTACGCCAATCGCAAGTGTGATGAGACTTTGTTGAGTTTGCACCACATCCCAAGCACTATATTTCCCATAAGCAAAACACGTTGCGATGGCAGGCATCGCGAACACCGCTAGTCCTATTCCTGCAGGCAATCCAATGAGTAACAACAAACGCAACCCCCAATCTAAAGCTTGCGAAAAGTGCTCGATATTTTGCTCAGCCTTACGTCGGGACAAATGCGGTAAAATAACGGTTGCGATGGCCACTCCGAATACCCCTAACGGAAAATCCACCAAACGATCAGTAAAATATAACCAAGTCACTGAGCCCACGGGTAAAAAAGAAGCAAAAATGGTGTCAATCAATAAATTAATTTGGGCGACTGAAACACCAAACAAAGAAGGCACCATTAATTTCATGACCCGACTGACCCCATCATCATGTCGTTTCAATTGGGGTTTAATTAATAAATTGCGTCGGTACAAAAATGGAATTTGAAAAGCTAACTGGACAATACCAGCTATCAACACTCCCCACGCTAATCCCACAACCGGGATCGCGCAATGGGGACTTAAATACAGAGCACAGACAATCATACTGATATTCAAAAAGACCGGGGTAAACGCTGGGACACCGAAATAGCCATAGGTATTCAAAATAGCGCCTGCCATACCCGTCAATGAAATCAACATCAAATAAGGAAAAGTCAATTGCAACATAGTACTGGCCAAAGCAAACCGTTCAGAATCAGCTCCAAAACCAGGCGCAAAAATCCGAATAATAATCGGCGCTGCCACAATGCCAACCACCGTAACCAACATCAATATCGTGCTCAAAGTCCCCGCAACTCTTGCTAAAAAAGTCCGCACATCTTCTAGGGACCGAGTTTGTTGATATTCCGAAAGAACCGGTACAAATGCTTGAGAAAAGGATCCCTCCGAAAAGAGTCTGCGCATAAAATTAGGGATTTTGAACGCCACATAAAATGCATCCATCCCTGCTGCAGCTCCAAATAATTGCGCAATCACCATATCGCGCACAAAACCCATAATCCGCGACAAAAACGTCATCAGCGACACCAAAGAAGTCGAGCGCAACAAACTCGTTTGTTTCAAGATATTTCCTTATGATTTAGGGAGGATATAGTGAATTGATTTTTAATTGACTATATAAATTATATTGAGAGGGATGAAGATATTTTAACATTCGACAAACATTGCGCAACAAGAATAAAAGGTCGCGGCTACATCATCCAGAGCGCAACTGCCTATATTGATGCTTGTGATCCGACTCATGCTCAGTACCATCCTCGCCAGACAACCCTTTGAATAAAGTCATATGGTAATTGGCAACTTGACAAGGTTTATTAAAAAAGGCACAGAGACAACGATACAGATAGCGTCCGAGGGGTTCTTTCTGGTGGATAGAGGGGTTTTGATCAAAGATCCTTTTGATCTGTTCTATTTTTTCTTGACCCATCAGTTTTGGATCGTCAAGCTTAGCGAGCATAGCCCCAATACATTTTAGTTTTTGAGTTTTATATATATCTGAAATAGTTGATTCCACATCGGCATGATAGTCATTGAGTAATTTACGTAGCCCTAGCTCTACAGGAGCAGCCAGCCTACTGAGGGTAAACGCTACCCCTATATCGGGCTGTGTCTTTTGCAATTGTAGCGTCGTCAGATAGGTCTTCAGATCACAAACTTCTAACAAATCAGCAGCGCCGACAAGCTGCATCTGATCAAAGCGTTGAAAATATTCTTTTATCTTTTCTGTTCGAATAATGTGACGCAATTCGGAATTAGGCATTGCTCTTTGTATTGCTCTTTCATCCGTACCGGGAATGGCATTCAAATAGTTCTCGATATCGTCTGGTCCCTGCTGTTCAGTCAATAAATCCAAATGATTCACAATCAAAGCCAAATGATGCACAGAAATATCAGGTTTCTCTAAGATTTCGTCAATATGCGTATGTAATTGATCTTTGATGGCACCATGCAAGGGCCCCAAATAGCGAGCTAATTCAAAATCCACATGGTCTTTATATTCCAAATTATCGTTCACCGCTTTCGTTTGCATACCTAGCTTGAAAAGATCTTCAAACTCTAAAGTAGCAATGATTGGTTTGAAATACGTCTCTAATATTGAGACCAGATCATCGCTGTCTAAATTGAGTCTTTGCTTTAAGTCAATCCCATGTGCTTGGATTTTCCTATAATTATCATCTACTCTTAACGCCGTCTGAATGTTGTCAGAATCATCATCTGAAGGCTGCTCATACAATCCAATGCCAAATTCTGATTGATAAAAATCAATTAGCTTTTTATACATTTCAGCTAGTGTTCGCTCAGACATGATGGTAGTGATACTCTGAACAGCACTATTATTTTCCTCACCCTTCAGCTGTCGTTGACGCTTAAGCACCGACACAAACAAGCTATCTAAATATAAATTCACACACTCGCTTTGGGCATCGGTTCCGACATCCGTTTCGAATATAGATTGTCGAATACGATTTTTTTCGATCGCATCTTGTAAATCCTTTAATTCGGCAACATTGGCTGAGACGATCAGTTGATCACAATAACTGGTTAATAGAGGCACCATATCGTCAACAGGGTCAAGCATACAATGCACAGCATATTGTTTTAAAAAGGGAAATTTTTGCGGGTCTTGTACAAAACAACCCATTTTCGGATAAGTTTCGTTGTCATTCACTGCTAAAATTTCTATCCCCAAAGCCTGCAAGTATACTTGCTCAAGTTTAGAAAACATGTCGGAAACATCGGTCTGTTCGACCACATCCATCAAACTATTCATTCAGGAATCGATCAATGTGTTTAATTAAATTATAGTATTGATTACCACAAAAGCAATTGTTGCCATAAGTGTAAATCAGGCCAAGTGTCTTAACGACAATCCATGACACATTACGATAAGCAAGCCTCATTAGATAATTATTTAAGTAGTTTGGGCCTTGGCCCAACAAAAATATCTTTGCTCTGCTTCGTTGGGCCAAGGCCCTACCTACCATTTTTTTAGATATACCTTTCACGAATGGGTTTTAGGACCAGATGACAATAAAGACGTCTACTTCCCGGAGATACGAAGAGGGATACCGGGCTTCAAGAGATGAATTGCAACAAACCCTAGTAATTTAGTAATTTAAGATACCGTTTTTCTAAATTTTAACTTGACAACTGCATTCACCTTAGGCATTATTAGGAAATATTAGTATTTTTTTGTTTTTATGGAGTCTTGTTGTGGCAAATATTAAGTCGGCTGTGAAGCGTGCACGTCAGAATACAAAATTACGGCAACGTAATACCAGCGCACGTTCAATGTTTCGCACTTTTGTAAAACATGTGCTGAAAGCCGTTGAGTTAAAAGACAAAGAAGCTGCTACAAAAGCTTTTTCTGTTGCACAACCAGTCATTGATAGAGCCGTAACCAAAGGGCTTATTCATATTAACAAAGCATCAAGAATAAAGAGCCGCCTGTCTGCAAGAATCAAAGGCATAGCTGCTTAATCCAGCGTTTCCGTCGCTCTAAGTCCGAAAACACCCGAACCGGTATACCGGTTCGGTTTTTATTTGAGATAAAAACAAGCGTGTCAGACCGGATTTATTAATTACCTACATGGAGAACACAAGGCCTATGGCGAAAGAAGATCATATTGAAATGGCTGGTACCATACTGGATACATTACCCAATACTATGTTTCGTGTAGAATTAGAGAATGGACACATCATTACTGCCCACATTTCCGGACGGATGCGCAAAAACTACATCCGAATCCTTACGGGTGACAAAGTCAAAGTAGAATTAACCCCTTACGATTTAACCAAAGGACGTATTATCTTCCGCGATAAAAACGATAAATAAGCAGGTCCTTACAAAACATATAGACAAAGAGAAAGGGATGTTTAATACATCCCCAATTTTTTTCCAGTAATTCCAACAAGTACCCTATCACATTACCCCATCTATACTCACTAATTATTTTTCGGTATAGAAGTATCTGCGTCGATATTCTGTAATAATTGTTTAAGGTTGTTTTGAACAAAAGAACTTTTATAAAAGAAACTCGATACAATGTCGTGACAAAACGAATCCATTATTTTAGATTTCTCTTCCGCTGCAGGCCAAAAACACTGATTTTCCACAGCAAAGCATGAATCATACAAATAAAGTGGCAGCCCATTTAAAACATTCAAAAGAATGAGTATAGCCATACATGAAAGCATGACCATCACGCCCACAGATATACAGAGCAAATCAATAGCACGACTCGCAAGATCCAATACAACCAAAGGTGTGCTCAAACCTAAAACAGTTGGAATCGCCGCAGCAAAACGCATCAAACGGAGCATCCAAATGACTATCGGATTATGTTCTGCGGGTATACTCTGAGTTAAATTGGAATAAATACTTTGTGTTGCGAACCTAAAATGGTTTATTCCTCTATTTTGAGTGATGTCTTTACTTATTTGGAGTTTAATTGAATTCAAACTACTCTGAGTACCGCCTTCGATTTGCATCAGCTGACTGGCCTTTGCTTGCAAGACTCTTAATCCTAAATTATATGTTTCAGTTTCTGATATTTGAACGTCCGTTTCAGTATCAAGCAGCACAAATTTATCATCCTCTACCCGATATTGTTTCCCCAATTTCATACACGCTGCCTTTTCTACATCTCTTTCATACTGATCAAACGTAATCAGATTTAATAAGGGCCGCTCTATCCCATTACGCAGTGTCCGCACTAAAGAATACACGATACTATTCAGTCGTAAAATCAATAACTGAGTTAAAACCGTAACACCTATTATTAAAAGAGCAGCAACCACAAGCAAAATACCTAATATCGCCATGCAAAAACGGTATAAAAAATATAAAAGGCTAGTTGATTGTCGGTATTGAAAAAACAGCCCATAGATCAAGTTATCTACAAGCCCAAAATTTAAGCTCAATAACCAATATTTCAAAACATATTTATTATGTTGTTCTATATTAAGATCGGAAAACGTTTGTTGCGGATCAGGAGATCTCTTAAAGTTGGCCAGCAAAAAATGAGCTGTTTTCTCTACGAAACGACTTGGATTTTGAAATAAATGCGCCATGCTCAACTCAGGCATTGTATGAATATAATGTTGGAATAATTGATTAGGCAATTGTTTGATTTTTTCAGATTGCGTCGAGTTTAATTTGCGTGCAAAACTGTCCACATGGCTGCTTGTTGGGCTGAGAAAAATAGGATCAGATCTTTTGAGGGTATTCAGGTCATCGCGGTCAATGGAACTAAGCGTTTCAAAGAAAATGGTTCTTAATTGAAATTCAAACCGCTCTGGATCAATGAACTCATGTTGGGGAACATCCACTGCATTCAAACGATAATGCATTAGTTCTAATGCTGTTTCAGCTCGCATTTTAATACTCTTTCTGTAAAAATTACGTCAAACTAGCATAAAACAAAAATAAAGTACACTCAGTGACAGCCCTCAGATACTACTTACGAATTCCCAGCTATCATCATTTCTGCAACCAAAACAGAACCACAGCGCGTTGAACTATTAGGGTTAAGGTCTGATCCAACCGCCACAATATTCCGTAACATGTCTTTCAAATTGCCGGCAATTGTAATCTCTTCTACTGGAAATTGAATTTGACCATTTTCCACCCAAAATCCGAAAGCACCTCTGGAATAATGACCCGTTAGGACATTCACCCCCTGCCCCATCAATTCGGTCACATACAAACCCCGGTCCAACGTTTTTAACATGGTAGTCAAATCCCCACTGGTCGGATCAACTGTCAAATTAAATACGCCACCCTGATTCGCTGTGGTTTTTAAACCCATTTTCCGCGCAGTATAAGAATTCAACACGTATTGCTGCAAAACACCGTTTTGAACGATGATATTGGGTCGTGTTGTAACGCCCTCACCGTCAAATAAAGCCGAACCTAATCCACGTTTGAGCCAAGGTTGTTCGTAAATTTGCACTGTTTCAGGAAGCAATTGTTGTCCAATTGAATCCAATAAAAAAGAATTTTTTCGGTAGAGATTAGAGCCGCTAATGGCCCCAATGAATGAACCAAAAAATCCGCTTGATAAGCGTGAGGAGAATAAAACAGGTACTTTTTGCGTCGCTATTTTTTGAGCATCCAAACGGCTAACAGTGCGCTCTACCGCACTTGCCGCGACCGCTTCCAAACTCAGCATATCCATGGCATTGCGCGCAGTCGTATATTCATAATCGCGTTGCATATTTGCAGAACTTTCATTTTTGGCAACCAAAGAGCAGCTCACCGCATGTCGACTTGACTCCAGCATGCCCAAAAAACCTTGGCTATCTGCATGTCCAAGATTAAATTGATAGGTAGCAAGATTCACGCCATCCGAGTTCACGATACGTTTGTCCAATGCGCGGGCATGCGCTTCGCATTGTATAGCCTGCTCAATCGCAGACTCGGGCGTAATCCCCCAAGGATGAAGCAAATCCAAGTCGTCATACGGTGCTGAGTGCGGTTCAGGATCTGGCAAGCCAAAGCAGGGATCGCTTGCGCTGACTTTTGCAATTTCATACGCTGCCGCGACCATATCATCCAAAGCTGTGGGAGAGGTATCACTAGAACTTGCACTGCCTTTGGCTTTACCAATGTATACGGTGACACCCACACTATTGTCTTCACTAAACGCGATGGTTTCGACCTCGCCCATTCTCACATCAACTGAAAAACCACTGTCTAAACTCACGCCCACAACTGCATCACTCGCACCTTTTTTCTTAGCCCTTTTCAGGATATCCAACAGCATTGTTTGCAATTCATCTGTTGACTTTGAGGTCACTATAAGGTTATTTTGCGGTAATGTCTTCATAAGCTCACCTTTGATTTGAACAGGACTTAAGTTCTTCTAAATGCAATCGAGTATACGAGATAACTATGTTAAGAGCACGTAAAAAAATACTTTTCAGTCTCTTTTTATCATTCTGGTTCCTCTGCCCAATGGTCTATGCCAAAGCTTGGCAGCCACTGGTTTCAGGGTTGGAATATCTGGATTTCAAATATCAGTCGCTATCTCAGTGGTCCCACATTCATGCGTTTCGTATTGATCTGAAAACCATGCATTTGTCTGTGCTTATGGCAAAAGACTTACCGCAACCTTATGCTTCTGCACAGACCTTCAGGCATTATGGGCAAGGGCTCTTGGCCATCAATGGTGGTTTTTTTAATCCGAATAGAACCCCTTTGGGATTACGAATTAGCGACCAACATATTTTAAGCCCTCTACGCCAAATTAGCTGGTGGGGCGTATTTTTTATCAAAGACCAACAAGCGTTCATTACCACCCCGCGCGACTTTCGAATTAAAGAAAATATTGAATTTGCAGTACAGTCTGGTCCACGCTTAGTTGTTAACGGCCAAGTTCCGCTTTTGCGACCCGGCTACGCAAATCGCTCAGCTTTGGGCATCGATAAGCACGGTAAGCTAATCATTGTCGTTACGGAAAACCTGCCTATCTCTACCTCTGACTTAGCCCATATATTAGTAGCCCCTCCTTTAAATTGTGTCGATGCACTCAATTTAGATGGCGGAAGTTCCAGCCAACTTTATGCTAAAATAGATCGCTTTAAATTAGATGTTCCTGGATTTAGCCAAGTAAGCGATGCTATCATTGTTAAGCGGAGATAAGATTCATATGACAAAATTAAGCGTGAACGTCAATAAATTAGCGACCATCAGAAATTCGCGCGGCAAAAACAACCCAGATGTACTCAAAATGACGCTGGACATTATTACTTATGGTGCACAAGGAATTACAGTGCACCCACGTCCAGATGGCCGGCATATTCGCAAAGAAGATGTGAATGCCATTGCAAACGCGATCGAAGTTGAATTTAATATTGAAGGCTATCCCGATCAACATTTTTTAACTTTAGCCAGCGCGGTCAAACCAACACAATGTACCCTAGTTCCTGATCCACCACATGTATTAACCTCTAATGCAGGATGGGAAGTAGAGAAAAATCTGCCGTTTTTACGCGATACCATCGCAACGCTCCATCAGAGTGGCATACGAACATCCTTGTTCATTGACCCCATGCGTTTTACCCCCCAAGAATTAGACGCTTTAGCCAAAACTAAAACTGATAGAATCGAACTCTATACAGAAACGTATGCCGATGCCTTTGGCACCGATCGCTTACCTGAGATCCTCGCTGTTTATCAAAAAATTGCAACTGAAGTAGACCAACTAGGTATTGGGATCAATGCAGGCCATGATTTGAATTTAGATAATTTAAAGTATTTTATTCAAGCCATCCCGAACGTTGCTGAAGTCTCGATTGGTCATGCCTTGATATGCGACGCTTTGAATTTTGGCATGCGGGAAACGATTGGTCGATATTTGGATTGCTTGAAATAGTACTCGCATGTCATCCCGAGCATAGAGAGGGATCACTTAGTTTATGGCGCTGTGTTTTGGGTTTGAGATACCTTGCTACCTATGCAGATTGCCATTTCGGCTCAAATAAGCTATCATTTTCAACATTTTAATGTGTGTAGAACATCATGAAAACCTATATTATCGCGACTTTTTATCGTTTTTGCCCATTAGAGGATTTTGAATCACTCAAAGAGCCCTTGCTGGCACACATGCAAGCCAACCGAATTTTAGGCACCATCCTTTTAGCCAGTGAAGGTATCAATGGCGGCATGGGCGGTACGCCTGAAGATATGGCAACTATGTATGCAGCTATCCGTTCCGATGCACGGTTTTCTGATTTGTATTTCAAAGAAACCAGTTCCGATATGATGCCGTATGAAAAATCCAAAGTGAAACTACGCAAGGAAATTGTCAGTTTAGGTATCGCAGAGGTTGATCCATTAAAAACAACCGGCACGCCTGTTTCTCCTGCAGAATGGAATGAACTGCTGGCCGATCCCGAGGTTTTGGTCATCGATAATCGCAATACCTATGAGATTGAATATGGCACGTTTCAAAATGCTATCAATCCTAACACTGAAAATTTCCGTGATTTTCCTGCTTACATTCAAGAAAATTTATTGGATAAAAAGCATAAAAAAATCGCTATGTGTTGCACCGGCGGTATCCGGTGTGAAAAATCCACGTCTTATTTGAAAATGCTGGGCTTTGAACAAGTATACCAATTAGAGGGCGGCATCATCGATTATCTCAAAGCAGTCCCAGCAGAAGAATCTAAATGGCAAGGTGAATGTTTCGTATTTGATGAACGGATTGCGATCGCAGATGCATCGTAAGAATTGTAGGTTGGGCTAAGGCCCAGCCTAGCTAAAAAACTGTCTCACCTCTTCCTGGTCTGAAAAATGCAAATGCTCATCTCCGATAATTTGATAGTTTTCATGACCTTTGCCGGCAATCAAAACAATGTCTTCACTGCCTGCTGAGCTCAGCGCATAGCGGATTGCTTCACGACGGTCGACGAGGGTCGTGACGGCCGCATTAGGCACCAAACCCGTTGCAATATCACAAATAATGGCTTCTGGATCTTCATGCCGCGGATTATCACTCGTCACCACCACGTAATCCGCTTGTTCGCAAACCACTTTAGCCATAAGGGGGCGTTTGGCCTTATCACGGTTACCGCCACAACCAAACACAACCCATATTTTCACCTGCTCTGATGCTTTCAAACTCACAATAGTCTTCATCACATTGTCCAATGCCGCGGGCGTATGAGCAAAATCAACAATCACATAAGGCTTGTGCGCCACAATTTCCATGCGTCCAGGCGTACCGGTCAAATTTTCCATGATTTCAATGACGGATTGCACAGGATAACCATGCGCCAATAAACTGGTATACACTGCCAAACTATTATAAATATTAAACAAGCCCAAACTTGGAGTGGTCACAGCATGGCGACCCCATGGAGACTCCACGGTAAATTGACTACTATGGCTGAATAACTGATAGTCCACTGCACGGACATCTGCTGGCTTATGAATCCCATACGTCCATTGCCGCACGCCTTTGGGGACCACCGCAGCGATCTGTTGTACATAGTCATCATCTTGATTCAAGATTACCCACTCTAAACCAGGTTTGGCAAACAGACTGGCTTTGGCTTGCAGATAGGCCGTCATGGTCTGATGATAGTCTAAATGTTCATGACTTAAATTGGTGTAAATGGCTTCCTGAAACCTAATATGATCGACGCGATGCTGGTCCAACGCATGCGAGGAAACCTCCATACACATTTGTGAAAATCCAGCTTGTAAATGCGTAAACAAAAGGCGCTGGACCTGCAAAGCATCCGGGGTAGTATTGTTCAGAGACTCCAAATTGGGCACTTGCCCATAACCCAATGTTCCCATATAAACAGAAGGCCTTCCTAGTAGCTGGTGCGCTTGGGCTAATTGATAAGCGATGGTGGTTTTGCCGTTCGTCCCGGTCACACCCACGATGGACATTTTCTCGGAAGGATCGTGATAAAAACGACTGGCTACTGCTGCTAATTGTTCTACAAGCTGCGGAAAAGGGATACAAGGAATCGTAGAGGGTAAAACCACGTCCTCTGGAAACTGTACTGGGTCATACAAAATTGCACGCGCACCCGATTGATGGGCTTGCGCGATGTAGCGCCGGCCATCCGCCACCGCACCAGGATAAGCAATAAATAAATCGCCCAATCTCACATGGCGACTATCATTTTGCAAGCCCAAAATATCACAGTCAGGAAGGCTGCTGTCAATCCAGGGCTGGAGTAATTCCTGTAGTTTCATCCTTCGCTCCTTGTCGCGCGCGCAATCCAGTAGCTGAGTTCACAATGACGACAAAACTACATCACATGATCCGGAGCCACATCCAAAATCCGCAATGCAGAGCCCATTACTTTAGCAAACAATGGCGCCGCCACTTGCGCGCCATAATAGCCACCCTTGGTCGGTTCAGTAATAAACACCGCTACAATTAATCTAGGATTAGAGGCAGGCGCAATACCCACAAAACTGGACATGAAGCGCCGTTCTTGGTAACCACGAACCCCAGCTACCCGCGCAGTCCCAGTTTTGCCAGCAATGCGATATCCAGGAACCATCGCAGACCGACCTGTGCCGCCTTGCCCGTTTACCACATCCTCTAACATCACTAGTAATTGATCCGCTGTCTTAGCGGATATCACTTGCTCTCCGGCAGCCACGGTGGAACGATCTTGATGAACCAAACTTATGGGTGGCAAACGACCATGGTTCGCAAAAACCATATAGCTTTTCGCAATTTGCATCGCTGACGTAGAGACGCCGTAGCCGAAGCTCAGCGTTGCCAAAACAAAAGGATTCGCTTCACGTGCTGACACGATGGTACCCTCACTTTCGCCAGGATAGCCAGACTCAGTTCGTTGGCCAATACCGCAACGTGTTAAGAGATTAATTAACTGTTCGGGCGGGCTCATTAAAACCATTTTTGTCACACCCACATTACTAGAATGGCGGAGTACCCCACTGACATCCAATACCCCATAACCGTGGACATCTCTAATGATATGACCATGCACCATCATCGTACTCGGTCGAGTATCGATAATTGTATCCGGCGTTACGCGTTGCGATTCTAAAGCGCTGGCAATACTAAAAGGTTTGATTACCGACCCAGGCTCAAACAGATCGGTCAATGCTTTATTGCGATAGGTCTGAAGTGCATAACGATTACGCGCATTGGGATTAAAAGAAGGCGCGTTCGCCACAGCCAATACTTCTCCACTTTGCGTGTCCAATACGACGACCGAACCTGATTTCGCACCAAAACGTTCAATCGTTGCCTGCAATTCATGATAAGCAAAAAATTGGATCCGGTGATCAATACTCAAATTCAAGGTATGTCCAGCCCGTGCTTCTTTCAATGTTTCCAATTCTTCTATTACGCGTCCATAGCGATCTTTAACCACTCTCTTTTTACCATTGGTTCCTTCTAGCCAAGATTGATAGGCTAATTCCAAGCCTTCAATCCCAATATCATCCACATTGGTAAAACCTAATAATTGTGCAGTACTATCAGCCTCAGGATAGAATCGTTTGTATTCTTCTTGAAAATTAGTGCCCGGTATTTTGAGATCGGCTACATCCTTGGCACGTGCGGGTGGCAATTGACGATGTAAATAATAAAACTCATGGTTCTGCGCTTTATGTAAAAGATGTTTCAAATGTTTCGGAGCAATATCCAATAATCGCGCTAAGCGTGACAATTGATAAGACGTAGGATGAAACGTTTTGGGATTCACCCATAGAGATTGAACCGGCGTGCTGACAGCTAAGGGAACCCCTTCACGATCTAAAATCATGCCCCGGTTAGCCGGAATACTGACTATGCGCAAGCTGCGAGCATTCCCCTGACCTTGCAAAAATGAACGATGCAATACGGTGAGATCAACCATTCTCCACAGGAGTATGCTGCCTAATGTAAGAAAAAATATACCGATAACCCATAAGCGTACGCGATGATTTACTGAACTCTTTCTACTCATATGGTGTGTATTCTAATCATTTTTTTGGTGGTCGGTAATACCATTCTTAGCTGTTCCGACGCCAGGACTTCTACGCGTGAGGGGGTTGCTAAACTTGCCTGCTCTAACAATAATTGCCCCCATTGTAAACTCAATTGATGCGAAACATGTTCGGCTGACTCTAATTGGTTTAACGTCAAACGGTAATAGTTCGTGGTATAGATAACTGCCAAAGCACTTAACAAGACCACTATCATCAAACTCAGTCGGACGACGCTTGCGAAAGATAACCGCATACTCATCAATTGTCCATGAAAAAAGTTAGTTTGATTAATATCTCTTGCTGCTGCGTTCATGATTGCCTCTCTCCTATGCGCAATATTGCGGATCTTGCGCGAATATTGTTGTGTATTTCCCCTTCCGTGGGCTTAATTGCTCGTCCTATGCGGCGCAAACGACCTTCTAAATGGTTTGCTTTGACTGGGATATGCTTGGGTATTCTCACACCTTGTTCCGCTCGCTGCATAAACTGCTTTACGATCCGGTCTTCAAGGGAGTGAAAACTAATCACTGCCAAACGTCCTCGTCCCGCCAGTACCTCCAAAGTTTGAGCTAAACAAGCTTCTAAATCCGTCAACTCTTGATTCACGTAGATCCGAACTGCCTGAAAAACTCTTGTGGCTGGGTGTTTGTGCTTCTCCCATTTGGGATGAGCTGCTTTGACCACTTCAGCCAATGTTACAGTGTCTTGTATTGGTGCCTTGCTCCGTTCCATCACAATGGCCCGTGCGATGCGCCGCGAAAAACGTTCCTCACCATACGTAAAAAACACATCCGCCAAGTCACTTTCTTTTGCTTCATTAATAAAGTGCGTTGCATTCAAACCTTGTTGCGAATCCATCCGCATATCCAATGGTCCCGCTTGCATAAAACTAAATCCGCGTTGTGCATCATCAAATTGAGGTGATGACACCCCTAAATCCAATAAAATGCCATTTACTTTTCCTGCAATACCCCATTCCTGTGCTGCCTCAGTCAAGCCTGCAAAAGAGCCCTGTCTGATATGAAACCGTTCGTCTTGAGAAAAATGAGTCTTTGCGTAGGCGATTGCGGCCCAATCTTTATCTAAAGCAAACAATCGTCCTTTTGGGCCTAAGCGCTCTAAAATTGCGCGCGTATGCCCTCCTCTACCAAACGTCCCATCGATATACATCCCGTCTGGGATAATGGCTAAGGCTTCAATCGCTTCCTCAAGCAAAACTGGTTTATGACTGTTCACGTTTCCACTTACAAATAAAGTTTTTTACAAATAAAAGGTCTTCAATTCATCAGGCAATTGTCCCATGCGAGCAGACTCTTCTTGCAACCAATGATCCCGTCGAGCTTCCCACAATTGTTCTGACCACAGTTCAAATTTTGCACCTTGGCCAATCATCAATACTCGTTTATCCAATTGCGCATAATCGCGCAAAACTTGTGGCACCAATAAGCGTCCTGTGCCATCTAACACTACATCCGTTGCATGTCCAATCAACAACCTCTGAATACGGCGTGCAACCGGATCAAAACTTGGTAAGCGCTGAATTTTTTCTTCAATCACTTGCCATTGCTTCAGTGGATACAGTAATAAACAGGTCTCTTCGGTATCAATGGTTAAAACCAACGCATTGTCAGAATCAGTACCCAATGTATCCCGATAGCGCGTAGGGATTGCAAGGCGTCCTTTTCCATCAATATGTATTGCATTTATACCACGAAACATGTTTTTACCCAGCTTAATCCCACTATTTTCCACTTTTCGGGAGATTATACCACTTTTATACACTATAGGGTGATCTTTTTGTTTTTGTCAAAGTAAAAAGGTAAATTTAGTCTGGTTTTGGGGTAAGGGTCATTCTAAAAGATCACCAAAAATTAGGGTCTGTTGGCAATTCAAACCGCTACGTCCCGCGGCTTGTCCGGGGGACGTAGTTCGATCTTTATCAGCACAGTCAGTCTTCGTCTTGTTCAGGATCCCTGGATTCCGCAAACAAGTCGCGGGACGTAGGTCTTCTGAAGATGAATTGTCAACAGACCCTATTGGTTTTAATCAAATTTAATGTAGGTTGGGCCTTGGCCCAACATCAAAGCGCAGCGCTTCATTAGACTTCTGGCATAACCCGCGCCTTTTGTTTTATTGCGGCGTTACAAACGTTTCTGCGGTGCTCTTTTACACATGTAAACTCCGCTCCTCGAAATGTTTATGTCTTGCACTAAATCAAAATTCACAGGTTATGCCAGAAGTCTATTTAACAAATAATGGTGCGCTGCGCGCGTTGTTGGGCCAAGGCCCAACCTACATTCAACCCAAAAAAAAACCCCAACTACTTTGGTAGTTGGGGCTTTAAAATCACTTCAATTATAAAACGCGTCGAAAGCGTTTCTCGAGATAGTTGACTTAGCGCATGCTGAGCGCAGCAGGTGTTTCTTTCAAAGCTGCTTCCAAATCTTGTGCAGCACGATCCAAATCGCGCTTCAATTGAGTTGGAGCACCTGAGGAATGCACCGCTTTACCAAACACACCAAAAGCACCGGCTGTCGCAACTGCAGTCACTGCAGCAGCTGTGTTCAGATCCAGCGTCAATTTCGCAGCCACAAAGTTCAACACAGTTGAAATCATGCTGGAAGCTTGGATAGCAGCAAGATAAGGCACTAAAAATGCAGGCGTTGCAACACCTAGCATTGTCATCACTGCCACTGCCGCAACCGTCGTAGCAATTGCCAAAGCAAGAACCATCAAGACTCTGCCCCAGAATTGTCGGTTTGGATTAGGAGAACCAATCAAACCACCCGCTTGTTTTTGAATTTTAGCCAAATCATGACGCATAACATCAATCACTGCTCTGTTGACGATATCAGATTTCTGCAGAATTGTAGGCAGATTAGAAGAACGAGCAGGCGACGCATCTGTCATGCGAGTCTGAGATAATGGAGCATCCATATTTACTGAAACACGAGGAGGCGTCTGTTTAATAACAGAACTCATACCAACATCTAGATCATCAGAAGTGGCAGCACCAGAAGAGGTCACTTCTGGAGCAGTCAACTTATTGAAAGTAGATAACGCATACATAGCATGAGTCATCAATGTAAGAAGAGCCACATCGATTTTTAGCTCAGCATTAGTTTGACGATCTACGTTCGCTTGAGCAAATGCAGGATTTTTTGCCAATTTCTGTACAGAACGTAAAGCTTGCGCATTTTTGTCTGTAGTCCATAGACTACGCAATGACCAAGATGAAGTTTGATTTGAAGCCAGTTGCGTACGAGCAACCGATCTCAATTGCGCTTGCAAGCCAGTAATTTGCTCTTCAAGCAATAGGCTTGGTGCTTTACCAAAATTTTCTTCGACTCTTAATCGCAAAATATCTCTAGCCCTAGCAAAAATAAGTTCTTGTTGTACATGAACTTCAGCTTCAGCATTTTGTATCGCCACTTCGCCTTTAACAGTTAATAGTTTTTCAGAAGCCGCAGCGTGCTTCGCAACAGCCGATTGCAATTCTTCTTCGTGTTGATGAATCTCATCTTCAATAATAGCATCCTTTAGACCGGCTTTGTCTGCAACAGTTTGTAATGCTTTTCGTGCCTTTTCTAGTTGACTTTGCACGCGTAAAATTTCTTGTTGATGCTGCAAAAATCTATCATTATGTTCTTGTATAGCTGGCACAGCATGTTGTTCAAGAATACTTTTTGCCTTAAGAGCCGATTCCATTTCGATCTGCAACCGGATTACATCTTCGTGTAATTTCTGCAATTGAAGAGTAGTCCATCTGTCATGAGGGCTTACTTCGTCAGGCATCTGCAATTGTGTTGGCGCTGGTGGACGTCCATTACTAAGGCGTGATGGCATTCTGTGAGCAAAAGTGCCGCTAGAAACGGATAATTGGTTAGCGGACGGCTCAGAGAAAACATCATCACCCCATTCGCCAAAAACTGAATTCAATCCTGTTTCTCGTACTGAAGGTTGTACTGTCCTGAACGGTATTTCAACATCAGTTTGAGTGTGTAGGACACTGGAATTTATCACCGCGTGGTGTAAACTCGATGCTGAATCAGAATGTTCTGTACCGCCGTCTAAGTCTACATCGTGCTTTTGTTCTGTATTGCTTTCTGTTCTTAGGTCTACTTGTCTTTCCATCATTTTCTCCATCTACATAATAAACATCAGAACGAAAAATATTTTGTTCCTCAGTTCAAGTTAATCACACACATCGGTATTTATGACCTTACCCAGCATTTTTGCTTTTAAGTAGTTTGCCTGGGAATGCTCAACAAATAAACACGAAAAAGGGTTACGCGCCGGATTTTAACATAGAAACCCCAAAAAAACAGCCAATAGACATTCAAATTTCACAAAGATGCTTTTCTTAGAGCAATATTTATAAAAATAGGATATTTACAGATCAATGATTTGTTGTCCGCAGGACGTAGGCTGAATTATAGTGAATTGATTTTTAATTGCCTGCTAAAGGTAGGTTGGGCCTTACCCCAACGAAAAACTCCTGTTGGGCCGAGGCCCAACCTACTTCTTTTATTAATGGGTCAATTAAAAATTAAAAGACTATATAAGTACGTAAGCTGAACTATCAATGTGAATTCAACTGCGCAGCGATCCGAATCCCATGCAATACCAAATCTGGGACATGATGATCGTAGAGTTGACTGTGCTCAAACAAGGAGGCAAATCCCCCTGTGGCAAGCACCAAAACGTCTTGTTGCGGAAATTGTTCTTGTTTCATGCGTGCGACCAGTTCGCGACAGGCACCCAGCGCTCCGTAAAATGTGCCGGACTGAATGCTTTCAACCGTCGAACGACCGACAACCTGATCCATTTTAATAATATCCACCATGGGTAATTTAGCTGTATGGTTCGACAAGGCTTCTACAAACAGCCGCATGCCAGGCAAAATTGCACCCCCAAAATACGTTTTTTGTTTATTAATCACACAAAAAGTGGTGGCAGTACCAAAATCAATCACAATTAAGTTGGTAGCAGGAAATTGCTGGGTGGCAGCAATCGCATTGGCAATCCGATCTGCGCCCACATCACCCGGTTGTTTATATTGCACATTCAACCCAGTTTTGACCCCGGATTGCAGAAAAAAAGGCTCAATAGAGAGATATTTAATACAGGCAGCACGCAAGGAGTACTCTAAAGACGGCACCACAGAACATATCGCAACCGTGGTGATCCGCTCAGCGCTGCAACCATTCTCACGAATCACTGCTTTTAAAAAAATTCCGAGTTCATCTGAAGTACTGACTTTGGAAGTGTGACGAAAACGCAGGACCAAATCATCGCCAGAAAACAGCCCACCATAAATATGTGAATTTCCGACGTCTAAACAAAGTAACATGATGACACCTAGTAAAAAAAGAGCTCATGACAGGGCAACCACATCGTACGCTCAAAAGGAAGCCCCACTTTCCAAGCCCCCGTAACCGAGCCGTGGCCCTACTAACGAGTTTATTCATACAAATAATTAAAAAAGTTGGTCGATAAGCCGGGTTCTGTCGTGGACAATCATTCATCTAGGGCAAACGTCACCATTTGCCTCAAGCAACCTACCCAGATCCAACATGGGTCATGTCTGGTGATGAAACATCACCGGGATCTCTATTTGGTCTTGCTCCGAGTGGGGTTTTCCCTGCCACGCCTGTTGCCAGACGCGCGGTGCGCTCTTACCGCACCATTTCACCCTTACCCTCCAAAGAAGGCGGTATATTTTCTGTGGCACTTTCCGTAAGCTTACACTTCCCAGGCATTACCTGGCACTCTACCCTATGGAGCCCGGACTTTCCTCACTCAAACCGGAGTTTGACTGCGATTGTCTAACCAACTTTAGAGCATAGTATAGCAAAAATAGTGGAATTCGAATAGGTCTAGAGTATAAATTTGAGGTTGTTTTATATGTGATTAAATGTAGGTTGGGCCTTGGCCCAAAAGCAAAGCGTAGCGCTTCGATTAGAAATTAACCTAGCGCTGTGCGCATTGTTGGGCCAAGGCCCAACCTACATTTAATAATCATCTCACGAAAGAAATTATGAGACAGTGATTAACCGCGTGTACCAATAAATTCATCGTCAAAATAACGCTTAAGCTTGGTACGTAACGTTCCACGGCTTACACCCAGAACACGTGCTGCCTTAGATTGATTGTAACGAGTCAATTCCATCACAGTACGGAACAACGGACCTTCAATTTCTTCCATCACTAATTGATATAAATTCAAATTAGGATCTTTCAGATTCGATGAACTCAAATAAGATTTCACAACACTCACAATATGCTGAATCAACGCATCATCTGATTGTTGTACCGAATTTACTGTTAATGTCATTTTAAATCATCCCCAATAGTTATATAGATAAATAAGAACTCATTCATCATTCTCTAGCATAATCGATGCTACCTTGAGAAAATCTCTTGTTGCAAGCACACCAAGAAGACGAATAAGCCCTTACAGTTCGTACTTTTAGGTCTGTTTCTTATCAAAACAGAGCACATACAGACCACCATGGGCGCTATAATACCAATATTTTCAAATAATGTAAATATTGAATCAATGGCATTCATGGTTTTTTTGCAAATAAGCGATTATTTGACTTAGTCAAGCATGGATTTCCTTATTTGACCAAGCTAAAGACTGAACGAGATCCCACGAACAAGCCGCGGGACGTACATATTTGAATTATCAGCAGGCCCTAGTCTTTCTCAACCGAGAAACTCTCTCCGCACCCACATTCTCCCGTTTGATTCGGGTTTTGAAAAATAAATTTGGAGTGAATACCTTGCTTCACATAGTCCATGGTTAACCCTTTGAGATAAGGGTAACTGGCTTTTTCCACACAAATGGAGCGCTCTGCAGTCAATGGAAAAACCAAATCATCGCAGTGCGGAGCTTGAACATAATCCATGACATACGCCAAGCCAGAACAGCCCGTCTTTTTCACAGACAAACGTAAATTCTGATAAAGATTCTCTTCTAAATAAGTCACAATCCGCTGTTCAGCGGCAGCCGTGACATGAATTCCAAGTTCCAAACTTTGTGCAGATTGAATCGACACCGACATGATTTCCACCCTTTTCCAAAATGTAGCACTCAACCAATACAATGATAACTTTTTTTCTCCAAATTGTCATCACGACTAGTCTAACGTATACTGCTTTCTTTGTAAGAACTTGGAGTTCTCACGCATGGCACTACCTTATATATTGATTCTTTATTACTCCAAAACCGGATCCGTTGCCCAATTAGCGCAATATATTGCGCGTGGGGTGGCGTTTGTACCCGGGATTGAAGCCCGGGTTCGCACAGTACCGCCCGTATCACCCATTTGCGAAGCCTCTGCCCCTGAGATCCCGGAGTCCGGGGCTTTATACGCAAATTTAGATGATTTGCGCCATTGCTCTGGTCTGGCATTGGGTAGTCCTACCCGCTTTGGTGCCATGGCAGCACCTATGAAGTATTTTCTGGATGGAACCTCTTCGTTATGGTTGTCGGGTGAATTGGTTGATAAACCAGCTTGTGTGTTTTCTTCTTCTACCAGTATGCATGGCGGTCAAGAGACCACGCTCATCAGCATGATGATGCCACTCTTTCATCATGGCATGCTCGTATTGGGATTACCCTATACTGATCCCGAGCTTGGGCATACGAAGACTGGCGGCACGCCCTATGGACCCACTCATGTTGCCGCGGACCATCCGCCCGGTGAATTGAGTCAAGATGAAATCACTTTGGCCAAGAAAATGGGAGAACGCCTGGCTAAAGCAGCCTTGCAATTGCGCAGAGACCCCGTATGAAAGTCATCAGTTTTAATGCAAATGGCATCCGTGCTGCAGCACGCAAAGGATTTTATAGTTGGTTAGCCCAAGAACAAGCTGATTTTGTCTGTATTCAAGAAACCAAGGCGCAGCGCAATCAATTAGAGGCCATCCCTGACTATTTTCCGGCGGGATACCATTGTGATTATTTTGACGCCGAAAAAAAAGGCTATAGCGGCGTTGCCATCTATGCGCGCAAACCACCCATTGCTATTCAAAAAGGCTTTGGATGCCAGTATTGCGATACGGAAGGTCGTTATTTACAATTTGATTATGCGGGTTTAACGGTCATTTCCCTGTACTTGCCCTCAGGCAGCAGCGGGCCAGAAAGGCAAGCCGTCAAATTTCAAGTATTGGAGCGCTTTGCTCAGCAAATAGAAACTTTAAAATCCAACGGCAAAGAACTGATCATTTGTGGCGATTATAATATTGCCCATCGTAATATTGATCTTAAAAACTGGCGCGGCAATCAAAAAAACTCTGGGTTTCTTCCGGAGGAACGGGCTTGGTTGGATCATGTATTTGATAAGATCGGCTTGGTAGATGCCTTCCGCGTCTTGAATCAAGAGCCCGACCAGTATACTTGGTGGTCAATGCGGCAGCGCGCCTGGGAAAAAAATGTCGGTTGGCGGATTGATTATCAAATGATCACACCCGGCTTGGTGAACGCCTTGCAGGCTGTTAGCATTTACCGCGAACAACCTTTTTCTGATCACGCTCCGTTGATCATGACCTATGATGTACATGACACAGAATTCGGATAGGGTGTGACTATATCATGACAAAATTAACGATTGCTAGTTGGAATGTGAATTCTTTAACCATCCGCGGCCCGCAAGTATTAGATTGGTTTTCGGACAAAGCGATTGATGTACTGGCTTTGCAGGAAACCAAAGTCCCCGATGAGAAATTCCCACACCAATGGTTCGCGGATTTAGGGCTCCACGTCGTCTATTCTGGCCAAAAAACCTATAACGGTGTGGCCCTCATTGCGCGTGAGCCACTGCTCGATGTCTTTATAGAGGGCAACGATGTTGCGGAGCGGCGGATTATTGCAGCCACAGTCCGCGACGTTCGTATCATCAATTTGTATGTCCCCAATGGAAGTGAGCCTACCTCTGATAAATACGTATATAAATTAGCTTGGTTGGAAAAAGTCACCCAGTTCATTGCTGCTGAACTCCAACGCTATCCTAAATTAGTCGTGGTAGGCGATTTTAATATCGCACCCCAAGATTTGGATGTGCATGATCCCCAAGAATGGATAGATAGTGTGCTGTGCACCCCCGCCGAACGTGCTGCACTGGCCAAGATTCAAGATCTCGGATTACAAGATAGTTTCCGGGCGATGCATCCTGATACGCAAACCTATTCTTGGTGGGATTACCGCGCAGCCAGTTTTCGACGTAACCGTGGTTTGCGGATTGATTTGGTCTTATTAAGTCCGGCCTTGCAACCGCATTGCCAGATTGCTGAAATCGACAAAGAGCCCCGTCAAGCAGAGCGCCCTTCCGATCACGCGCCGGTGTGGGTCAGTTTAGGGTGAGGCACACTACGTCACCGTTGCGGAACCACCTCTTCATCCCAAACGTCGTGAGGAATCTCCTAACTGATAATACGGTGCTTTCTGCCGGAGTACCCTCACTACGCTCAGGATCTGAGGTATCGTCACATTTTATGTGTCGGTCCAACCTACATGGGAATGATAGAATTTTGCGCAATTTTATGGAGATACGTCCGAACGCATGCGCTACCGTTTTTATTCAACAAGAAATCAAAGGTATGCATAATTTTCTGGAGTAGCCTCTTTTCGAATAGCGTCAGCTTTGATTTAGTTGATCTTGTCCTGCCCTACGTTCTAAAACTTGCTTTATCTTCCATTTTTTGTTATCTTCTCACGTCATTTTGTAAGCAAAAACCAATAGGTAGGATGGGCGCAGCCCGACCTTCATTACACTAAATATGAGAGCTAAGATTATGAAAGCTGGAATTCATCCTGAATATAAAGACGTCAAAGTCACTTGTAGTTGTGGCAATATATTTGACACTCGCTCAACGGCCTGCAAGGATTTGAGCATTGAAGTTTGTTCTAATTGCCATCCCTTTTATACGGGAAAACAGAAAGTTGTTGACACTGCCGGCCGCGTCGGTAAGTTTCAAGAGCGCTATGCGAAACGCATACCTAAAGCGGACCAGGATTCTAAATAATATCCGGTTTTCTGAATCCATCATGGTGATGTGACGATTCACCGAGTATTTTTTCTAAACTCTATGAATCGTCGCTTTTTTATATATTATTTTCGCTGAATTATCTGCTCTAGGATTGTCTATCATGAACGATACTTTGTTGAAGCAACGCGCATTGCACTATCACGAATATCCAACACCAGGAAAATTGGGAGTGTATGTTACCAAACCCACCAATTCTCAGGATGATCTCTCGTTAGCCTACACGCCTGGCGTGGCTGAACCAGTATTAGAAATTGCAAAAAATCCGGAAGACGCCTATCGCTATACCGCCAAAGGCAATTTGATCGCCATTATGACCGACGGCACAGCAGTCTTAGGCTTAGGCAATAAAGGTGCATTAGCATCTAAACCCGTGATGGAAGGCAAAGCTGTGTTGTTTAAACGCTTTGCTGGTATCGATGTATTTGATATTGAAATCGATGCAGCCGATCCTCAAAGCTTTATTGCGACAGCTAAAAGCATCGCGCCTACCTTTGGTGGCATCAATCTCGAAGACATCAAAGCACCAGAGTGCTTCGAGATAGAGCAAGCTTTGATTGAACAATTAGATATTCCAGTGTTTCATGACGATCAACACGGCACAGCCATTGTCGTCGCCGCTGGTCTCCTCAATGCATTAGAATTGCAAAATAAAAAATTAGCCGATATTCAAATCGTGTGTGTCGGTGCTGGCGCTGCAGGCATTGCCTCCATGCGTTTACTCGTTGCATTGGGCGCAGACAAAGATAAAATGCTCTTATTAGACAGTGAAGGGGTCATTCATATTGAACGTGAAAATCTGAATCCGTATAAATTTGCATTTGCGCGTAAAACAGACAAACGTACCCTAGAAGATGCAATGGAAGGCGCAGACGTGTTTATCGGAGTCGCCAGACCCAACCTTCTGGATGCGTCACTCCTTAAGCTCATGGCCCCACGACCTATCGTATTTGCTTTGTCTAACCCTACACCCGAAATTTCACCTCATTTGGCCTTAGAAGCGCGCCAAGACTTAATCATCGCAACTGGACGCTCTGATTACCCGAACCAAGTAAATAATGTACTGTGTTTTCCATACATCTTCAGAGGTGCATTGGATGTGCGCGCTAGCTGTATCAATGAGGCTATGCAAATTGCTGCAGTAGAAGCGATTCGTCAATTAGTCCATAAACCTGTCCCTCAAGAAGTAAAAGATAATTACCCTCAAGTGACCGATTGGACATTTGGCCCTAATTATATTTTACCGAAGCCCATTGATCCCAGACTGTTAGAACAAGTCCCAGCGCAAGTAGCCAAAGCCGCTATTGCCAGTGGGGTCAATCGCATTACTCCTGAATACCAGAGTCCTGTAACAGGCGACGTTTAAGCCTGAGACTATTGTTTTATTTTTGACTCTGTCATCCCCGCGTAAGCGGGGAGCTATCCCAAATAGTGCAAACAATGGATTCCCACCTATATGGGAATAACTCAGTTCTTAAAACAACTCATATTTCTGACCTATTTCAGGTATGATGTTTGTATGCATCCCCTAAGGAGCCTATTTTGTCCAAATCAAAATTAACCATGACCGCTTGGGTAGTCTGCTTACTCGGCGCATTATTCTATGCTTATGAATATTTATTGCGGATCTCGCCAAGTGCGATGGAGGCATCCCTGCGTAATCATTTTGGTTTAACCGCCACAGGGTTTGGCCTATTATCTTCGGTATATTATTACGCTTACGTCCCTATGCAATTACCTGTAGGGGTCTTAATGGATAGATTTGGCCCACGCAGACTTTTGACGGTCGCTTGCCTCCTCTGTGTCATAGGCACCCTGTTATTTTGTCAAACCACAGATTATCAAATTGCCATCATAGGCCGTTTTCTAGTTGGCGCTGGTTCGGCTTTTGCATTTGTGGGCGTCTTAAAGCTTGCGACTATTTGGTTGCCTGAAGACCGCTTGGCGATGGTTGCTGGCTTCACTTCCGCGCTCGGAACGGGCGGTGCCATATTAGGTGACAACATGCTTTCAATTGTCGTCAACCACGTGGGGTGGCAAAAAACCGATACGTATACTGCCATTTTTGGCATCGGTTTAATCTTCGCATTGTGGTTTGGGATCCATGATCACCGCCGTGATTCAAAAAGCGGCGGTACCATCAATAGCTTCAAACGCAATTTGCTTGATTTGAAAATCATTGTGCGTAACAAGCAAATTTGGTTGAATGGCTTTTATGGGTGTTTGGTCTACCTTCCCACAACGGTGTTCGCAGAATTATGGGGCATTCCTTATCTTTCACATGCACATGCTATGACTGAATCCCAGGCAGGATTTGCAAATTCTTTACTTTTTTTCGGCTTTATGATCGGAGCCCCTTTGATGGGTTACATTTCTGATCATATGAAATGCCGGAAAAAACCCATGATTTGGGGTGCGGTGGGCGCAGCGGTCATGATGATGCTGATTCTTTATTATCCCCATTTGTCGCATCTCAATATTTATTTACTCGTCTTTACTTTAGGGCTGTTTTACAGCGCGCAAGCGATTGTATTTGCCGTTGGGCGTGAGTTAAGCCCGAATGAAGCGGCAGGAACCGCCATTGCTGTGACCAATATGATGGTTATGTTAGGGGCCATGGTGTTACAACCGCTTATCGGTCATTTATTGGATTGGAGTGCATGGTTACAACATTCACATGAACAAGCATTACTAAAAATTCCCATGCATCACATTACCCAATATGGGCCTGAAGATTACCGGTTGGCAATGTCTATTATTCCGATAGGGATTATCGTTGCAGCAATTTTAACTTTCTTTATTCGAGAAACCCATGCCCAAGCGCGAGACTAGTTTAGCATTACGCAACCCTTATCTTTTAGGGAGTATTATCTGCACGATTGGTGCGCTATTTTATTGTTATGAATTTGTTTTGCGCATCATTCCCGGCATATTACAAGAAGAGCTTAGAATGGCCTTCGGCAATCTTTCTGCCACTGCTTTTGGACAAGTCTCTGCATTATACTACTATGCGTATTCTCCGATGCAATTGCCAGTAGGTATATTGATGGATAGATTTGGTCCAAGATACCTGCTTACTTTAGCCTGTCTCTGTTGCACATTGGGTTCCCTGCTTTTCAGCTTTCCTGGCCTATTTATAGCGGGAACCGGGCGCTTATTAGTGGGCTTTGGCTCGTCTTTTGCTTTTGTGGGCGTATTGTCTGCAGCCACTAATTGGTTGCCCCTGCGTTATTTCTCTTTGGTCACCGGCTTGATGACCACATTAGGCATGTTGGGGTTGGTGTATGGGGAAATTCAAATCACTCATTTGGCGCATATATTAGGTTTAAAAGCGGTGTTAAATATGAGCGTCGTCGTCGGGCTCATACTGACCCTATTTATTTATGCTATCGTCCGCGACGCGCCTATTAAGCGCGATCATCATCATATGCCTTATGGAGAGTTTTTCAAACAAGTATGGCTGGTATTGAAATCTAAACAAATCTGGATTATTGCCATCATTGGCACATGTTTATACACATCTTTATCTGTGTTTGGTGAGTTGTGGGGCAAATCTTTTTTAGAGCAAGCTTTTGATTTGAGCAAGATTCAGGCTGCAAAAACCATATCGATGCTTTTTTTGGGATGGGCCGTCGGAGCACCGCTGGCAGGTTACATTTCTGATCAGATAGGTAATCGTCTCATGCCATTGACACTTGGCGCTGTTGGCTCGTTATTGTTCATTGGATTGATTTTATTCGATCAACATCTCTCGTATGTGCAACTCAATATCTCAATGTTTTTTTATGGCGTATTCTCTGCCAGTGAAATTATTGTCTTTATCATGGCGAAAGAGTACAGCCCTACTCAACAATTATCGGGTACAATATTTGCTGTCACCAATATGATTGTGTCTTTTGGCGGAGTGGTATTTCAACCATTGGTCGGAAAATTACTCGACTGGTCTGCGCATTCAGCGTCGCATCATTACATGCATCATTACTCCACCCACAATTATCAAATTGGCTTAAGCATTCTGCCCTTGTCTATGTTGATAGTGGTTATATTGGCTTTTAGTATGAAAATGCAAGCGAAAAAGAACTAGAGGGAGTCCTAGGTGAGAACGCCCAAAAGTGGTCGCTCTGAGATAACCAATGAAAAACAACCATATTTTTTATTTTAAGTTATAAAAACAACGGATCGAATAATTATTTTTGGTCTATTTAGTGAAACGATCACTTTTGGTGGCGTTACGCCACTCGTCCCCAATTCAATAACAATAAATTGCGGACTGATATCTCGACGTAAAATTTGACTCACTGGTGAATGTGAGTTAAGTTGAAACTATTCCAATGTCGTCAATTGAACTCCGAACTGTAATGACTGCGTAGAAATCATGAAAACAATCACTGATCTTTTAACAGATTTGCAAACCAGTACTAACGATTGGTATGAATATGCTAAAAGTATGTATAAAAGCGTTGCTTTTGAAAAAGGAACACAAATATCAGCGGATGATTTAATACCAAAATTGTTTGAAAAAATACAAGGTTCTTTGGCTATTCAAGAATTATCTTTTTTACAAATTCAACGTCTGATCCTTGCCGTTGGTGATGTCGTGAGGGAGAAAGAAGAAACCAAGGAAATAGGTTGGATTACTGCTTGGGCAAGTACAACCTATATGATTATTCAAGAAGAGCTCAATAAAAAATTACATCAGCTCGAGGCGCAACAGCGTTCTACAGATATTGCAAGTTTGTTATACACCATTAAGCTGCTTAATACTGTCAACCCTATAACACATAAAGCACGTCAAAAGCAGGATAAAAGTTATGCAGCATTGTCAGATGTGATGCGCGGAGAAGTCGCTAAAATACAAACAGAGATAACTGAATATAAAAATGCTGTAAGTGACCATGTGGTTTTAAACGTTACGGATTTTTTAAAAAAAGAAGAAAATTTTCTTATGTCTGAAGCACCTATTCAACAAAAATTATCACGACAAGGACAGATGCTTGCGAAGCTTAGCGATTTTGAAGAAATGCTAAGTAATTATGAAAATTATCTTAGTCTGCATACCGATGACATGACTCGTGGTAAATTAGATATTATTCAGGATTTAAATGATACATTACACAATCGGTTCTTACCTCCTTGTATGAAAATCTATAGAATGGAAGAAATTATCAATGTTCCTAATAATAAAAAATTATTAATGCACGATACTTGGGGAGAGAAATTAGTGAACTTTATCCAAGATATTTTAAGTATTATTTTTACTAGAACGCCAACCGCAAGTGAAATATATAAAGAAAATTTATTTTCCATGAAACAAGACGACGTAACAGTTCAAGAAACTATCACGCATGGTCAAAGAAAACCTGGTATTGCAAATAAATAAGACAAAAATATACAAGTGAAGCGCATATGGCTACGCCATCAGCACTTATTTCGTTTAGAGTCAGGAGCAAGTGGAGAAACATACCAAAAATCTTGGTAAATCCCCTGCTTGTTTCGCCCCTCCTCCAAAAAAGGAGGCCCCTTGTTGTTGATATGTACGTTCCTCAGGACAAATATATTCAGCATCTTTTGACGTATTAAACAAACGCTGTGCTGGCGTTGCTTGCATTAGCAAGGTCTTATATGCTGCCATGACAGCATCAAATTGCTCGACATGTCCAGGGTTTTTTGTCAGGGTGATATAGTCTTATAATTTTTAATTGACCAGTTAATAATAGAAGTAGGTTGGGCCTTGGCCCAACAGCAGTGCTTCGTTGGGCCAAGGCCCAACCTACGGGTCTGTAAATAATTTTGTGTAATTAGTCATAGTGTATAATCTGCCTATTTTCAGATAGGCATAGATGCAGAGAAAAACTATGACTCATGATATAGATGAATTGGCTCAAGAAATAGCCAAGAC
>JACCDN010306739.1_pt1 | contig 77934 bp, 76 predicted proteins | sample 7441691 | NCBI WGS metagenome assembly JACCDN01 (sample SAMN15323439, study PRJNA562643) | freshwater metagenome | isolation source: river surface water | place: USA:Blue River Watershed | collected 2017-08-16
AACAGCGAGCTGACCCAAAAGCATCAACGAAAGCTCGGGCAACCTAACAACCGCAGCTATAGCTCAAAGGGCAAACGGTATGGCGGTCGGCCCGAGTTGGCTCGAATCGAGCGCTTGAGCAAACCCGAAATCGTTGACATTCTCGAAGACGAAGACATGTTGCCAGCGATCTTCTTTATCTTTTCTCGAGCCGGCTGTGACGCCGCGGTCAAGGCTTGCCAGCACCAAAGCATTCGACTCACCACCACTGAAGAAAAGCAAGAGATTCGCCGAATCGTCGAAGAGAAAACCCACAGCATTGCCGACGAAGACCTCAGCACACTTGGATACTTCGACTGGCTAGCTGGCCTTGAGCGCGGAGTAGCAGCGCACCACGCGGGTATGCTGCCGGCTTTTAAAGAGGTTGTTGAAGAGCTCTTTTTAAGAAAGCTAGTCAAGGTTGTTTTCGCCACCGAGACTCTGGCTCTAGGCATCAACATGCCAGCGCGTACCGTGGTGCTCGAGCGCCTAGACAAATTCAATGGCGAGGGTCGCGTTCAAATTACTCCGGGGGAGTACACCCAGCTGACTGGCCGCGCGGGCCGACGCGGAATCGACACCCAGGGCCACTCAGTTATTCAATGGGGTGCGCAGCTAGACCCAAATAATGTCGCCGGCCTTGCCAGCAAGCGCACCTATCCGCTAATCAGTCCGTTTAGACCAACTTACAACATGGCGGTAAACCTGATCGAGGCTTTCGGGCGAGAGCGAGCTCGCGAGGTTCTTGAAACCTCATTTGCCCAATTTCAGGCTGACCGCTCGGTGGTTGGCCTCGCTCGCGGAATTCGCGAGAAGCAGGTGTCACTGGATGGCTATGCCAAGGCCATGGAGTGCCATCAGGGAGACTTCTCGACATATGCCGAGATTCGCCGCGAGATCAGCGATCTAGAGCGAGCTTTGTCAGCTGGTCGAGTTCGTGCCGAACGCGGCAAAGACATCAGGCAATCTAAGGGCCGACACGCTCAAGAACAGCGACTGCAGCAACTCAAAAAAGAAATGAAGCTTCACCCTTGCCACTCCTGCAACGAACGCGAAGCACACGCTCGCTGGGGTGAGCGCTGGTTCAAACTTTCACGCGAACTCGATGCCGTGTTTAGCCAAATCGAGGGCCGAACCAACCAGGTTGCAAAGACTTTTGATCGAATCTGCGACCTGCTCGAAGACCTGAACTACATCAAAAACAACGATGGTGACTATGAGGTGCTCGACAGCGGTCGTGCTCTGGCGCGTATCTATGGCGAACGAGATCTACTGGTAGCCGAGTGCCTGCGCGATGGTCTGTGGAATCAACTCGATGCACCTTCACTTGCCGCGATGGCTGCCGCTTTGGTTTATGAGAGCCGTCGTGACGATGAGAACTTTGAGCCACGAATGCCAAAGGGCAACTTCCGTGAGATTTTTGAAGCAACCGAAGACATCTGGCACAACCTCGAAGATCTTGCTCGCCGCCACAAACTTCGCCAGACCGCACCAATTGACATGAGCTTGGCGCAGCCTATTTATCGATGGGCCTCTGGCGCAAAACTCGATACCGTTCTAGATAGCGCCGACCTGCTTGCCGGCGACTTTATTAGGTGGGCAAAGCAAATAATCGACCTGCTTGATCAGATCGCCCAGAGTGATAATCCAGAAATTGCAGACACAGCAAGATCAGCTGTTGACAAGGTCAAGCGTGGAATTGTGGCGTATTCGTTCTATGGCTAGTTCAAAATTTTCAAAGCGCGATTGGCTCGTGCGCCTCTGTTTGGCAATCGCTGGTGGTTTTGCCTCGAGTTTGGCAATGCCACGTGAGGGCATCTGGCCACTAATTTTTGTGTCGGTCGCGGCACTTGTGATTTCTGTGCGCGGTCTAAGTCTTTCTCGGTCTCTGTTGATTGGCATGGTTGGCGGGCTTTCGTTTTATCTCAGCCAAATCGAGTGGCTTTCGCTATATCTGGGCCCGGTGCCTTGGCTGGCGCTATCGGTTTTAGAGGCTTCAATTTTTGCTCTGGGTATGGTTGCTATTTCGGTCACCTGGTCGGCACTAGAACGAAGATATGGTCAAGAAACCTTCGCCCAGATTTTGGCAGCGGCGGCAATTGCTTCAATTTGGTCAGCCCGCGAGTGGGTTTCGATCAATTTGCCCTATGGCGGTTTTCCGTGGTCGCGACTAGCGCAAACCCAGAGCGAGTCACCGCTAGCTAATTGGGTAAGCCTGAACGGTTTGTCAGGCCTTACTTTCGTGGTTGGATTCATCGGCGCCCTGTTCGCCTTGTTCTTGAACAGTGTCGCGAAATCTTCTAGAACTCCAGAAGCGTTGCGGTTCCGAACCTTCACCCTGACTTTGGTTTTAGTGCTGTTTGCAATTCCGACGTTTGCCCTTCGCCCATCTGCAACGCCTGAGGCAGGCACCCTGACCGTCGCGGCAGTGCAGGGCAACGCCAATGCAGGACTATTTGCCAACCCGGATCGCGGCAGCATCCTCAACAATCACCTAAGTGCCACCAAGCTCATACAAGATAGTCCGCTAGCCAAGAAGATTGAGGTCGTGGTTTGGCCCGAAAACGCATCAGACCTGAGCCCGTTTCTCGACGCCCAGGCTGACCGCAAAATCCGGGGGACTACAGATTCTCTCGGTGTTCCGCTAATTTTTGGTGCCATCACGGTTCGTGGTGATGAGATCTTCAACTCGTCTATTTTTTGGCAGCCGCAAACCGGCCCAACCGATTGGTATGACAAAAAGAAGCCGGTACCTTTTGCCGAGTATGTGCCGGATCGCGATTTTTGGTATCAATTAGCCCCCGACCTGATCGGGCTAATTTCGCGGGGATACACCTTCGGCCAACGCGATGGCATTTTTGATTTAGGGGCCAAAAAACTTGGCGTTCTAATTTGCTTTGAAATCGCGGTTGATGACATTGGGCGCGAGCTCGTGAACAGCGGTGCTCAGGTGATTCTTTCGCAAACCAATAATGCTGATTTTGGCCGCAGTGACGAGACTTATCAACAGGCTGCGCTTGCCAAACTCCGCGCTATCGAAACCGGGCGTACTGTTGTGAACGTGTCTACCGTGGGAATCACAGCCATCTATCTGCCCGATGGCAAAACACTCTCGCAGCTTGCGGCGTTTGAGCCTGGTGCCCTCGTGAACGAAGTGCCACTTAGAACCTCTAAAACTTTGGCTACATTATTTGCCGGCCCACTCGAACTAGCCAATAACTTCATAGCGCTGGCCCTAGCTATTTTTGGTGTCGGCAGCGCGCTGCGTCGACGCCGGATTTCATCAACTTCGCTAGGTCAAGGCGAAACCGATAGCGCTGTGGCTTCTCAAGACGCCGATGGTGCACGCCAGTGAAACCATTAATCGTGATGCCGACCTACAACGAATTGGCCAACTTAGAGCGATCAATTCAAAAAATCGAACGCCTGAAAGTCGATCGATCAAGTGACCAAATTTTTGCCAACCTCAGCGTCCTGGTGGTTGACGACAACAGCCCTGATCAGACCGGCGCGCTGGCCGATTCGCTCGCGAGCACCAGGCCTTGGCTAAGTGTGCTGCACCGATCTAAAAAAGAGGGGTTGGGGGGCGCCTATTTAGCCGGCTTCGAATGGGCCCTGTCTCGCGATTTCACTCATGTTCTTGAGATGGATGCCGACGGCAGTCACCGCGTTGAAGATTTGCCAGCCATGTTGACCGCAGCGCAATCATCAGATTTATCTATCGGATCACGCTGGATTGATGGGGGGGCGGTGCAAAATTGGCCTTGGTATCGCCAAGCTATTTCTAGATTCGGCAATAGCTATGCCAAGTTCATGCTGCGCAGCAACATAAACGACATGACCGCTGGATTTAGAGTCTTTAGCGCCAAACTGCTCAGGACCATGGATCTAAGCGGCATCGCCGCGCACGGATACGGTTTTCAGGTCGAGATGGCCTGGAGAGCCGAAAAACTGGGCGCTCAAATAACCGAAGTACCAATCACGTTCGTCGAGCGCACGGTTGGCCGCTCAAAAATGACTTATGGAATCGTCGCGGAAGCCCTCTGGCTGGTTACCCTATGGGGCTTCAAGTCCTATAAGTCAGCTTGGCCACCGGCTCGACGTGCACGGATGTAGTCAAGACGCTCCTGCAGAATTTCTTCTAGCTCGTCACGTGAGCGGCGCTCAAGCAGCATCTCCCAGTGTGAGCGCGGAGTCTTGTCTTCGCCGGCATCAAGAATTACCTTCTTGCCATCCTCAAGCAGAATCGCGTCAGAATCACACTGACGGCACTGCCAGGTTTGTGGAACTTCAGCCTCGGCAGCAAACACTAGTGAGGTCTCGTGACCCTTTGCGCATTCGTAATTGAAAGTTGATCGAGCCGAATAATTTACGCCGCGTTCGCTCTCTAAACTTTGTGAGCCGAGACGCATTCCGCGCATTGTCTGTTGTGACATTTTTCCTCCTGGGAACGCTAGACCTAGCTTTCAGGTAGGGCAACATGTTGAACGCCCTCAATCATCCCGTTTTGGGCGGTTAACAGCAAACTCTCAGCTCAGCGAGTCTGAAACACGTCTGGCCAGGTCAGCTCGATCGGTCACAATGCCATCGGCACCCAGCAAAATCAGCTCGCGCATTTCATCTGGGTCATTGATGGTCCAGAAATGCACCTCAAGATTGTGTCGTTGCGCACGAGCTATGAACCGAGGGTCGGCAAAATTCATCAGAGCCATTTTTGTGGGCAGCTGCAGTGCAGACACTGGCTTGGCGAGCATGCCGAATAGACCATCAAACCGAGTCAAATGTGACAGATAGAGCCAAATAACCCGGATACCTCCGGCTGAACTTGCCACCGCTTCGGGCATCGAACGCACAGCCGCACGGCGGCGGCGATCAGAAAAGCTGGTCAGCAGAACGCGTTCAGAAGCGCCAAGCTCACTAATTACTGCAACGGCAGGGCCTATCGCTTGCGAAACCTTCAAGTCAAGGTTGAACCTTGCCGTCGGCATTGCAGATAAAACCTCACGGAGGGTCGGAATTGCACCACCCTCGCCAAGCTCTACGGCTTGCAATTCACCAAGATTAAGTTCCCTAATTTTCTCTGGACGTCCGGCAATTCTGGCCAAATCTCGGTCATGAAATAGCACTGGGATGCCGTCTTTGGTGAGCTGAACATCCGACTCTATGTAGTCGGCTCCGGCAGATGATGCCGCCTGAAAAGCCGCCAGGGTGTTTTCATCAAGGGGAGCGCCAACACCAGCAGCAAACCCACGATGCGCAAAGACTCGCACAGCTCCCGGGCGAAAATCAGGGGAGAGGTAGGCAGATTTAGGCTGCATTTCTACTCCTATAGGCTGAACCAATGCGACGTGCCTTCAATCCTAGAAGCTGGCTAGATTTTGGCCGCCTAATGCTGGGATTGTTCATTTACGGTTTAGGAATCGCCCTTATGGTGCACGCCAGCCTTGGCATCGCACCCTGGGATGTTTTTGCCCAGGGCATTCAGGTTCAAACCGGGCTTAGCTTTGGCATCTCATCAGTAATCGTCAGCGTGATTGTTTTGATTGCCTGGATTCCACTAAAGGTTAAACCAGGCATCGGATCGATTCTCAACGCTCTATTGATCGGAATTTTTGCTGACGTTTGGATGCCGTGGCTTCCGCCTCTAAACGAATACTGGCAGCAGATGCTGGCATTTCTGATCGGCATGGTCACAGTTGCGTTGGCAACCGGGCTTTACATCAGCGCAAAACTTGGATCTGGGCCGCGAGACGGCCTGATGATCGGCACACAGCGAATCACCGGTTGGCCATTCTGGATTGTCAGAACTATGTACGAGGGTTCAGTGCTAACAATCGGATGGCTAATGGGCGGGCAGGTCCGTGAAGGCACGCTGATTTTCGCTATCTGCATCGGCTACCTGATGCAACGCTCGATGCGCATGTTTGGCATGGAGCCAAAGGCAAAGCCCAACAGGCCAGCTAAATAGGCGAATTAGGAACATAAGCAATGCAGCCAGGTCAGCACCGAGAAACTGCTCGCGTGATTCTCCGCAACAATCACGGCGAAATATTCCTTCTAAAAACACATTTCGACCCTGAGGTTGGCCTGCCGCCGCGCTGGATTACCCCTGGAGGCGGTATTGACCAGGGCGAAACGCCTGCGCATGCTGCTGTGCGAGAGCTCTACGAAGAAACTGGAATTCGAGTTTCATCAGAACAGCTCGGTGAACAAATTTGGCAAACCTCGGGAATTTGGCACTGGGGTGACGGAATCAATCACCACACATACGTTGATTATTTCTTTGAGTATCTAGTCGAAGATTTTGAACTCGACGATTCAAATTGGACCCCGGATGAACATCGAGATGTTCTTGAGTATCGCTGGTGGCAAATCGCAGAACTCGCAGAGACCGCCGATCAAATTGGACCACACGGTTTGGTTGACTTTCTGACGCGCTAGCCCCGCTCCGCGCTCTGCTCCATTTGCCGATAATAAACATTATGTCAAGTAGTGTTTATTTGACCCCTAGCCCGTTTCGCCCGCAATTGGGCATTTATGGACATTCACTATTTCTGAGTTGCTGCGATCCAGTTGTTCAGCTTCGCTTCAGCAGCCCCTGACTCTAGAGCTTCTCGTGCAGTTGTGAGCGCGTCGTCAAATCTGTCGTTGATGCTCAATTCAGCTCGGCTTGCATCTTTTGCAAGTTGATAAGCCACAATTCCAGATGCGGCATTCAGCAGCACAATGTCTTTGACCGCAGCTAGATTTCCCTCGGTTGACCCAGCGAACAGCTTGCTAGCAATTTGTGCATTTTCCAAAGAGTCACCGCCCAGAAGTTTGTCTTGTGCAACTCGCGCCAAACCAAAATCTCTCGGGTCTAGCTCAAACAGCTGCACTTCTCCCCCAGAAACCTGCCAAATTTCGCTGGTATCAGTAGTGGTCAGCTCGTCCAGCCCGTCGTTTCCGCGCACAACCAAAGCGGTTCTGCCTCGTTTTGCCATTTCGCCAGCCATCAGTGGGGCAAGCTTTGGGTTTGACACCCCCAGTGCGGTGGCGATTGGTTGAACCGGATTTGCCAGTGGTCCTAGAAAGTTGAAAGTCGTTGGAACACCCAGCGCTTTGCGAATCGGGGCAACATTTTTCATGGCTGGGTGAAACAGTGGCGCAAAAAAGAAAGTGATTCCGACTTCTTGGAATACCTCAGCCACACGAGCCGGCTCAAGGTCCAGCCTGATTCCCAGCGCCTCAAGCATTTCTGATGAACCGGTTTTGCCTGAAGCTGAGCGACTTCCGTGCTTTAAGACCGGAACTCCGGCGGCAGCGGTCAAAACTGACGCCATCGACGAAATGTTGACGGTTCCGACCAGGTCTCCCCCGGTTCCGACAATGTCCACAGCGTCTGATCCGGTTTCAAGTTTGACTGAATTAGCCAACATTACGTCAACCAAACCAGCTAATTCTTCGATGGTTTCGCCTTTTGAGCGCAGCGCAACTACAAATGCAGCGATGTTTATGTCGACGGTTTCACCTGACATGATCTGCTGCATGGCCCATGCCGATTCGGCACGGTTTAGATCAGTTTTTTCGACCAATTTGGTCAAAATTTGCGGCCAGGTGTTTGCTGAAGTCATGTGGCAAAGTTTATTGCCGAAAAGTGCCAGAAAATCCCCGATTTGTCGCAGTTTCATTTGCCTCGCGAGTTAGAATTAGAGCATGTCTACGACGACCTTGACGCCGCAAAGTGCACCCGTAATTAACCGCCCAAGTTCTACTTCTGTTGGAACTATTGTTTGGCTAGGCAGCGAGGTGATGTTCTTCGCCGGTTTATTCGCGATGTACTTCAGCCTTCGTGCCAACTCGCCAGAAATTTGGGCACACGACACCGCAATCCTGAATGTTCCGTTCGCACTTGTGAACACAATCATCCTGGTTGCGTCATCGTTCACCGCTCAGTTCGGTGTCTTCGCGGCAGAGCGCATGCAGCCAAAGCGCACTGGCTGGTCTCCAGTCAAGTGGGGCATGGTCGAGTGGTTCCTGCTTTCATACTTCTTAGGCGCAATCTTCGTCGCCGGCCAGACTTGGGAATACGCGACCCTAATTTCTGAGGGTGTTGCGCTGAATGCAAACTCATACGGCAGCGCTTTCTACATCACCACTGGTTTCCACGCACTGCACGTGACCGGCGGTCTGGTTGCCTTCCTCTTCATCATCGGAAAAACCTATGCGGCCAAGAAGTTCGGTCACTACGAAGCAACCGGTGCGATTGTGGTTTCTTACTACTGGCACTTCGTTGACGTGGTTTGGATCGGCCTTTTCCTAATCGTCTACGTATTGAAGTAAATCGACCGGAGCTATTAAAAATGTCATTTCTAAACCACAAGTCGATGTCATCTCGTCGTCGCCCAATGGCCGCCATCACCGTTATGGCAGCAGCTCTTATCGTCACTGGTGGTGGCTACGCAGCTGCAACTTCAGTCGTTTCGAGCTCAACCTCAACCACTTACACCGCTGAGCAGGTTTCAGAGGGTCGCAAACTATTCCTTGCTAACTGCGCGAGCTGCCACGGCAGCAACGCCGAGGGCACGGCTGCTGCCCCATCACTAATTGGTGTTGGTGCCGCATCGGCTGACTTTCAGGTTGCCAGTGGTCGCATGCCTGGTCAGGCATCTGGCCCGCAGCTAATGAAGAAGAAGGTTCAGTTCACTGATGAGCAGGTTGACGCTCTTGCGGCCTACGTTGGCTCACTGGGTCCTGGCCCAAGCGTTCCGACCGACGCGCAAATTGCGGCCAATGGCAACGCTGAAAACGGTGGCGAGCTATTCCGCATCAACTGTGCGATGTGTCACAACGCGGTTGGTGCCGGTGGAGCCCTAACCGAGGGCAAGTTTGCGCCTTCGCTTAAGGGCGTTCCGGCCCGTCACATCTACGAGGCAATGGTTACCGGCCCGCAGAACATGCCTGTGTTCAACGATGCCAACCTGACCCCACAGGACAAAAAAGACATCATCACCTATTTGACCTTCGTCGAAGAGAACCCGTCAGCTGGTGGCTATGAGCTAGCTAATCTCGGACCAGTGGTTGAGGGACTATTTATCTGGATTTTGGGGTTGGGAACAATCATCGGAATCACTATCTGGCTCGGCGCCAAGTCGAACTAATCGAGTTTAGAGAAAAGGAATATCCAGTGAGCGATAACAAAGGTCTGGCCTCAAAGGCTGACATGCTCGGAAAGCCTGAGTACGACTACTCAAGCGGCCTTGCGGTCTTGCCAGCTGACAAGATCAAGAATCCTGGCCTAGCGCCAGAGCGCGTGCGCATGACTGACAAGAGCCCTGCGCACGAGCGTGCGGCAAACCGTCAGGTTGCGGCACTGTTCTTCGTTTCAATCTTCGGCAGCGCTTTCGCTATTTGGGCATACTTTGCATTCCCAATCACCGAAGAGCTCTACACGGTTCGCAACAACACACTGATGCTGGGCATCGGAATCACTCTTGGCCTTCTCGGTATCGGCATCGGTGCAGTGCACTGGGCCAAGACCCTGATGCCAGACCACGAGGTTTCTGAGCTTCGTCACACCACCCGCGGAAAAGAAGAGACTCGCGAACGTGCCCTTGAGATTATCAAGCTAGCCAATGAAGAATCTGGCTTCTCACGTCGCAAGCTAATTCGTCGTTCGCTTTACGGTGCACTGGCTTTGTTCCCTCTTCCTGCGATCTTCTTCTTCGGTGACATGAACCCAGAAAAAGACCCTCAGGCCCTTCTGCGCCACACTATGTGGAAAGCCGGCACTCGTTTGGCTCGCGACCCTAACGGAACCCCTATCAAGGCGTCTGAAGTTACTCTTGGTTCGGTTTTTCACGTTATTCCAGAGGGTCTTGCTGAGCTAGAGCATCACAAGCTAGAAGAAAAGGCCAAGGCTGCTGTTCTTTTGGTTCGTCTTGACCCAGCCGACCTAAAAGAGTCACCTGAGCGCGCAAGCTGGTCATACGACGGCATCGTTGCTTACTCAAAGATTTGTACTCACGTAGGTTGCCCGGTTGCGCTGTACGAGCAGCACACCCACCACCTGCTTTGTCCATGCCACCAGTCAACCTTCGACGTCACCGACGAGTGCAAGGTTGTCTTTGGTCCAGCATCTCGCCCACTACCTCAGCTGCCAATCGCAGTTGACTCAGAGGGTTACTTGATCGCGCAGAGCGACTTCACTGAACCTGTCGGCCCTAGCTTCTGGGAGCGTTAAAAAATGAGCAACACTTCAACTGCCACCAAGAAGGGCGGATTCCTAGCCGGAACCGCTAACTACCTAGACGAGCGCGTTGGCGTAGCGGGAATCCTTAAGGAATTCGGTCGCAAGATCTTCCCTGATCACTGGTCATTCATGCTCGGCGAAGTGGCCCTTTACAGCTTCGTCGTGCTTCTAATTTCAGGAACCTTCCTGACTTTCTTCTTCCAGCCTGCCATGACCCCGGTTATCTACGATGGTGTCTATGGCCCACTAAAGGGTGCCGAAATGTCAATTGCTTACGCATCGACACTAGACATCTCGTTTGAGGTTCGTGGCGGACTCCTAATGCGTCAGGTGCACCACTGGTCAGCTCTTCTATTTGTCGCTGCCTCGGGTCTACACATGCTTCGCGTGTTCTTTACCGGTGCATTCCGCAAGCCTCGTGAGATCAACTGGGTTGTTGGTTTCGTGCTGTTCGTGCTTGGCATGGCTGGTGGCTTCACCGGCTACTCACTGCCAGACGACCTGCTTTCAGGTAACGGTCTTCGCATCATCGACGGAATGATCAAGGGAATCCCAGGTATCGGCGCCTACACCTCATCTCTACTATTCGGTGGCGAGTTCCCAGGTGAAGCAATCGTTGCTCGTCTATACAGCTTGCACATCATGCTGATTCCTGCACTGATCTTGGTGTTCATCGCGATTCACCTATTCATGCTCGTTATTCACAAGCACACTCACTATTCAGGCCCAGGTCGCACCGATAGCAACGTTGTTGGCTACCCACTAATGCCTGTATACGTTGCTAAGGCTGGTGGATTCTTCTTCATCGTCTTCGGTGTAATCATGTTGATTTCATCAACCTTCACAATCAACCCAGTTTGGAACTACGGCGGCTACGACCCATCACCAGTTTCTGCTGGTACCCAGCCTGACTGGTACATCGGTTGGCTAGATGGTGCCCTTCGTTTGGCACCAACCGGTATCGAAGTTGTTGCCGGTGGTAACACCTGGGCCTGGAACATCTTGCTTCCGATGATTGTCGGTGTTGGTTTCTTGGTTGTAGTCGCTCTTTACCCATTCATTGAAGCTTGGGTCACCGGCGACAAGCGTGAGCACCACGTTCTTGACCGTCCGCGCAACGCCCCTACTCGCACCGCTATTGGAGCAGCTGGAGTTGTTTTCTATGCGGTTCTTTGGGCTGGCGCAGCGACAGACTTGATCGCAACCAACTTCCAAATGTCGCTAAACACAGTGCTTACCTCAATGCAGGTGCTGCTGTTTGTCGGTCCTGTGTTTGCATTCATCGTGACCAAGCGCGTTTGCTTGTCACTGCAGCGCAAAGACCGTGAGATCGTGCTACACGGTCGCGAAACTGGTCGCATCGTTCGTTTGCCACACGGTGAATACATCGAGGTTCACGAGTCTCTAGACAAATACGAAATGTGGAAACTAGTTGACTTCAAGGACTACGCTCCAACCTTGGCTCGCCCTAACTCACAGGGCAAGATCACCGTTGGTGCTCGTGTTCGAGCTTCACTTTCTAGCTTCTTCTTCGAAGATCGCATTGCTCCTGTGACACAGAGCGAACTGGATGCAGCACACCATGACCACGGTCACGATGCAGTCGCTGAGAAGCCTGCTAAGGCCGTCTCTGCAAGTGCTGCTGCCAAGAAGCCAGCGACCAAAAAGCCAGCTGCCAAGAAGCCAGCTGCTAAAAAGAAGTAATCTTCACAAACTAAAAAACTCCTCGCTACGGCGGGGAGTTTTTTTATCCCTAGAGAACAAAGTGTTCAATTTTGACGACGAAAGTTGAGGTCGCATCGCTACTTATACTTGACGCATGTTTGCTGCATCGTTTGCCTTCACCCCCAACAACACCAACGGCGACTTCAAGGCTCTAGACGACGAAATTATGGCGTTCTCCGAGAGCATCGAAGGCTATCTCGGAAAGAAGAAGTGGGTCTCCCCTGACGGCAAGCAAATAAACGTGGTCTACTACTTCGAAACTAAAGATGCACTGCACACACTGAGGACTAACCCAACGCACCGAATTGCCAAGCAGCGCAACCGCGAATGGTACGACGACTATCAGGTAGAGATTTATGAGGTAATTAGTCAGTATCGCGGTTTGCAAAAGTGAGCGATCAGTTTCCGGGCTTACACGCCTCTCAATACAACAACAACTACTCCGAAGCAGAGAACAGAGATTTTACGGCTCGATTTGGCGCAATAACTCAGATCATGGCTAATGCAATGATGGCAGGCTTGCCAGCCAGCTCTGAGGTTGTTCAAGACGCGGTAAGGCAGCACTACGAGTTTTGCCTTCAGTTTTGGGTTCCCACTCGCGCAGCCTACAAGGGCCTTGCCCTCAGCTACCTACTCCCCTCTCCCTATCGAGACTCTTATGAGGCAGTAGCCGAAGGACTAGGGAACTTCACACATGATGCCGTTGTGATCTGGGCTGACAATAACTTGGATTAGATTTTGGGCCAGCTGGCCAGCAAGGCTGATTTCACTTCAACAGACTCTCGCTGAGGACAACTGAAGCAAAAAAATGGACCCCATCGGGGTCCATTTTTCATTTGAACTTAGTGTGCGTGTTGCCCGCGGCTGTATTCGAAAACAAAGCCGATTAGCGCCACGAGAGCAAGTGGGAATGCGATAAAGAACAACCACCAGCCCACAGCAAGCGAAGTGAACGCTAGAGCTGCGAACGCACCAATGAAGAATGGCCACCAGCTCCAAGGAGAGAAGAAGCCGATCTCGGCGTCGCCGTCTTCAATGTTTGCGTCTAGGCGGTCTTCAGGAACGGCACCCTGGTGCTTGTGGGTGTTGTTCAGATAGAAAGCCAAGAACGCTGACATGAATACCAACATGCCGATAGCAGCGGTGCCGATGATCTCAACATTGCCGTAATAGTTGATTGCCCAGATGGTGTAGCCGATTGCGTCGACCAGATAGAAGATGGTCAGCCAGAAAAAGAGGTTGGCATTGAATTTCATTTTGCTTAGCCCTTCTTTGCTGAGGTCTGCGCCTCTGGTGCGGCGAATTCTGGGTGGTTCAAGTCAAAAGCAGGTGACTCTGAACGAACTCGAGGAATCGAGGTGAAGTTGTGGCGAGGGAACGGTGAAGCGGTTGCCCACTCCAGCGAACGGCCATAACCCCATGGGTCGTTCAAGGTAGTCTTCTTGCCCTTGCGAGCGGTGATGTAGACGTTCCACAGGAACGGAATCATTGACAGCGCAAGCAGTGCTGCTCCAGCAGTTGAAACACCGTTCATCCAGGTGAAACCGTCTTCAGGCAGGTACGTTGCGTAACGACGTGGCATACCGATGATTCCTAGCCAGTGCTGGATCAAGAAGGTCATGTGGAAACCGATGAATAGCAACCAGAACTGGATCTTTCCGAGAGTCTCGTTCAGCATCTTTCCGGTGAACTTTGGCCACCAGAAGAAGAAGCCAGCAAACATCGCGAACACAACGGTTCCGAAGATTACGTAGTGGAAGTGAGCAACTACGAAGTAGCTGTCTGAAAGGTGGAAGTCAAGCGCTGGTGAAGCCAAGATAACGCCGGTTAGACCACCGAATACGAAAGAAACCAAGAAGCCAAGGCTGTAAAGCATTGGGGTTTCAAAAGTAATCGAGCCCTTCCACATGGTTCCGATCCAGTTGAAGATCTTCACGCCGGTAGGAACCGCAATCAACATTGTGGTGAATGCGAAGTATGGCAATAGCACCGAGCCGGTGACGTACATGTGGTGAGCCCACACGGTCATTGAAAGCGCGGCGATTGCGATGGTTGCGTAGACCAGAGTCTTGTAACCAAAGATCGGCTTGCGGCTGAATACCGGGAAAATCTCTGAAACCACACCGAAGAATGGCAGGGCCAGGATGTAAACCTCTGGGTGACCGAAGAACCAGAACAAGTGCTGCCAAAGCATTGGGCCACCGTTAGCTGGGTCGAAAATGTGTGCATCAAACTTGCGGTCTGCACCAAGAGCGAACAGAGCTGCTGCTAGAGGTGGGAAACACATGATGACAAGAATCGAAGTCACCAGGGTGTTCCAGGTGAAAATCGGCATACGGAACATGGTCATACCAGGTGCACGCATGGTCAGGATGGTGGTTATGAAGTTGACACCACCCATGATGGTGCCGAAACCACCGAGGGCAAGACCAAAGACCCAAAGGTCTCCACCGATTCCCGGTGAGAATGTGGTGTTTGAGAGTGGTGCATAGGCGAACCAACCGAAGCTTGCTGCACCCTGAGGGGTGAAGAAACCAGCAACTGCGACAAATGAGCCGAAGAAATAGAACCAGTATGCAATCGCGTTCAAACGAGGGAATGCCACGTCTGGTGCACCAATCTGCACTGGCATGATCACGTTTGCGAAACCAGCGAACAACGGGGTCGCAAACATCAAAAGCATGATGGTTCCGTGCATGGTGAATAGCTGGTTGTACTGCTCTTTGGTCTGAACGATGTCAAGACCAGGAGCGGCTAGCTGAGCACGGATGATCAGCGCCATGATTCCACCGACGATGAAGTAAACAAACGAGGTGATGAAGTATAGGTAGCCGATCTTCTTGTGGTCGGTGGTGGTTAGCCAGTCAACCAGAATGCGGCCCTTTGATTTGTGAGCTACGCCGTTAGGCGCGGTAGCGGTTGCAGTTGCGGTAGCCATCTGTCTTAGCCTCTAACTTCTGGGTTGTCTGCAGGAAGGTTTTGGTTGCGGTCATACTTTGAGTCAAGCTGACCAACGTTGCCCGCAGCACTCAAAGAGGCAATGTGGGCCTTGTATTCGGCGTCTGAAACGACCTTGACATTGAACAGCATGAGTGAGTGGTATTCACCACAAAGCTCAGCACACTTTCCCTTGTAATCGCCGATTACCTGTGGAGTGAAATACATGTGGTTGGTACGACCGGGGAACATGTCCTTTTTGTAAAGGAAGTCGATTACCCAGAATGAGTGGATAACGTCGCGAGCTCGTAGGTCGATCTGCACGCTCTTGTTTACCGGTAGGTACAGAGTCGGAAGAGCCGCTTCGCTGCCCTCTTCGCCCTCGAACTGTGACTGAATGCCTGAGCTGTATACGTTCTCGTTTACGTAGTTGAAATCCCAGCTCCACTGCTTGCCGATAACTTCGATCTTTACGTCTGGGTTCTTGATCGGTTCTTCGATAGCAGCAAGGTCGCGTGCGGTGAAAGCAAAGAAGCCAACAACAAGAATCAACGGGACGATGGTGAACAGAGTCTCGATTGGGTTGTTGTAGCGCATCTGCGGAGGAATCGAGTTGTCACCCTTGCGCTTGCGGTAAACCACAAGAGCCCAGGCCATTAGGCCCCAGGCGATTGCACCGACAACCCAGAGAACGATCCAAGAGGTTGTCCATAGGCCGGTGATGCGGTCGGTGTGGTTAGTGACACCAGGAACACCTGGTAGCAAACCGCGGGTGAACTCTTCTTGGGTGCAACCAGAAAGAGCAAGGACAGATAAGCCGGCGATAGGCAACGATGCCCATCTCAATAGATGCTTTGAACGCACAATCGACCCTTCAAAAACTCGAATCGTAACGTGCTTAGTCTATTGCGGTCGGTGCTTAGAAAACGGGAAAAACACCATAATTGGTGCCGAAATTGCCCTAATTTTTAGGAATAGAAAGAAGTTATTTAGAAAATAATTCTATTTTTAGCTGAATGAGTCGCCACAGGCGCATGAGCCCTGTGCATTCGGGTTGTCGATGGTGAAACCCTGCTTCTGAATGGTGTCTTCGAAGTCAATTGATGCACCGTCTAGATAAGGGATGCTCATCTTGTCGACGACAACCTCAACGCCATCAAATTCTTTGGTGGCATCGCCCTCAGAAAGAACTTCGTCGAAGTAGAGCTGGTAGATCAAACCAGAGCAGCCACCAGGCTGAACCGCTACACGCAAACGCAAGTCATCGCGGCCTTCGGCCTCAACCAACGCCTTTACCTTGGCCTGTGCAGCATCGGTAAGCGCAACTCCGTGAGTAAGGGTGTCGGTCATTTGGGTTCCTTTCAGATGGTTCGACTAAATGATAAGTCAACGTGTGTCTTTAACCAAGGGGGCCGCATTGCGATTCCCGGCGAGTAATCTTTACTAAAACGCCAAGCACCAAAAGGAACTTAATGTCAGACCAGAACTCAGAAAAGCCTGCCGCTTCAGGCAAGGGCCGCGCCACCCCAACTCGCAGAGAGCAAGAGGCCGCACGCGTAAAGCCAATTGTCGGCAACAAAGACCCTGAGCAGCGCAAGGCTGCTAAAGCCAAGCTCACAGAAGAGCGTCGAATCGCCCGCGAAGGCATGATGCGCGGTGAAGAGAAATACTTGAGCGCACGTGACAAAGGCCCTCAGAAGCGCCTTGCTCGCGACCTAGTTGACTCACGATTCACCGTTGGTGAACTTGTAATGCCGGCTCTTTTTGTGGTGATTCTGGTTTCAGCAGTAGATGACTTCACTGTTCAGCTGGTTGCACTGGTATCAATGTGGGTGCTCTTCTTGGCAATTGCTGTCGACGCAACCCTGATCGCCCGCAAAGTAAACAAAGCCCTAATCGCCAAATTTGGTGAAGCCAAAGTTGACCGCGGTGTGCGCTGGTATGCAGCCTCTCGTTCAATTCAGATGCGCGCTCTGCGCATTCCTAAGCCTCAGGTCAAGCGCGGCGGAAAGAGCAAATAAGCGCTTGGATTAAGTAAAAATAAACCCTCGAAAACTTCGAGGGTTTATTTTTTATTTGGCCGACTTTATGAGCTGAGACTTAATCTTGCGAGCCCAAAGTGGGCCTTCATAGATAAAGCCCGAGTAGCCCTGAACCAAAGTGGCTCCGGCAGCTAGACGCTGCGAAACTTCGGCAGCTGTTTCAACACCGCCGACAGAAATGATGAGTGCTCGGTCATCGATAACACGGGCTAGAAGGTTCAGCACCTCGAGAGAACGGGCCTTTAGTGGCGCCCCTGATAGGCCACCGGCGCCGATTGCATCCACAGAAGTTTTAGGGGTTTTCAGCCCTTCGCGACCGATTGTGGTGTTGGTGGCAATAACGCCAGCAAGGCCTAGCTCAAGCGACAGCTCTGCAGCGGCAACAATGTCTTCATCAGCAAGATCCGGGGCGATTTTGACTAAAACCGGCTTGCCTTTAGCCTCGGCCTGCACGGCTTCAAGGATCGGCCTAAGTGCCTCAACAGACTGCAGTGATCGCAGCCCCGGGGTGTTTGGCGAAGATACATTCACCGCAAGATAATCGGCATATTCGGCTAATACGCGAGCGCTGTATCGATAGTCATCGGCGGCTTCTTCGACCGGCGTAATTTTGCTCTTGCCAATGTTGACGCCGACCACTGGAAGCGAAGTTGAATTTTTGCTGCGAAGTTTCTTAAGGCGCAAAGCAACGGCATCGGCACCCTGGTTATTGAAACCCATTCGGTTTATTAGGGCACGATCGGCGATGAGGCGAAAGAGTCTCGGTTTGTCGTTGCCAGGTTGCGCATGGCGAGTTACTGTTCCGATTTCTACGTGGCTAAAGCCCAAATCGCCAAGTGCTTCAATAGCGACGGCGTTTTTGTCGAAGCCGGCTGCCACACCAAATGGCGAGTCAAAGTGAAGGCCCATTGCCTGAACCTGGATAGCGCCGGTTGAGCGGATGCGAGCGAGCTTGGTAAGCCCAATTCGATGAGCAACTCTGATTGAAGTCATGCCGATGTGGTGCGCAAATTCGGCGTCCATCGGGCGAAATACCAGATTAAAAATTAGTTTGTACATGCTTTTAGTGGCTGTTTTCGTGGCTCGCTTTGAGTTTCTTAATCGCCGACTCAAAGTCTTCAAGGGTCTCCCAACCCTGATAAACGCTGGCGAAACGCATGTAGGCGACTTCATCCAGGTTTCTAAGTGGCTCAAGAATTGCCAAACCAATTTCGTGAGCTTCAATCTGAGCTGCACCGGTGGCGCGAACAGTTTCTTCAACAGTTTGAGCCAGCATAGCCAGGTCTGATTCGGTCACCGGACGACCCTGGCAGGCCTTTCGAACACCGCTGATGATCTTGCTTCGGCTGAATGGCTCAGAGACGCCTGAGCGCTTCATCACGGTTAGCGATGCGGTCTCGGTGGTGCTGAAACGCATGTTGCACTCTGGGCACTGACGGCGGCGGCGAATCGAAGCACCATCGTCTGCGGTTCTTGAATCTGTCACACGCGAATCGGGGTGACGACAAAACGGGCAATGCATTTATGCCTCCTCGCTCAGACCGTTTGAGTCATTAGCAAATCTAATAGCCACGGCTTCACCGTGTGCTGGCAAGCCCTCGGCGTTGGCGAATCTTTGAACCTTGCCCGAAATCTCAGCGAGCCCGGATTTTGTATAGTCAATAATCTGCTGCGCGCGCAAGAAAGTGTGAACGCCCAATCCGGAACCGAATTTTGCCTGCTGGCCGGTAGGTAATACGTGGTTCGAGCCGGCCATGTAATCACCGAGACTAACCGGAGAGTATGAACCAAGGAATACGGCGCCGGCATTAGAAATCGCCGCTAGGACAGCGTGTGAATTTTCGGTCTGAATCTCGAGGTGCTCGGTTGCGTAGTCATTTGCGACCTTGACTGCGTGTGCCACCGAGTCGACCAAAACAATTGCTGACTGCTGACCGGCTAGTGCAGTGAAGACTCGTTCGCTGTGTGAGGTAGCTTGGGCTGCTTTGGCGACCGCCTGTTGTACTTTTTGAGCCAGTTCGGTTGAGTCAGTCACCAAAACCGAAGCCGCTGCTTCGTCGTGCTCGGCCTGGCTAACCAGGTCATAGGCGATAAAAGTTGGGTCGGCACTATCGTCGGCGATCACCATGATCTCGGTAGTGCCGGCTTCAGAGTCAATTCCGATAGTGCCGCGCAGTGCTCGTTTAGCAGCTGCAACATAGATGTTGCCAGGTCCGCAAACCAGGTTCACCGGCTCAAAATCAATTTCACTAAGTCCGTAAGCAAAAGCTGCGACTGCAGCTGGACCGCCGACGCAAAGCACTTCTTCGACGCCCAACAGTGCCGCGGTTGCCAAAACAGTTGGGTGCGGGCGACCGCCAAAATCCTTTTGTGCCGGAGTAGCGATAACCAGACGGTCGACTCCAGCTGCCTGGGCGGGAACCACATTCATAATCACGCTCGACGGATAAACCGCCTTGCCGCCAGGAACATAAAGACCGACAGAATCAACGGCACGCCAGCGCTGAATTACTTTGGCGCCGGCAGCGAACTCGACCTCGATTGATTCAGGCAAGTTTGCCTCAGAGACTGCGCGCACGCGGGCAATAGATTCTTCAATGCCTTCTCGAAGTTCTGGATCAAGATTTTGAAGTGCGACGTCTAGCTCAGTCTGGCTTACTCGCAAAGGCTGTGGGTCGACTCCATCGCGCTCGATGGCAACCTGAACAACAGCAGCTACTCCCCTGGTTTTGACGTCTTCAAGCAGCGGCTTAATTTGCTCAATTGCAATGCTGATATCAACGGCTGCTCGAGGCAATTCAAGATTTAGCTCGATGCTGCTTAGGTTCTTGCCGCGAAGATCTAAAACCCTCATGGTTTGAACTTCAGTCATCGATTTATGCCTCTCTGGTTATCAGTCAAGTTTAGATTGTCAACCAAGTTCGCCCGCCCAGGAACACAGGCAAAAGAAACGGGATGATTTGACTCGCAATTTGCGGTTGCTCTTTCTAGGTAGCCTTGAACCGAAGTAAGGAATATGAATGTTTGACTATCGCCAAGAGGCCGACGCCGTCACCGCACTAAAAGAAACTTTCAGTCGCCATGCATCTGGCGTCTCAGTGATCACCATGGTCGACAAAGATGGCAAGCCGGCTGGCCTAACTGCAACTTCGATGACTTCGCTTGGTGCAACCCCGCCACTAGCAAGTTTCAACGTGGCCAGCGGTTCAAGCAGCTGGCCGGTGCTCTGCGCAGCCGAATACGTTGCGATTCACACTCTCGGTGAGGGCAATGTTGCGCTGGCTAAAAAAATGTCTAGTGATCACACGCTGCGATTTGTTAACGATGACTGGGAACTTGGTCCGCACGGTGTTCCTGTTTTCAAAGATGCGACCGCAGTGATTATCGCCAAAATTCGCCAGATTATCCCGGTTGAAAACAACGCTGTAGTCATTGTTGACGTGCTTGAAGGTTTGGTTGGCCACGAGCAATCAGGCTTGCTTTACTATCGCCGCAACTATGTAGCAGCTGGCGAACCTATCGCCTGATAGCAATTAGAGAATTTGAACTAGCGAGAAATTACGCTCGCACCAAAAGCGATTTTTAGTTCGGCTATAAGGTCGCCGGTCACCTTTACCTTGTGCGCAAGCGCAAATAGGCGCTCGGCATCTTCGCCGACCAGTTTGACGTGCACCTCTTGGTTTCCGGCATAAAGCTTGAGAATTCGACCCAGCTCTTCGAGTGATTCGGCAGTGGCCTCAATCTCTTTTAGCTTCAATAAAAGTGGCCCATAGTCTTCTTCGTCGCCAGATCCTTCGATTTGCTCAATCGAATAGGCGTTGATGTTCTTGCTGTCGTCTCGGTTGCTCACGCGACCGCGAACAACAACAACCTGGTCGGGCATGAGATTGCGACCAAACTCTTGATAGGTCTTGCCCATGAGCATCACGCTCATTTCACCGTCAAAGTCTTCTACGGTGAGAGCGCCATACGGGTTGCCTGACGCTCTGGCGACTTTGTGCTGAACCGAAGTCAACAGGCCGGCGATGGTGACGGTTTCGCCGTCTTTGATATCAGCTTCGGCTAGCTGACCAATGCTCATTTCGGAATGACGCGCCAATTGAGCTTCTCGGCCGGCAAGCGGGTGATCACTTACATAAAGACCCAACATGTCTCGCTCATAGGCAAGCTTCTCTTTTTTTGGCCACTCTGGGCGATCAGGAATCTTGATCGCAAAGTCGTCTTCAAGCGAGTTGTCTGTGTCAAATAGGGCGCCAAACAAGTCAACCTGACCGACAGCCTCATTCTTTTTTAGTGCGCTCTGAGAATCGACAGCCTCTTCGTGAATCTCGAGCAGTGAGCGCCTGGTGTGACCCAGAGAGTCGAATGCTCCAGCCTTAATGAGTGATTCAATTACTCGCTTGCTGCATACAGTTGCCGGCACCTTGCGCAAAAAGTCGTTGAACGAGGTGAAGCGACCCTTTTCTTCGCGCGCGGTCTTGATGCCTTCAACCACATTGAGACCAACATTTCTAACCGCGCCCAAACCAAAACGGATGTCGTCGCCCACAGCGTTAAATGCTGCAATTGACTCGTTGACATCAGGAGCCAAAACGTTGATGTTCATGCGACGACATTCGCTCAAATAAAGTGCAAGTTTGTCTTTTGAGTCACCCACGCTGGTTAGCAGAGCGGCCATATATTCAGCTGGATAGTTCGCTTTTAGATAGGCAGTCCAGTATGAAAGTACGCCGTAGGCGGCTGAGTGCGCGCGGTTGAACGCGTAGTCGGCGAACGGCAACAGGGTGTTCCATAGCGCCTCAACAGCTGAGTCGCTGTATCCGTTGGCTTTCATGCCGCCGGCAAAATCCTCGTATTGCTTGTCTAGCTCTTCTTTTTTCTTCTTTCCCATGGCGCGACGCAAAACGTCTGCTTTTCCGAGGGTGAATCCGGCCGCTTTCTGGGCGGCAGCCATTACTTGCTCCTGATAGACAATGAGTCCGTAGGTAGGGTCAAGAACTTCGGCCAGCGATTCGGTTAGCTCAGGGTGCACCGACTCGACGGTCTGTAGTCCGTTCTTGCGCTTGGCGTAGTTGGTGTGGGATTCCATTCCCATCGGGCCAGGTCGATAAAGAGCAATAACCGCAGAAATGTGCTCAAACAGAGTTGGCTTTAGGAGTCGCAAAAGTGAACGCATGGCATTGCCATCGAGCTGGAATACTCCAAGAGTGTCGCCACGTGAGAGGAGCTCAAAAGTCGGCTCATCCTGGTTCAGATCAAGATCTTCGAGAACCACAATTTTGTTGCGGTTGCTCTTAATGTTGGCCAAGGCGTCATCGAGAACAGTTAGGTTTCGAAGGCCCAAGAAGTCCATTTTTAGAAGGCCGAGCGATTCACATGGTGGCTGATCAAACTGCGTGATAACTGCGCCGTCGTCTTCGCGTTTCATGATCGGAATGACGTCCATTAGTGGTTCAGCCGACATGATCACACCAGCGGCGTGAACACCCCACTGACGCTTTAGAGACTCTAACCCCTGTGCCAATTCAAAAACCTTTTTAGAGTCATCATCGTTTTCGATTAGCTCTCTAAAGTCGGCGCCTTCTTTGAATCGCTCAGAGTTTTTGTCAATCAAATCGTTCAGCGTGACATCGCGACCAAGCACCATAGGTGGCATTGCCTTGGTTAGCTTCTCGCCCACCGAATAAGGCATGCCCAAAACACGAGCGGAGTCTTTTAGGGCCTGCTTAGCTTTGATGGTTCCAAAAGTCACAATCTGCGCTACGCGGTCATCACCGTATTTTTCGGTGACATAGCGGATAACTTCACCGCGGCGGCGATCGTCAAAGTCGACATCGATATCAGGCATCGAAACACGTTCTGGGTTCAAGAAGCGCTCGAAAATCAGGCCGTGAACTACGGGGTCAAGCTCGGTGATGCCAAGCGCATAAGCCACAATCGAACCGGCAGCTGAGCCACGACCGGGCCCAACACGGATGCCCTGCGCACGAGCCCAGGCGATGAAGTCGGCAACCACCAAGAAGTAACCAGGGAATCCCATCTGCTTGATGATTTCAACTTCGTATTCAGCCTGTTCGGCCTGGCGCTGCGGAACCTCGCCTTTGTAGCGACGATTCATGCCGGCGGCAACTTCTTTTTCGAACCAAGAAGCTTCGGTCTCTCCCTCAGGAACCGGGAATCGCGGCATAAGTTCGCGCTCGGCAAACTCAACTTCGCAGCGCTCGGCAATCAAAAGCGTGTTGTCGCAAGCTTCTGGATAATCGGCGAAAAGTTCGCGCATTTGGGCTGGCGTCTTTAGATAGAACTCTTGGGCATCAAACCTGAAGCGGTTTGGGTCAAGCAGAGTTGAGCCAGACTGCACGCAGAGCAGGGCCTCGTGAGCAGCGGCATCAGCCGCGTGCGTGTAGTGCAGGTCATTTGTTGCCAACAACGGCATGCCGAGGTCTTTGGCCAGGCGATGCAGATCATCCATGGCTCGAAGTTCAATATCGATTCCGTGATCCATGATCTCGCAAAAGAAATTGTCTTTGCCAAAGATGTCTTGATAGTCAGCTGCGGCCTTGCGGGCTTCATCATATTGCCCAAGGCGCAGGCGGGTTTGAATTTCACCTGAAGCACAACCGGTGGTCGCAATTACACCCTTGCTGTACTGCGAAAGCAGATCGCGGTCCATTCGCGGTTTGAAATAGAAACCGTCTAGCCATGCTTTTGAAGACATGCGAAACAGATTGAACATGCCGGCTGTGTTCTCGGCGAACATAGTCATGTGCGTGAACGCGCCACCACCAGAAACATCGTTCTCGCCACCGTCGCCCCAGCGCACACGAGTGCGCTCTTGTCTCTTGGTGCCCGGCGCTAGATAAGCCTCGATGCCGATAATTGGCTTGATGCCGGCGTTTTTAGCGGTCTTATAAAAATCGTAGGCGCCGAAATTGTTACCGTGATCGGTGATTCCAATCGCTGGCATCCCCTGGTTTACCGCTTCTGCGATTAGCGGTTTAACTCGAGCCGCGCCATCAAGCATTGAATACTCAGTGTGCACGTGTAGGTGCACAAAAGAGTCTTTTTTGCTCGACAATTCGAGGCCTTTCTTAGGGTTGGAGCACCAGCCTAACTTGGTGAATGCGCCCCGCGGAGGATTTCAAGAGCGGTTTCTAACTCGGGTGCATATTCGCTCTCGAACTCAACTGGATCTTGGGTGATCGGATGAGTGAAACTCAACCGAACTGCGTGCAGCCACTGGCGATCAAGGTGCACTCGAGCAGCGAGTTTTGGGTCTGCGCCATACATGGTGTCGCCTACCAGCGGGTGCCTAAAAGCAGAAAAATGCACCCGGATTTGATGCGTGCGACCGGTCTCAAGCACAATCTCAACCAACGACGCCGAAGGAAAAGCCTCGATAGTTTCATAGTGCGTGACCGAAGGCTTGCCGTCATTCATTACGGCAAATTTGAATTCAGCCTTTGGGTGACGACCAATTGGTGCGTCGAAAGTGCCAGCGCTTGGATCTGGGTGCCCCTGAACCACGGCGTGATATACCTTGTGAACTGTTCGGTCTCTGAATGCTTGCTTAAGGCGCGAATAGGCAAGCTCTGACTTAGCCAGCGTCATTAGACCACTGGTTCCGACATCGAGGCGCTGAACAATTCCCTGACGCTCCTGCGCCCCCGAAGTGGTCAACTGAACGCCAAGCGCAAGCAGAGCACCGCCAACGGTCGGGCCATCCCAGCCCACCGAGGGGTGAGCCGCAACACCGGCTGGCTTGTCGACCACAACGATGTCTTGGTCTTGATAAATAATCTTGAAGCCTTCAACTTCAACCGGAACCAGCTCAAGTGGATTTTTCGGCTGCGGCATGCGAACCTCAAGCATTGAGTCAATTACCAGGTGATCTGACTTTGAAAGTTGTTTGCCGTTGCTTTCAACTAACCCCTGCGCCAAAAGCTCAGCCGCGGCGGTTCTTGAGACTCCAAGCAGTTTGGCAAGGCCGGCATCAGCTCGTTCGCCAGCAATTTTTTCAAGTACCGGAAGGTATTTAATTTCAGTCATCTACGCCACTTGTTAGAGCTGCACTCTGGGCGGCTTTAGAAGCTTCGGTCGACCGGGATTTTCCAAGTGGATAACCACGGAGATACATAATCATCGAGATTGTGATTGTTCCGGTAATGGCAATATCCGCCACGTTAAAAATTGGGAACTGAAAAGGAATGACAAAAAAGTCGATTACGTGTCCGCTGCCGAAATATGGAGTTTGGGCGAATCGATCAATCAGGTTTCCGATGACTCCACCGAGAAGCACTCCCCCGAGCGTTAGCCACGCCTTGGTTTGCAGTTTGCTTCGAACGGCGATGAGGATAAGAGCGGCAATCGATGAGGTGATCGCGAAGAACCAGGTTGCACCGAACCCCAGCGAAAATGCTGCTGAATCGTTTCTGGCCAGTGTCAGACCTAGCAGGTCGCCGATAATCGGCACTATTTGACCAGGCTTCAAGTATTCAAGCGCAAGAATTTTACTGACTTGATCAACCAGTATGACCAAAGCGGCCAGCCCAAAAAAATGGATTGCCCTGACTGAGAGAAGTGCTCGGGTTGCCAATTAGTTTTCGTTGCCGAACCCAGTGAATGGGTTGCTGTTGTTGGTGAAATCAACGCCGGTCGGGTTGGTCGGGTTCACCGTAAAAGTTGGCGGTGTTGCAGGCGCAGCAACCGGGTTGCCGGCGGTCAAAACACCGGCCGAGCTGGCGGCGCTGTCTGCTTGGTCGTCTAGCTCGGCCAGCTGACCCTCAATATATGCCTTTAGTTTGGTGCGGTATTCGCGCTCGAAGCTGCGCAACTCTTGGATGCTGTGCTCGATGAGTGCCTTTTCTTGCTCGAAACGGCTCAGGTCGGCACGCTGCTGCGCCTCAGCTTCGCGCAAAACTCGAGCAGCGGTGGCATGGCCCTCGGCGATAAGTGCATCTCGCTTGGCTAGTCCTTCGCGAACGTGCTCTTCGTGCAGTTTGCGGGCCAATTGAAGCAAGTTGTTGGTGTTGTTAGTTTCGATGTTGCCAGGGTCTTGAGCGGCCTCTGGAAAAGCTGGGATAGCCGGTGCAGGGCTAAAGGTCGGGGCGGTAAGCGCTTCTTCGGCGGTGCTTGGGTTGTTGATTTGATCAACTAAGCCGGCGCCACTGCGCTGCAATTCACCGATGCGTGCCTCAGATGCCAAAAGGCGCTGACGCAGATCATCGTTTTCTTGGTTTAGGCGACGAAGCTCAACCACGATTTCGTCAAGAAAGTCATCGACCTCATCCTGGTCGTAGCCCTCGCGAAACTTGGTCGGCTGAAATCTCTTATTTACGACGTCTTCAGGAGTTAAAGGCATCTGGTCACCTCGGTTGGTTGCATCTGATTATCGATGAGTTCATCGAAACTAAAACATTGAAAGGTTACCGCAGAATATTGCAGACTCGCTGGGCTGAGATTTGTTTTGTGCAAAACCACACCGCTAATTGTGAGCGGCTGTTGGTCTAGATAAAAGCGGCGACGAGCCCCTGCGTGAACAGAACTGCCGAGATCAATATTGTCCAGGCGAGATCTAGCGCGATAACCCCGAAACGAAGTGGTGGCACAATTCGCCTAATCCAACGAAGTGGCGGATCGGTAATGGTCATAACAACTTCAGCAAACACCAAAAACAAGCCCTTTGGTCGCCAACTTGGATTAGTGGTCAAAATCAAATCAAGTATGAATCGCCCGATCAGTGCAAAGAAATAAGCCTGCAGCAACCAATAAATAAATTGGGCTAACAGGCTCATTTTTTGAAGCTAAAGACTTATAGGTTTGGGCGAATTAGAAGGTCGTCGCCTAGCTCGGTGCCTTCTTCTGATTCGTCTTCATTAACCGCAACGTGTCCTGGGGTAAGCAGGAAAACCTTTGGAGTAACTCGACGGATGTTGCCCTCTAGACCCTCTTTTAGGCCAAGCATGAAGTGCAACAGGTTGCGAGAGTCTGACTCTGACAGGTTGCCGATGTTAACAATGACCGATACACCCTCGCGGAAGTGCATGGCGATGTCTTTTGACTCTTCGTATGACTTTGGTTCGATGGTGAAAATCTCGCTGGTAACAGCAGTCTGACGACGTGGGCGAATAGGAGTCACGCTGCGAACCGCACGCTGCTCGGCTGCGCCAGAAGAGCGCTGTGGAAGCTGTTCTGCAGCTTCGTCAAAGCCAAGCCAGCCAGAGACCTGTGAAAAAATACCGGCCATGATGATCCTTTCGAGGATTTATTTATTTCAGGATATGACTAATAAACGCGTTTTCCGGTTATTGCCGTGCCTATGCGCAAGTGTGTCGCACCAAACGGAATGGCAAGCTCAAAATCCTCTGACATTCCGGCCGACATAAATTTGGCGCTTGGATGAATTTTTTGCAGAGCCTGGCTAGCTTTCGCGATGGTCTCAAAATCAACTTGAGCCTCGCGCTGTAGCGAAGCAACGCCCATAACGCCAAGCAGGTTGATGGTTTTGTCGGCTAGCAGCTCTTCGGCAAATTTTGGCAAATCGGCAACTGAGATTCCGCCGCGATTTGGGTCGTCGGTCACATTTAGCTGAATGAAACCGCTAATTATGAAATTGGGCTGACTCTGACGAATGTTTTGCACCTCTTTAGTGATCGCCTGTCGAAGTGAAGTTCGGTCAATCGAGTGAATTGCTGAGGCATATCGAAGCACTGACTTGGCTTTATTGCTCTGCAGCTGGCCAACAAAGTGCCATGAAATTTCGACCTCGGAGTTCGCTGCGACCTCGGCTGCCTTTGGGGCTGCTTCTTGATCGCGATTCTCGCCGAAATGCTTTGCGCCAAGGTCGATGAGGTCGAGTACCAATTGAGTCGGATGATTCTTTGAAACCACGATGACATTGATGTCTTCTGGCTTGCGATTAGACGCCAAAGCCGTGCTTGACACTCGGTCAAGCACGGCTTCGTAACGCTCTTGGAGCGAACCTGGGTTCGCTGACATTATTTGTCGCGCAAGAAATCTGGGATGTCTAGGCCGTCGCCCCAGGTGCCCTCGTCAGCAACATCAGCATTGGCGACAACAGCAGCAAGGTTTTCTTCTTCTGCGGTGTTTGAGTCGAAGTCGGCAACGACAGCATTGAAGATGCTGGTGTCAGTTGACAACGGCTCGGCTGCTGGTGCTTCGGTAGCTGAGTTGTTGAACCAGCTGGTAGCTGCTGGAGCGGTCGACTGGCTTGCTGCAGGAGCGGCTGGAGCTGCAGGCGCACCCAATCCGGCGATTCCTGAGAATGCCTTGCGCTCGAACTTGTGAGCCTTTGGCTGACCACCCTCGAAACCAGCGGCAATCACAGTGATGCGAACTTCGTCGCCCAAAGTATCGTCGATGGTCGCACCGAAGATGATGTTTGCTTCTGGGCTAACTGCCTCTTGAACCAAACGAGCGGCTTCGTCGATCTCGTGTAGACCTAGGTCTGATGCGCCCTGAACCAATAGAAGAACGCCGTATGCGCCGTCGATGCTGGCTTCAAGCAATGGGCTTGAAACTGCAATTTCGGCAGCGCGTAGAGCGCGGTCTTCACCTTTTGCGGTTCCGATGCCCATTAGAGCTGAGCCGGCACCCTTCATAACTGACTTGACGTCGGCGAAGTCTAGGTTGATAAGCCCTGGGGTCACGATTAGGTCGGTAATGCCCTGAACACCTGCACGAAGCACGTCATCGGCAGTTGCGAAAGCTTCGACCACAGAAACTGACTTGTTTACCAATTCGAGCAGTCGCTGGTTTGGAACCACGATCAGAGTGTCGACTTCGCCGCGAAGCACCTCGATGCCCTGGTCTGCCTGCTGCGAACGGCGCTTGCCCTCGAAGCCAAATGGACGAGTTACAACACCGACGGTAAGTGCGTCTAGCTGCTTGGCGATTCGGGCCACAACTGGAGCAGCACCGGTTCCGGTTCCGCCACCTTCACCGGCAGTCACAAACACCATGTCGGCACCCTTCAGGGCAGCCTCAATCTCTTCGGCGTGGTCTTCTGCGGCGCGACGACCGATTTCAGGGTCGGCACCAGCACCAAGGCCGCGAGTTAGCTCACGACCAATGTCGAGCTTCACGTCTGCATCGCACATCAAGAGAGCCTGGGCGTCGGTGTTAATTGCCACGAACTCGACACCGCGCAGGCCAGCTTCAATCATGCGGTTTAGAGCGTTTACGCCACCGCCGCCGACGCCAACTACACGAATAAGTGCTTGACGGTTCTGATTTACAGCCATTTCTTTCCTCCGAATCGCTTGATCAAAGCTTCAACCTCTAGATGAGGCTTATGGTTTCGATCTTTAATTGCGTTGCGCCAAGAAAATAAGGCGTTAATCTCGGCAATTCAGGTAAGCGCTTGGGCGTGTCTAAAAATCAATATTTAACGACTGGTGTGGTTGGTGAAGAAACATCAAAAGTCACTCGATCGGTGCGTTTTTGATTCTTGATTAGAGCTGCCAAAACCTTTGATTTAAGAGCAGATTGCGAGCCATCGCCCCAAATAATCCGCTGACCGGCATAACCTCGCAGTTGCATTGACACGTTGTCTTTTGACTTGGCGTCAATTGATGAAAGTTTGGGCAGCAGATTAGCCGGCAAGGCAAGCAATACATCGATCGCCGCTTTGAATTCGGCGCTGTTTTTGGCAGAACCAGCGATGGTCAAAACCGGATATTTGTCAGATGCTTTTGCTCGGCCTAACTGGACCCCGGCTGGATCGTAGACATAGGGCTGACCACCGCTATAAACGATGACGATCGGTTGACGCTCGCGAATTCGAACTTGAAGTGCATGAGGCGGCTGACTAATCGCCGAGAAACTCTCGATGAGAGCAAACTTTTCTAGATCATTGGCAATTTCATCCGAGTTGACCAAAGGTAAAGGCTTGCCGAGCTGCTTTTCGAGAACCTTGCGAATCGATTTCTCGGGAATTCGGTCAAGACCCTTGATCTCAATAGTCTCAACGGCCAACAATGGCGTGAACACCGTGGCGGCGACAAGGGCCACAAGTGCTGCAACCGAGCCGAAGCTAATGGCGAGTGTGATTCGGCGGCGCCTTGAAAGTGCTTTGAAGCGCTTTGCCTCCGGTGACAGCTTCTGCGTGATCGATTGCAGACGGTTTCGCTTTTCGAAACGAGTTACGGCACTCAGTCTCTTCTGCTCGCGCTTGGCCTGTCGCGAATTAATTAGCGGCATGGCTTTTTTAGCTTTTGAAACTTTGGTTGGTGAAACCGACTTGCCTAGTCTGGTGACTTTTGGTGGCTTTGCCGACTTGCCTAATTTTGCCGGCTTTATCGGCTTCGCAACCTTGACGGGCCTAGCCGGCTTAACTTCAGCTTTTTTGGCTGGCTGGGCCGGTCGAATCGGCTTTGCCGGCTGACCGGGGCGAACTGGGCGCTTCAATTATTTGGCCAATGCCTCAAGCAGGCTCGGAACCATTCGATAAACATCGCCGCAGCCCATGGTCATGATGAAGTCACCCTCGGCGGCAAGTGAGGCTGCTACGGCTGGCGCATCATCCCAGTTTTCAACGTAGTGAACCTGCGATTGGTCGGCAAAAGCGTTCGAAACCAATGCACCGGTGACGCCTGGCTCAGGGTCTTCACGGGCGGCATAAATGTCGAGCACGACCACCTGGTCGCTGGCGGCTAGCGCTTGCGCAAATTCTTTTGCCATTAGGCGGGTGCGGCTGTAAAGGTGTGGCTGAAACACGGTGATTAGCTTGCCGCTGCCAACCACTGCTCGAGCTGCCTTGATTGCCGCAGACACCTCGGTTGGGTGGTGAGCGAAGTCGTCATAAACCCGAACACCGCGCTGCTCGCCGTGCAGCTGGAACCTGCGGTCGGTGCCACCAAAAGTCTCAATGGCAGCCAGTGACTTGGCGGCATCGAACCCGAGGCCAACCAGCACTGCTAATGCGCCAGCGGCGTTGATTGCGTTGTGCTCGCCCGGAACCTGCAGCTTGGCTCGGTAGTGCTTGCCTTTATAGGCAAGTTCAAATGAAACCTGAGGGCCAGAGGCGTCGATGCTTAGCAGGCAAATATCGGCACCGGCGGTTCTGCCGAAGCTGATTTGGCGCTTGCTCGGGTTAAGTAGTTTTCCAACTCGAACCGCTCCGGGATCATCTGCGCTAATAGCGACAAATTCGCTTGCCCCACCTGCAAATTTTGAAAATTCAGCTTCGAACGCTTCTTCGCTGCCATAGTGATCCAGGTGATCAGCATCAACATTTGTGATTAGAGCAACAGCGGTGTCGTAAAGCAAGAACGAGCCGTCTGATTCATCGGCTTCGATGATAAACAGATCGCCCTTACCGGCTGCCGAAGAGGCGTTGATGGCCGAGATGACTCCGCCGTTCACAAAACTTGGGTCTTCACCCATGGCCAACAGCGCGGTGATTATCATGCCGGTGCTGGTGGTTTTGCCATGTGCGCCCGCAATCGCAACCACGCGGTGTTTCGATGTCAGATAGGCAAGCGCCTGAGAACGGTGAATCACTGGAATTCCGCGCTCTTTAGCCAGCAAGTATTCAGGGTTGGTAGGCCAAAGCGCCGAGGTGACCACGACTGTATCTGGGTTTCCGAGGTGTGCGGCATCGTGCCCGATAAAAATTTCAGCACCAAGCTTGCGCAGTTCTTCGACGTTTGAGGTGTCTCGAAGATCGCTGCCAGTGACTTTGTGACCCATGCCCAATAAAATGCGAGCGATACCGCTCATGCCCGACCCGCCGATGCCGACAAAGTGCACAGTGCCGAGGTCTTTAGGGATTTCTTGACTGAAATCGGGCTTAATCATTCGTGGTCCTTACGCTCCCAGCAAGGATACGGCGAGAGCAAAGCGTGATTGTTTTACAACACACCTTTTAGCATGGTCAGCAATCGCTGAGAGCCGTCAGCGACGCCGACAGACTTGGCAGCCGATGCCATTTTGGCCAAGCGTCGATTATCTGAAACCAAGCTGACCAGGTTCGAAGCTACGTAATTAGAATCGAAGTCTTTATCGGCAACAATTTCGGCACCACCAGCCGCCACCAGCTCGGCTGCATTTAGGGCTTGCTCGCCATTTCCAACCGGATAAGGAACAAACACAGCCGGCAGGCCTACTGCTGCAAATTCCGAAACTGTCGATGCGCCAGAGCGGGATACCGCAACGTCGGCTGCAGCAATTGCTAGGTCCATACGATCGCAGTATCCGATTCTTAAATAACCGGCCTCAGACATCGGCATGAATTCTGATTTGTCGCCGACGATGTGCAGAATTTGCACGCCCGCAGCCACCAAAACTTTGCGAGCAGAGTCAATCGATTCGTTGATCCTTCGCGCGCCTAGCGAACCGCCGGTCACCAGAAGGGTAGGCACGTCAGGCTCAAGACCAAAGAAGGCCCGCGCTGACTTTTGATCGCGGTTGCCAACCAAGTCTTCAATTTCTTTGCGCAAAGGCATTCCAATAAAGAATCCATTGCGGATCGGAGTGTTCTTGAACGCAGTGCCAACCGCCGCGGCCCAACGGGCACCGAGCTTATTTGCCCAACCTGGCAGTGCATTCGCTTCGTGCACCACAATCGGAACTCCGGCTAGGCGGGCAGCGAGGTATGCAGGTGCACTCGCATAGCCACCGAAGCCAACCACGGCATCGATTTTTTTAGATTTGATGAACCCAATGCATCGCATAACTGAGCCGATGAACTTAAACGGGAACGCCAAAGCCGCCGCATTTAGCTTTCGAGGCAGCGGAACTTTTGCAATGGTCAGCAGCTCGTATCCACGCGCAGGAACAAGCCTCGACTCAAGCCCTTCGGCTGTTCCTAGAGCCCAAACTTTATGCTCGGCCGAATCCGCAACAATGGCATCGGCCAGCGAAAGCAGTGGGTTAACATGCCCAGCTGTGCCGCCACCAGCAAGCAGATAGTTAGTCATCGCCTTGCCTTTGCCCGGCTCGGTGACTTTCGAATAGCGACCGGTCTAGCGTGGTTTTCACGCTCAATGGCCAGCACGATTCCGATTGCGCCGAGAGTGGCCAAAATTGAAGAACCACCGGCTGAGATTAGTGGCAGCGGGACTCCCAAAACCGGTAGTAGTCGAAGAACAACCGCGATGTTGATTAGCGCCTGAAGAGTGATCCAGGCCATCACGCCCAAAACCACATAGCGAGAGAACTGATCTGAAGTGCGTTGGTAAACCTTGACCAGTGAAATCATCAAATAAATAAATAGACCGATAACAACCAGGGCACCGATTAAGCCAAGCTCTTCGGCAATAACAGCAAAGATAAAGTCGTTCTCGACTTCAGGAATCCAACTCCACTTCATTTTTGATTGACCGAGCCCTTGGCCAAAAATACCTCCGGCAGCGATTGCCCAAATGCCGTGCTCCGACTGCCAGTTATATCCGTTTGGGTCAGCAGCGCTTGGGTTCATCCAGGCAAGAATTCGACCCCAGCGCGAACCGCTTCCTAGGCTGAGCAACATGGGAGTCAGCACAGCGGTGGCCACTGCAATCGCGCCGGCAATTCGCGCTGGCAAGCCAGCAAGTGAAAGTAGACCGACCGTCAGGGCGAACATAACAATTACAGTTCCGAGGTCTTTACCTGCCATAACCAAAACCATTCCACCAAGGGGAACGATTAGCGCCTGCCACCAAACTTTTGGAATGTCTAGGTCGCTCTCGTTCTTGGTCAAATAGTTTGCCAAGTGCAGAATTAGGGCGACTTTCAAGAACTCAGAGGGCTGAAGACTGAATAGACCAAAGATGTTGATCCAGTTTCGGTTTCCGTTGATGTCGGTTCCGATGAAGATCGTCGCGAACTGAACACCTAGGGCCAGAACTAAAATTCTTGGCGCCCATGAGCTGAATCGGCTCACCGGCAAAAGTGACGCGGCGGCCATTGCAAAAAGCCCCAGAACGGCAATGCCGGCCTGGCGATTGAAAACCGTAAATGAGTTGTTTGTTCCCTTTAGCGAGTCGATCGAAGATGCCGAAAGCACCATTACGAGACCAAAAAGCGCCAAGAAGATAGTCACGCCAAGCAAGCGATAAAAATAGATTGATTGGGCCCTGAAGGTTCGATCAAACCAGACGCGAGCGCGGTCTTTGCCGCTCTGGGTAATGTTTTGAAGTTTTGGGCTGCGAGTTTTAACGGCCATCGGTCACCCCAAATTCTGCTCGAACCGCATCGGCAAACTGATGTCCGCGGTCCGCATAATCCTTGAATTGATCCATTGATGCAGCTGCGGGTGCTAGCAAGACCACGTCACCAGGCACAGCCACTTGCTTTGCAAGGTCAATCGCGCTTTTCATTACCGCCTGCGCACCTTCGGCAATGACTTCGTGAACCTGAACTTCAGGTGCCTGACTAGCTAGCGCAGCCAGAACCGGTTCACGATCTTTGCCAATGACAATTGCGGCTCGAAGCTTGTTTTTATATTCGGCAACCAGCGGACTAATGTCGACGCCCTTTAGCAGCCCGCCGACAATCCAGACGCTGCTGTCAAACGAAGCCAGTGAGGCTGCCGCTGCGTGCGGGTTGGTGGCCTTTGAATCATCAACCCAACGCACTCCCCCAAACTCACCTACAACTTCGATGCGGTGCGCATCGAGCTTAAAGTTGATAATCGCCTCTCGAATTTCGGCTGGGGTAATACCTATTGAACGAGCGATAGCGGTCGCAGCGGCGATGTTTGCCAGTAGGTGCGGCGTGACCACGCCAATGTTCTCGATGTCTTCAATAGTCGCTATTTCAAGAGCCTGGTCGGCTCGCTCATCTAAGAATGCTCGATCGCAAAGCAGATCTTCGACATAACCAACCTGGCTTCTAGCTGGGGCGCCTAAGGTGAAACCGATAGCGCGAGCGCCTTCGATAACGTCGGCATTTTCAACCATTTTTTCAGTGGCTGCGTCATGCACGTTATAGACACAGGCAAGCTGAGTGTTTTCGTATACCTTGCCTTTGGCGCTGGCATATTCGGCGAAGCCGCCGTGCCAATCAAGGTGGTCATTTGCCAAATTGAGCACAACCGATGAAACCGGCGATATTGAACCTAGGTAGTGCAGCTGAAAACTGCTCAGCTCTACAACGAGAAGGTCGAAACCCTCTGGCTCTCGAATCGCGTCCAGCACCGGCAAACCGATGTTTCCGCAGGCGATTGCTCGAATTCCAGCGGTTTTGGCCATAGCTTCGACCAGCTGAACTGTGGTGGTTTTGCCGTTGGTGCCAGTGACGCAAACCCAAGGAGCAACTTTTGGCAACTTGTCTCGAACTCGCCAAGCCAACTCGACGTCAACCCAAATCGGTATTTCACCCTCGGTTGCCCAATTGATGAGCGCGTGATCTGGGCGCACTCCAGGCGAGGTGATAACCACCTCTGGTGAAAATTCAATGACATCCTGTGGCAGTCCGGCGGCTAGCGGGCCGGTGATGTGTCTGACCCCAATTACATCAAGAATGTCTAGTTGATCTGAGTCTGCTTTTTCGGCAATTACCAACACTTCGGCTCCAAGTTCAGCCAAGGTGTCAGCTACAGCGAAGCCCGAAACTCCAAGGCCGAATACGACAACGCGAAGGCCACGCCAATCAGCGTGCCAACTGTTGAGCGAGTCGGCGCGAGACATAGTTATCCGTAAATCCACTCGATATAGAACAGACCGATACCGCTAAGCACACACAGTCCACCGATGATCCAGAATCGAACTACGACGGTGACCTGAGCCCAACCCTTCAGTTCAAAGTGGTGGTGCAAAGGCGACATCAAGAAAATTCGCTTGCCGGTTCCTGTGCGCCATTTAGTCAGCTTGAAGAATCCGCGTTGAAGAACAACTGAGCCAGTGACGATTACGAAGATTCCGCCGATCAGCACCAACAACAATTCGGTGCGAGACAAAATTGCCAGCGCGGCTAGTGCGCCGCCAAGCCCAAGTGATCCGGTGTCGCCCATAAAGATTTGTGCTGGCGAGGTGTTCCACCAAAGGAAACCAATCAGCGCGCCCACAATCGCTGATGCGACCACCGCCAAATCAAGCGGGTCTCTCACGTTGTAGCAACTAGCTAAGTTTTCAGGAATTGAAACACAAGATTGGTTGAACTGCCAGAAACCGATAACCGCATAGGCCCCAATAGCCATGATGGTAGAACCGGTAGCCAGGCCATCTAGGCCATCGGCAATGTTCACGCCGTTCGAAGCGGCGGCCACCATGAAATAGATCCAAAGTATAAATAGACCAACGCCAACCACTGAGCCAAACATCATCAGGTCAATCGGAGTGTCTCGCACGATAGATATGTGAGTTGAGGCCGGAGTCAGTCGATCGGCCGAAGGAAACTGCAGGGCCAAAACCGCGAAAACTGTTGCAACAACGCCCTGGCCAAAAATCTTCTGCCAACCGCCCAGCCCAAGGCTGCGCTGCTTGTGCGTTTTGATGTAGTCATCAATGAAGCCAACTAGTCCAAGACCAACCAGCATGAACAGAACTAGCAAGCCCGAAATTGTGGGCTGCTCGAAGTTCGCGAATTTTCCGATGAAATAACCCACGACCGCGGCGATGATGATTACCACGCCACCCATGGTTGGGGTGCCGTGTTTGGTGTGATGAGTTTGAGGTCCATCTTCACGGATGAATTGTCCCCAGCGAAGCTTTTTGAAAAGCCAAATAAAAGCTGGCGTGCCGAGCAATGTAATAAACATGCTCACGCCGCCGGCGAGCAGAATCGCTCTCACTGGCTTACCTCCACTAGTGCGTCACCAAGATGACGTAAATTCGCTGATTTAGATGACTTAACAAGCACTATGTCATCCGGCTCAAGCATCCCACGAAGGTAGGCCAAAGCCGGTTCTATTTCGTCGAAGTATTTTGACTCGCCGTCCCATGAGCCCTCTTGAGTGGCACCCATGTGAATCAATTTGGCACCAACGCCAACAACGACTAGCTGATCGATGTTCAGGCGAACGACTATGCGCCCGATGGCATCGTGCTGTTCGCGAGAAGCTTGACCCAGCTCTGCCATTTCACCCAAAACGGCCACGGTGCGCCGACCGGCTTTGCCAAGTTGCGCCAAGGTCTGCAAGGCTGCCTTGGTTGAATCAGGGCTGGCGTTGTAGGCGTCATTGATGACAGTTAAGCCGTCTGCCCGCTGCAATAGCTGCATGCGCCATCTTTCAGCCAATGGCATCTGCTCAAGAGCTTTACAGGCGATTTCGCGGTCAATTCCCAGGGCATCAGCCACGGCAAGTGCAGCAAGCGCATTCATAACGTGGTGTTCACCCAGAATGTGCAGATTCAAATTGCGCGAAGTCGAATCAGGCCAGTGGCCTACAAAGCCCGTGCCGTCGATGCTCAGGGTCTGCCCGTCAGCGCGGTAGTCAGCATCGAGAGATGTGCCGAACCAAAAGATATTGGCGTCGGTGTGCTCGACCATTTCGCGCACAAAAGCATCGTCGGCATTCAAAATTAAAAGATTTTCGCTGTTGAGACTGCGCGCTAGCTCACCCTTGATTTGCGCTGTGGTTTCGATTCCGCCGAATTCGCCAACGTGGGCAAGGCCCACCTTCAGTATTACTCCGATGTCAGGCTTGGCCAGGTTAGCAAGGTATTCGATGCTGCCAGGGCCGCCGGCACCCATTTCGACCACCAAGTACTTGGTCTCAAAATCAGCCTTCAAAATTGAGATCGGCGCGCCTACTTCATTGTTATAAGACTCAATCGGTGCAATTGTCGACCCTGCTGTTGACAAGATTTCACGCAGCATGTTTTTAGTCGTGGTTTTGCCGTTTGATCCGGTGACTCCGATGACCTTGATGTCGGTCTTGGTTCGAATCTGAGCCAACACGTATGCCGCCAGAGCACCAAGCGCAGCGACTGAGTTGCTGACAACAATTTGCGGAATTGCAATATCTATCCGGCGCTCAACAACCGCTGCAATCGCTCCGGCTTCTAGTGCAGATGCTACGAAATTATGGCCGTCATCAAATTCCCCCGGTTTTGCGAAAAAAAGCGAACCGGTTTCAATCAAGCGTGAGTCTGTCTCTACCGAACCGGTTACTAATACATCGCCTGATCCGAATAGTTGCCCATCGAGTGCCGAGGCCAGCTCACTTAGCGATAGCTGAATCATGACCAACCTGCCTCTTTGAGAGCATCTCGAGCCTCTTGTCTGGCCGAATACGGGGTGCGCACTCCCCTAATGTCTCGATAATCCTGGTGACCAGGACCAGCCCAAAGGATTGAGTCACCCTCGCCCACAAGCGAAACTGCCTTGCGAATGGCAGCCTCGGGTGGGCTCACTTCAAATAGAGGCATGTCTGGTCTAGCAAGCTTTGCAGCATCAAAAAGGGTTTTTCTAATTGTGGCTGGGTCTTCAAATCGAGGGTGGTGATCAGTGATTACCAAAATGTCGCTTCCCTCAGCCGCGATCCTCGCCATGTCAGCGCGCTTTGTGGCATCGCGGTCACCGTCAGCACCAAATAGCATCAGCACCCTGCCCGCTGTGACTTTGCGAACTGCCGCCAGTGTGTTCAAAAAGGCGTCTGGGCTGTGGCCAAAATCAACATAAACTGACGGGCCGCGCTGACCAGATACAAGCTCAGTGCGACCTGGCAGATAAGCATCAATGCCGCTCATTACAGCACGAGAGATTCGATCAAAGTCATAACCAGCTTGGATCATCATGACCACTGCTAGCCCGGCATTAGCCGCCATGTGGGCTCCCAGAATCGGAACCCATGATTCAAGAGTTTGCCCCTGGGGTCCGGTCAATTTAAAAGCGGTCTTGCTGGCAACTTCAGCGGTAATTTCAACCCGCCAGTCGGCTTTAACTTCTGACTTGCTGGTGATGGTGACCACCGGGATCTTGCTGGCGGCGGCAAATTTGGCACCGTATTCAGAATCCAGCGATACAACACCGGTCGTCGCACGCTCCGGAACAAAAAGCTCTGCCTTTGCGGCAAGGTACTCATCCAAGTCGGCGTAATCGTCAAGGTGATCGTGGCTGAGGTTGGTGAAGCCAACCGCATCAAAGAACAAGCCATCGACGCGCATTTGAGTAAGCGCCTGAGCGGAAACCTCAATTGAAATAGCAGTGCAGTGCTTTTCACGCATGCGAGCAATCAATGCGTTCATTTCGGTTGATTCTGGGGTGGTCAATCTAGAGACAATCACTTCGCCGGCGATGTGCCTCTCGGCAGTCGATGTGAGCCCAGTGGTTTCACCACACTGACGCAAAATTGCCTCGAGCAAATATCCGGTTGAAGTCTTGCCGTTAGTGCCGGTGGTTGCGAACATCTTTGGTCTCTGGTCGCTCAAATTGCCATACACGTATGCCGCCATGCGGCCTAGGTGCTTTCTAGGGGCTTCAAGTAAAACCACTGGAACTCGGTTTTGAAGTGAATTTTGAGTTAGCGACTCTAAACCCTTGGCGTCGGTCACAATTGCCCGGCAACCTAGATCTATAGCCTTTTCGGCAAACTGCGCACCGTGGGTTTTCAGGCCCGGCATTGCCACAAAGAGATCGCCAGCGCGAAGGTCTCCAGTATTCATGCTGATGCCAGATACTTCCACCGCTGAGATGTCGAATGAAGGGTCTACATCGGCAATCTGCAGGCCAAAAAAATCGACGAATGCGCCTAGGTTGACCGGCGCCACGTGGTCGGGGCGCAAAATCGGCGGAATCTGCTGCTTTATTTCAGTCATGTCAGTGCCAGTACTTCGGAATCTCTTTAGCGGTGGTGGTTGATGGTGGCACTCTATAGTTGCGCAAAACCTGCTGCATTATCTGGCGCCAAGGCGGCGTTGCGCCAAGTGAGTTGCTAATCGTGGTCGGCTTATAAACCGTCACCGCAAGAACATATTCTGGATTTTCCGCCGGAGCCATACCGATGAAGGAAATTGCATAACGGTAGCCATAACCGGTTCCGTTTTTAATCTGGGCGGTTCCGGTTTTGCCGCCAACTCGATAGCCAGGAATAGTTGCTGTGCGGCCAATACCACCGTACTTGACCACCATTTCAAGCATGTCGACCGTTTTTTTATTGGCTGCCGGATCTAGCACCGTGACCGGGGCCTTGCGAGCCGGCGACTCGAGACTGCCATCTGCACTTCGGCAGCCGGCAACTAGCTGCGGCTCCAAGCGAACGCCGTCATTTGCCAACGGTTGATAAATGTAGGCGGTTTGAATCGGCGTCACCGAGATTCCCTGACCAAACATGGTGACTTTGTCGGTCATCAAGTCATACAGCGCGGTGCCGGGCTTGTGAACGATTCCTGCAGACTCGCCCTCAAAGTTAATGCCGGTTTTCTCGCCCAATCCGAATTTGCGAATGTACTTGTATCGAGTTTCCGCAGGAACTTTTTGGCCGGCCAAAATGATTCCGGTGTTTGAAGAGTCAGCCAAAATACCCGAAAGGGTCAGTTTTTCGGTTGGGTGAACGTGGCTGTCAGTGACATCGCGACCAAAACTAAAAGTTAGTCGATAAGGCACCTTGAAGCCCGAGCCAGGTTCGGCCGCCTTTTCGGCCACGACGGTAGCCGCAGTGATGGTCTTCATGGTTGAACCCGGCTCAAATACTGCCTGGAAAATTCTTGAACCACGGTCGGCAGCATCCGACTTGCCCGGGTCATTTGGGTCAACAGTCGGAGCCTCAGCAGCTGCTAGCAACTTGCCGGTTTTAGCCTCAACAACAATCGCACTCGCCCACTCAGCATTCAGCTTCACTACAGTGTTCGCCAGCACCTGCTGAGCAAAATACTGCAGATCCGAATCAATAGTCAGAACAATGTCGCGACCAGGAATAGCAGCCTTAGTGATCACGGCGCTGGATGGAATTTTGATTCCGTCCACACCCTTTTCAAAGGTCTCTTGTCCGTCTTGACCGGCCAAACATGAATTGAACTGACGCTCTAGCCCCGCAAGTGGAGTTGAGTCAGAGCCGAGGAACCCAGTTAGGTTGCCAGCCACTGCACCATTCGGATAGACGCGGGTCGGAATCGGGTCGTAGTAAAGCCACGGTATTTCAAGAGCCTTGATGCGACGGTAAACCTCAGCGTTGACCTTCTTTTTAATGTTCGAGTATTCGGTGGTGCCGATGATCTTTTGCAAGACCTCTTCAGACTTCATGCTCAAAATGGCAGCCAGTTCGGCGGCAACCTGCTCGACCGAAACCTGAACATCCTGGCCACTAACGTTTCTCAAAATCGGCCCAACCTTGCTTGGTGCCGCATTGATGTCGTAGCGATAAACGGTGTGGGCTAGAACGGTTCCGTTCGCGTCAAGAATCGAGCCGCGAAGTGCCGGGATCACTCGCGTCACAGAACGGTTTGCGAAAGATACTTTGTTGATGGCCTCAGCCTGAATAATCTGCAGGTCGACTAGGCGAATCGTAAACAGGGACACCACGAAAATGATGACCATGAACAACCCAGTAAGGCGGCGTTTAGGGTTGCCTGGCGTCATATATGACATGTCGCGCCGCCTTGAAATCTGAAACTAATTGGTTGGTGAAGCAGGAATACCGCTCACACTTGAAACTACTTGAGGAGCTTCGATTTTGGCCTTATTTGCGACTGTGTCTGCGCTGGTTTCTGCAGCCTGGCCAAGCTGTTCAGCAGCAAGAAGTGCGGTTGTCGACTTCTTAACCAACTGTGAGTTTGGAACCATGTTTTTCATAGCGCGACCTGAAGTGTTCAAGGCTGCCTGTGGCTGGCCATAAACCTTCTGGCCCTCAAGCTTCAAGAACACAGGGTTCGCGTTCGAGATCATGCCTAGGCTTTCAGCCGCATTAGCCAAATTCTGCTGCGAAGAAAGTGAGTCAACCTGCTCGCCCAAAATCTGAGCGGTGGTAGTGAGCTCGCGCTTCTCTTGCTGAAGCTTTGATAGTTCATAAACCGAAGTCGAGCTGGCGATTGAAAGCAGAAGGTTCAAGATTGCGACACTGAGAACGCCAACCAGGATGATGCCGGCGATTGCCACCGTGGCCGGACGCTGCATGCCCTTGTTGCCAGCAATTAGTCGAAGGCCAGGTCGAGCAACTGCTGCGACAGGGATACGACGGGCTAGGTTCAAGTTGCTCATGCTGCACTCCGGATTTTTTCGGCGGCCCGCATGCGCACCGATGCAGCACGCGGGTTTTGTTGGATTTCACGTTCGGTAGCCGCCTCGGCACCTTTGACTAGAAGTCGAATGGTTGGGGCGTGCTCTGGAAGTTCAAAAGGCAGTTCAAGCGGTGCAGATGAAGTAGCTGCGGCTACCAGCGCCTGCTTCACGATGCGGTCTTCAAGCGAGTGATAAGAAAGCACCAAGATTCGGCCTCCGACTGCCAAAACAGACAGCGCAGCCGGCATGGTGTCGGTCAAAACCTCAAGCTCGCCGTTAACTTCGATTCTTAGTGCCTGAAATACGCGCTTTGCTGGGTGACCTGAGCTCTTGCCAGGAATAAACGGAATTACCTTGGCGATAAGCGCGGCTAATTCGGTGCTGGTCGCGAATGGTTTTACCTTGCGTGCACTCACAATTTCGGCAGCAACAGCTTTGGCATAGCGCTCTTCGCCATACTCTTTGAAAATTCGAGCTAGTTCAGGCTCGGCGTAGCTGTTTACGACATCAGCGGCAGTTTTGCCAGCTTCAGGATTCATGCGCATGTCCAGTGGAGCCTCGTATGAATAGGCAAATCCGCGACCTGCCTCATCGAGCTGCATTGACGAAACACCTAGGTCAAGCAAAATCGCATCGACAGACTTGAAACCCAGATCGGCTACAACATCGGCAATCTCGTCATAAACCGCGTGCACTAGGTGGGTTCGTGTAGCAAAACGAGCCAAACGTTCACCTGCAAGTCGCAGAGCATTTGGATCCCGGTCGATTCCGATAAGAGTCAAGTTAGGAAACGCTTCGAGAAATGCCTCGCTGTGGCCACCAAGACCGAGGGTGCAGTCCACCAAAATAGCGCCATCTTTTTCAAGGGCTGGGCCAAGAACATCGAGGGTGCGCTGAAGCAAGACTGGCTCGTGGAGTGTTGCGATGTCTTTGATCATCTTTGATCCGGGATTCCTGCCGCTAGACCCCCATCCATTCGTTTCGAGCTTGGTTTTCGAAACCTGCCATAAGGCAATAAATGAATGGGTGGAGATCTAACCGCAGGTTAGAAAAGCCCCGGAATCACCTCCTCCGCGACATTCGCGAAAGCTGTTTCTTGCTTCTTGAGGTATTCGTTCCAAGCAGTTGCGTTCCAGATTTCGGCGCGAGAGCCGACACCGATTACGACTAGCTCCTTGTCGAGCCCCGCGTATTGGCGCAGGGTTGCCGGAATAGTCACGCGACCCTGCTTGTCAGGAAGTTCATCTGAAGCCCCTGAAAGGAAAACGCGCAGGTAGTTGCGGGCATCAATGCTGGTCACCGGCGCCTGGCGGATCTTGTCGTGAACAGCTTGAAATTCGGCTGCGCTGAAAACATAAAGGCAGTTCTCTTGGCCGCGAGTGATAACCAGGCCAGCTTGCAGTTCTTCGCGGAACTTAGCTGGCAAGAATAGGCGGCCCTTCTCGTCGAGCTTGGGTGCGTGAGTGCCTAGCAGCATCTGAACCCCTCCCTTGCTCGAATTGACCTTTTCTCCACTTTACTCCACATTGCTCCACATATCTAGAAAATGGGTAAATATTTTTGCTTCGGCGTGTCGTATATCCCAATAATTTACAGTGATTTTTCAAGTGGAGGAAATTGGATCAAATAGGGCGAATTTGGGCGAAAAAATCCCCCTGAGGTATTGCCTCAGGGGGAATTTTCGAGTTTGATCTGGGCTTATTCGCCTCGGCGGCGATCCCAACGTTCTTCGAACCCTGAAATTTTGGAACTTAAGTCTTTTTTGGCGCTAGCTGTTGTCTTTTCAGCGAGCGACGATGGTTTGAAGTTCGAGCTGGCAACGATGATTCCGGCAAGCATCAACAGGAACCCAGCGATTCCAAAAGCCGCAATCTGGATGATCACGGCGAATAGAAGAACAGAAATTCCGATAACAGCAAGGGCCGCGCCACCGATCATGCGACGAACCGAAAACCCGCCTGACCTTGATACGCGCTGAACAAATTCGGCGTCCTCGGCATAGAGGCCGCGTTCGAGTTCTTCCAGCAGCTTCTGTTCGCGTTCAGAGAGTCCCATGATGATTCCAATTCGTCTAGGTTTTTTCACCTACTTGGAGTCTAAAACCCATGGCCTGATTAGGCTATTCCCGTGAACGAGAATCAATTACTACTGGGCAAAATCGCCGAGCAACTCGACGAGTTTTGCGAATCGCAGAGGTCTGCATTCGGACAAATATCGCCCGACCTCGCTCCTTTGGTTGATTATTCAAAAGCCTTGCTTACTGGCGGAAAACGCTTCAGGGCGCTATTCGCTTATTGGGCCTGGATCGGCTCAATGTCTTCATCCGATCAGCAACTAGATAGCGAACAGGTTGCGCGATGCAGTCGAGCGATGGTTGGCATCACTGCCGCACTTGAAATGTTCCATGGCGCAGCTCTGGTTCACGATGACCTTCTCGACCAATCTGACACCCGCAGAAACGCGCCATCGGTGCACAAACGCTTTGAACAGCTGCATAGCCAACAAGGCTGGGCTGGCTCCTCTGAGCGTTTTGGAATTGCCGGTTCTGTTTTGGTCGGCGATTTGATGCTTGGCTGGAGCAGCGAAATGTTTGGAAATGCATTGCTGCTGGCTCCTGCACCTGAAATCGAGCAGGCTTGCCGCCTTGAATTTAGTCGAATGCGCGTTGAGGTTATGGCCGGCCAATACCTCGACATAGTCGAGGAAAACGCCGCACTGACCCGTCAAATCAGCGAGGCGGTCGGTCGCGCTAATCGAGTCATGCTTTATAAAACAGCTAAATACAGCCTCGAGGCTCCGCTTCTGATTGGCGCCTCATTCGCCGGTGCCTCGCCGGCATTAAAGCGTGGTTTCTCGGCATTTGGCATTCCTTTGGGGATGGCTTTTCAGCTGCGCGATGATGTGCTCGGAGTGTTTGGCGACCCGGCCGTGACCGGAAAGCCTGCTGGCGATGATCTGCGCGAGGGCAAAAGGACCGTGCTAATTGGCCTGACTCGAGAAGCGGTTAGCTCATCGGTCGGCAAATTGATTGACGAGATGCTGACCGCAAAAACACTTGAGCCTGAGCAGATTGAATTTTTGCAAAAAGTAATTGTTGAATCTGGCGCACTGGCAAAGACCGAGCGAATGATTCTTGAACTTGGCGAAGAGAGCCTGGCTTCGCTAGAGCTGCTCGACATCGAAGCAGAAGCTAAACAGCAGTTGCGCCTGCTTGCAGAAAAAGTTTTGAACCGAGACTCTTAAAGCGCCAGCATTTGCGCTAGTCGACGAACTTCGGTCTTTCTGCCTTTGATCAGCGAGTTAATTGGCGTTGACTCAAGTGCTTCATCCGGCGTATAAAGCCACTTGATTGCAGCGTCTAGGTCAAAACCGCTATCAAGCAAGACAATGATCGAGCCCTGCACTCCAGCCAGGGGTTCACCGTCAACAATTAGATGAGCCGGAATCTTTTGAACACCATCGATTCGCACCGCAAATAGCACGTGCTCTTCAATAAGTCGCCTTACGCGACCGGGAACAACATTCAGTTCGTCAGCGGCCTCCGGAACACTAAGCCACTTATCTACTGAGTCAAAAACGTCTTTCACACCACAAGATTGCCACACCTTTGCGCTTGAAGAGCAGAATTTGTGGCCTGTGGCACGATAGGGACTAGATATCCATGACTCAAGGCCAAGACAGCGAAACCCAAATGCACCCAGAGTTTCACGTTGTCGAAATCAATGAATCGCTTGCCGACATCGCAAGACTCTACGGCCTCTCCCCTAAGCAGCTGCAAACCTGGAACCGCCTAAGCGAATCCGCGCTCATTTTTCCGGGCATGAAAATAATTTTGAAACCCGGACCAGGAGTTTCGACTGAAACTTCACTTCTGACCGTGATACCCACAACCGCTGCAATCGAAACGGTTGCCCCTAAAGCCTGCTTGGTACATGGTTTTCACCGCATCAAACAGGGTGAATCAATTTCGAAAATCGCTGCCGTATACGGAATTCCGACCCATCAGCTTCTTGAGCAAAACAATCTGAACTGGAACTCGCCAATCTTTATTGGGCAAAAAATCTTGCTGCCTGGCGTGCATGAGATGCATAACTGCCCGGATTTCAAACCACTGCAGCGTAGCTATCGCGATGTTGCTCAAAAGATAGTTTCTATCGGCCAAGAAAAACCATTGCCCGATGAGAAGATCGCCGCTGCCCTTTCCAGGCTTTACGAACTTCATGCGCTGCCCGACGCAAATAACGATCAGGATTACGAACTCCTTTTTGAATCCACCGAAAACCCTGAGTATCTGGTTTCTGCGTGGGTGTGGCTGTCCCAAATAAAAGTAGAGTTGGCCGGTGCCTGATTTAACTTCGAGCGTCATTGCGGACCGATATCAAATCGTTCGACAAATTGCCAGCGGCGGCATGGCAACGGTCTATTTGGCGAAAGACCTTCGACTCGATCGCCCAGTTGCGCTCAAAATAATCCATGCCCACCTTGCTGGTGATCAGGATTTTCGTGAGAAATTCATCCAAGAAGCTAAAATTTCTGCCCGTCTTTCGCACTCAAATCTGGTCAACGTTTATGACCAGGGGCAAGACGGCGACCACGTATTTCTAGCAATGGAATATGTGCCGGGCATGACGCTGCGCGAAGGATTGCGCAGCATGGGTGCCCTGTCGGCCGATCAGGCGCTTGAGCTCTATGAACAGCTTTTGGCTGGGCTAGCTGCCGCTCATCAGGCTGGAATTCTGCACCGAGATCTAAAGCCCGAGAACGTCTTGCTGGCTGATGATGGCCGCGTAAAACTTGCCGACTTCGGCTTGGCCCGAAAAATCGTCGACCAAACTCAGGCCAGCAATCTGGTCGGCACCGTTGCCTACCTATCTCCTGAGTTGGTAACGAATGGCGTTGTCGATGCGCGTAGCGATGTCTATGCGGCTGGCGTGATGCTCTTTGAGCTAGTCACTGGGCGTCAACCGTTCGAGGGCGAACAGGCCGTTCAAATCGCTATGCAGCACGCCAGCAGCAATGTGCCGGCGCCATCGAGCTACAACCAAGGCATACCTGAAGTTATTGATGACATCGTGCTTTGGGCGACCGAGCGCGATCCAGCAGATCGACCTAGCGACGCATCCGAACTATTAGCCGCCGTAAAACAAGCTCGTCGTCAGCTAAAAGGCATATCTAGCCAACCTCAAAAGACCACTCAGCAGACCACTGTCATGCCTCGCCTTGATCCAGAAACATCTGCCGATCAAACTCAGGTATTTTCCCCTTTAGGGCTTGCGAATAATCAAGCAACACAGGTCTTGCAGCCTGCATCAAGCACAGGCTCGTTTAGTGCCGATGCAACTGCGGTTCTTGAGCGCGGGCAATTAATGACCGAGCCCGAGTCGCCAGAGCTATTGCGCGCCCACTCGCGATTCAAGCCGGCGATTGCGCTGCTGGTTGCGACCGCAACCGTACTGGTCGGCTTGGGGTTCGGCTGGTCTTTCGGAAGCGGGCCTTTTGCGCCATACCAAGTGCCTTCTATTCAAGGACTGTCAAAAGAACAGGCCACTGCACGATTTGCAAACTGCAGTTGCGATCTAGTCTTTGAAGAGGCTAACTCGTCTAGCGTTCCAACCGGCCAAGCGATTGGCTCTGACCCCATCGCAGGAGCCGTAATTTGGGGCGGTGATGTCACAATCACAATCTCAACAGGCGCAAAATTAGTGTCTGCACCGAAACTGGTCGGCCTAAACGTTGCCGAAGCCACCGCCGAAGTTTTGAAGTCTGGATTCAAACTGGGCAAAGTTAGCTCTTGGTTCAACCAAGCGCCGATTGGAACAATCTATGAATACCAAGGCAGCGACGGCACCAAAATTGCCGAGAACAGCACCATTGACCTAAAGATTTCTCTCGGAGCCTTGCCGGTCTTGAGCAACATCGATGAGGCGCTGGCAACCACCGCACTTCAGGCAGCCGGCCTAAAGGTGGTTCAGGTGACTCAAGCAGCTAGCGACACCGTAGCGATCGGTAAAGTCATCAATTTCATTCCGCTAACCGACCCTATTGGCGCGGGCGGCGAAGTTGAATTAATAGTTTCTAGCGGTCCAGCAAACTAATTTGGTTACACGCCTCGAAATGGAGCGCATTCTTTGGCTTAGCGCTTTGCTAGTTGCTCAGCTACCAAGAAAGCCAGTTCAAGTGACTGCATGTGGTTTAGTCGTGGGTCACAGACGGTCTCGTAGCGCTCTTCAAGCGCCAACTCATCAATCTGCTCTGATCCACCTAGGCACTCAGCAACGTCGTCACCGGTTAGCTCTACGTGCACACCACCAGGGTTAGTTCCGGCTGCTTGGTGAACCTCGAAGAAGCCCTGCACCTCGTCCATGACATCGTCAAATCTGCGTGACTTGTAGCCATTCTTGGTGGTGATGCCGTTTCCGTGCATTGGGTCAGTGATCCAAAGCGGGTTGGCGTCTGAGTCACGTACAGCTTCAACAAGCTTTGGCAACTCGTCGCGAATCTTGCCCGCACCCATGCGGGTGATAAAGGTCAAGCGACCTGGCTCGCGGTTCGGGTCTAGTGTTTCGATCAAGCGAATGACATCTTCGACCTGAGTGGTTGGGCCAAGCTTGACGCCAATTGGGTTGCGAACGCGCGACAAGAAGTCAACGTGTGCGTGATCTAGCTGGCGAGTGCGCTCACCAATCCACATAAAGTGACCCGAGGTCATGTATGGGTTGCCAGTGCGTGAGTCGATTCGAGTTAGTGGGCGCTCGTAGTCGAACAACAAAGCCTCGTGGCTGACATAAAACTCAGTGGTGCGAAGTTCGTTGAAGTCTGCTCCGCAGGCTGCCATAAATTTAATGGCGCGGTCAATCTCGGTCGCCAACTTTAGGTAGCGCGAGTTTGCAGGATTGTCTGCAAATCCACGGTTCCATTCGTGCACTGAACGAAGGTCAGCAAAACCACCCTGAGTAAAGGCGCGAATTAGGTTCAGGGTTGAAGCTGAAGTGTTGTAGGCCTGAAGCATGCGCTTTGGGTCTGGTGTGCGAGCTGCCTCGGTGAAGTCATAGCCGTTGATGATATCGCCGCGGAAGGCCGGCAGTGTGACACCCTCGCGGGTTTCAGTGTCTGAAGAACGAGGCTTGGCAAACTGACCAGCCATGCGACCCATCTTGATAACAGGCATTGAAGCGCCGTAAGTCAAAACAACAGCCATCTGCAGCAAGGTCTTTACGCGGTTACGAATACGATCTGCGGTTGCATCAGCGAAGGTTTCAGCACAGTCGCCACCCTGAAGCAAGAAAGCCTTGCCCTGCGCAGCTTGCGCCAAACGGTCACGAAGAATGTCAACCTCGCCGGCAAACACAAGCGGTGGGCGCTTGCTCAAGTCGTCGCGAACCTCGGCAACTGCTGCCTGGTCAGGCCAGGTGGGCTGCTGAACCGCAGGCAAGTTGCGATAGTTGTCTAGGCCTTGGATCACCTTTGGATCTGCCACTACAACTGGTTCGTTCATGATTGCTACTTTCTTTCGACCAGACAATTCTGGCCTATTTATTAGCGAGCGACTCGCGCGCGCTTTTCTTTAACAGATGATGCATAAAGGTCAACGTATTCTTGACCGCTTAGCTTTTGAAGTTCATACATGATCTCGTCGGTGACAGCTCGAAGCACAATTCGGTCACCCTCCATGCCATCGAAGCGAGAAAAATCAAGGGGTTCGCCGACCACGATGCCGATGCGGCGAATTCTTGGCATGGCCTGACCGATTGGCTGAACTTTCTCAGTATCGATCATGGCAACCGGGATTACCGGAACCTTAGCCTCTAACACCATGCGGGCAATGCCGGTGCGTCCGCGGTAAAGCTTGCCGTCAGGGCTTCTGGTTCCCTCTGGATAAATTCCAAGGAGCTGACCTTGCTCCAAGACGCCCAGGCCGGTATTCAGCGACGCCTCAGAGGCCTTGCCCCCCGACCTATCAATCGGAAGCTGGCCGGTGGATTTGAAGAACCATCTGACTAGCGCACCCTTGATGCCTTTGCCGGTGAAGTATTCGCTTTTTGCCAAGAAAACCACTGGGCGTCTGGTTTGCAGCGGAAGGAAAATTGAGTCGGAAAACGACAGGTGGTTGCTAGCTAAAATCGCAGCGCCTGAGCTTGGAATGTTTTCCATGCCTCTAGTCCATGGGCGGAACAGCACGCGAAGAAGTGGGCCTAGCAGCAGGCTCTTCAAAATGAAATATGCCACTGCCCCTCCGTTCCTTGTGCAGGCGTCGCCAATCGAACCCTTATTTTACTGCTGTAAAGCCACGCGAATTAGATCGGCTGCTCCGACTACGCCGGCATCGTTGATGAACTCGGCGGTGGTGATCTTCAGCTCTGGGCGATAGCCCCGGGCTGGCAACTGATCAAGGTAAGCGGCGCGAATCGGGTCGATAAGCAAATCTCCGGCAGCACTCACACCGCCGCCAATCACGACAATTTCTGGGTCAAGCACCGCGGTCAGCGATGAAACAGCGCTGCCCAGCCAAGTGCCCAACTCGCGCAAAAGCTCTAGCGCACCTTCGTCGCCTTCGACAATGGCTTGATAAACCTGCTCACCCTTGAGCTTGCCATTTTCTGCTTCGAGCTCAGCAAGTCGCTTGCCCTTTGGGTCGCCAGACTTGGCTAATCGTTTAGCGTTCTTCAGAAGCGCTGTTCCTGATGCATAGCTCTCGAGGCAACCGCGAGAACCGCAGCCACAGAGCTGGCCGTCTGGAACCATGCGAATGTGACCAAGCTCGCCAGCAATTCCAAAGCCTCCACGAAGCATCTTTGAATCGGCAATCACGGCGCCGCCGACGCCAGTGCCGATGGTCAGCATGACCATGTGGCGATATCCGCTTCCCGCGCCAAATCGGTACTCGGCCCAGGCGGCTGCGTTGGCGTCATTTTCGATAATGATTGGCAATGAAATTTGAGCCTGAAGCTTGGCCTTGAGTGGCTCGTTTCGCCAGCTGAGGTTTGGTGCATAGATAATTTCGGCCTGGGCTGCATCAATGAATCCGGCCGCGGCTACGCCTACGCCAACCACTTCTTGACCGGCAGACAACTCGTTTACGAGTCCAACAACAGCATCAACAATTGCATCTGGGTCAGTTGCCGGGGTTGGCACCTTTGATTCGGCAACTATTTGGCCATTCGCGTCAACCAGAGCACCAGCGATTTTTGTACCACCGATGTCGATTCCAATAGCAAGCATGTTGAATCCTTTATATGCCGATAGGTATAGGCCCGTTGAGGCCAATTCAGAAAAGTTTAGCTTTTTTGATCGTGATAGAGAAAAGCGCGCATTGCATTTGCGAAAGTAGAGCTTGCTTTGTCAGTAGAGTTGTCGCTAACCACAGCAACCCGGGCAAAGGATCGAAGTTGAAGACCTATGACATTGCGCCACTAATCGTCTCGGATGAATCTGAAAACATCACGGACTTGCTGGTTAACCGAAATGCTAAATCACCAAAACTGGCGCTATTCGCAAAACAATCAGATGGCGGGCAGTGGAATGACGTTTCATCGGAAACTTTTTATCGCGAAGTTTGCCAACTTGCAAAAGGATTGATTGCTGCCGGCATCCAGCCTGGGCAGGCAGTGGCGATCATGAGTCGCACTCGATACGAGTGGTCACTTGTCGACTTGGCTATTTGGTTTGCTGGGGCAGTTTCAGTGCCTATTTATGAAACTTCATCTGCCAGCCAAATGGAGTGGATCTTGGCTGACTCAGACTCAGTTGCTTTGTTTGTAGAAAACGACGAGCACGTGGACCGCTTCAAGCAGATCCAGGCTTCTGCACCAATGGTCAGACAGGTCTGGCGCTTCGACGATGATTCACTTGACAAACTCACCAAACTCGGAAAAGAGATCTCGGACGAGACTCTCGAGCAGCGTCGCAAGTCGGCAAAACTTGGCGACCTAGCAACAATCATCTATACCTCGGGCACCACCGGTCGCCCAAAGGGCTGCGAGCTGACTCACCGCGGCTTCGTAGAGCTGAGCAAGAATGCGGCGCTTGAATTACCACAGGTCCTTATCGAAGGCCACAGCACTCTGCTATTTCTTCCACTAGCTCACGTTTTCGCAAGATTTATAAGTGTCCTTTGCATTCATTCCGGCATCAAAGTAGGGCATCAGCCAGACACTAAGAATGTTGGTCCAGCAATGGTTTCATTCCGACCGCACTTCCTGCTTGCCGTTCCTCGTGTCCTCGAAAAGGTCTACAACTCAGCCGAACAAAAAGCTGAGGCGGGCGGAAAAGGCAAGATTTTCCGCAAGGCGGCTTACACGGCCATTGCCTACAGCAAAGCACTCGATACGCCAGGCGGCCCATCTCTAGGTCTCAAGATTCAGCACGCAATTTTTAACGCACTGGTCTACAAAAAGCTTCGCGCTGCCATGGGTGGTCGTGTTGAATACGTGGTTTCAGGTGGTGCGCCACTCGGCACTCGTCTGGGTCACTTCTATCGCGCTATGGGCCTAATTGTTCTAGAGGGCTATGGCCTCACCGAGACCACTGCCCCGGCGATGATCACACGACCGAACAACGTTCGAATCGGCAAAGTTGGGCAGGTTTTGCCCGGTACCGGCATCAAGATTGCCGACGACAACGAGATTCTGCTCCGTGGAAACAACACATTGCGCGGTTACTGGAGAAACCCGGCGGCTACCGCAGAAGCTTTTGATGGCGACTGGTTCAAGACCGGCGACATCGGCGAATTGGACGAGGCTGGCTATCTGAGCATCACCGGTCGCAAAAAAGAGATTTTGGTCACCGCTGGCGGAAAGAACGTGGCGCCGACCCAACTCGAGGATCCGCTACGTGCCAACCCTGTAATCGGTCAAGCAGTTTTGCTAGGTGATCAGAAACCATACATTGCAGTTTTGATTTCGCTAGATGGCGAGATGTTGCCGATCTGGCTGGCCAACCAGGGCATCGATAAAAACACTTCATTGGCCGATGCTGCAAAGCTTGATGTAGTTCGTACTGAAGTTCAGCGTGCGATCGACCGAGTCAATAAAAGCGTTTCAAAGGCAGAGTCAATCAGAAACTTCGTGATTATCGATCAAGAACTAACCGAAGAATCAGGGCACCTAACTCCTTCGCTAAAGATCAAGCGTGCCAAGGTGATGACCGACTTCGCTGATCAAATCGAAGAGCTATACGCGACCAAACCAGGCTTCATCGCGGATTGAGCGCATAGCGATTTTTCGCTGGTCAGACTCTAGGCGATCGATGTACACCTTGCCGTCTAGGTGATCGCACTCGTGCTGCAGCATTTGCGCCATCAAGCCGGTGCCCTCAAGGATTAAGGCTCGTCCATCAAGATCAATGCCTTCGACTTTGGCATAGGCAAATCTTGGAGTCGGGTGCCACTGATTCGGAACCGAAAGGCACCCTTCATCGAGCAGTGAACACTCGCCGCTAGTCTCGACCAGCTTTGGGTTCAGGATGTAGCCCAATTTTCCGTCGACTAAATAGCTAAACGCCCTAAGGTCGACTCCGATTTGCGGGGCAGCTACGCCGGCTCTGCCGGGAACCTGTGTGGTGTCTAGAAGGTCTTGCACCAAAGCCTTGACGCGGTCATCAATTTCGGTGATTTCGCGACACGGGGTGCGTAAAACCGGATCGCCATAAAAGCGAATATCGCGAACTGTCATGCCCCTGAAAGCCCTATAGCGGGTTGTTCAGGCCGTCGACGACAAGTGCGGCAAGCTCACGAGCTGCCTCTTGGGTGCCACGACGAAGATCCTTGAACTTGATGACTGAACCAGCTGCCAGCGCTGGGTCATAAGGAATTCGCACTACGTGGCGAACGCGAGTCTTGAAGTGCTGTTCGATTTCGTCTAGCTTGACCAGGTTGGTGCCCTGGGTAGCGGTGTTTAGGGCCACGATTGAATTGCGAACAAGGTCGCCATAACCGTTCGCCTCAAGCCAGGTCAAGGTTTCTGAAGCCAAACGAGCTTCGTCTACAGAACCACCAGAAACAATTACTAGGCCGTTTGCACGCTGCAAAGTTGGGCGCATAACCGAGTGCACGATACCGGTTCCGCAGTCGGTTAGAACGATTGAGTAGTAGCGAGCTGCCATGTCGGCAACTACGTTGTAATCGCCCTCATCGAATGCTTCAGAAAGCATTGGGTCGCTGTCAGAAGCCAGCACGTCGAGACGAGTAATGTCACGCGAGACCATGGTTGAAAAGTCAGTGAAGCCATCGATAGCGGCCGCGCGGTTCACAACGTCACGCACAGTGAAGCGGGTTGACTTGCTGACGCGCTCTGCGAGTGTTCCGCGGTCTGGGTTTGCATCGATTGCAATGATGCGGTCTTCTCGGTTTAGAGCCAGAGCCATGCCAAGCAGGGTGCTTACGGTGGTCTTACCCACGCCGCCCTTGCGAGTTAAAACTGGGATAAATTTGGCACCGCCGTCAAGAGTCGCGCCAATGCGAGCTTCGATTGCCTTGCGGTCGCGAACCTTTGGCGAGTCACCTAGGTTGATTGACTTCAAGCTCAAGAAGTAGATGAAACGGCGCCAGCCGGATTCAGGTGATGGACGGTTTTTGGCACTGGCATCGAGCAGTCGGTCTGCAGTAAGCATTGCTGCTGGTTCAGGCTGGTCAAAGACCTCACCACGAAGACTGTCCCGACGAGAGTAGTTAACGCGCGGTGCTGAATCTTGCTCTAGCTGGTCGGCAACTTTTTCAACGGTAGGCACTTCGGTGATGATCTCAATCGAAGATGTGCTTGGCGTGACGTCTACCGAACCGGCATCGATAGCGATCTCAGCTAGTGAGTGAGTCTTCTCTGCCTCAGGCTGACCCTGCGCAGGGCGCGGTGCGAAAACATCGCCCGATTCTTCTTCTGAACTCTTGCCCCAAATAGCCAAAACAGACTCCTAAAAATTTCACAGCAGAGAGCTTGAGCTATCTGCGATTCAACTAGAAAGTTTAGTCGGCGCGCGCTTTAGGCTGGCTCGACAACCAAAATCAGATCGCCGGCTTCGACCGGTGCAGATTTCGAAACCGCAAGGCGTTTCACGATTCCGCTGACGCTCGAAGTAATTGTGGCCTCCATCTTCATTGCCTCGATAGTGGCAATTGGCTGGCCAACCTCAACGTGAGTGCCCTCGACTGTCTGCAGAGTTACCACGCCGGCAAACGGAGCTGCCACGTGACCGATGTTGCTTTGGTCGGCCTTCTCTGCCTGCACGGTGTTGACGGTGATCTTGCGGTCGCGAACGTTAATCGGACGCAATTGTCCGTTCACTGTTGCCATTAGCGTGCGATAGCCCTTGGCATCAGCACCACCGATAGCTTCAAGACCCACGTAGATTCGAACACCGCGAGAAACTTCGATGACGTGCTCGCGACCCGACTCAAGGCCATACAGGTAGTCAACGGTGTCCATGGCGTCTAGGTTTCCGTAGGCCTCACGGAACTTCTTGAAGTCATTGGTCGGACCAGCAAACAACAGGCGGTTCAAAGTGTCGCGACGAAGCGATGAATCCTCGCCGTTCAAAATAGCAAGATCATCGTCTGAAACCGGGGTCACGCCAAAGCTCAGGTTCTTACCCTGCAGAACCTTGGTGCGGAATGGCTCTGGCCACCCCCCTGGAAGGTCACCGAGTTCGCCAGCCATGAAGCCAACCACAGAGTCAGGGATGTCGTAGTTCTGAGGGTTCTCAGCGAAGTCGGCTGGATCCGCGTTCACTGCCACCAGGTGCAGAGCTAGGTCGCCAACCACCTTTGATGACGGAGTCACCTTTGTAGGGCGACCCAGAATCTCGCTGGCCGCTGCATACATGTTCTCGACTTTTTCAAACTGGTCGCCAAGGCCTAGTGCGATTGCCTGCTGGCGAAGGTTCGACAGCTGACCACCCGGAATCTCATGGCGGTAAACGCGGCCGGTCGGACCAGGAAGGCCTGATTCGAAAGGCGCGTAAACCTTGCGCACGGCCTCCCAGTATGGCTCTAGGTCTGCCACCGCAGCCAACGGGATGTTGGTGTCACGAGGCGTGTGGGCCAAAGCTGCAACCAGCGCAGAAGCTGATGGCTGGCTTGTAGTGCCCGCCATTGGCGCGCTAGCCACGTCAACCGCGTCAACACCTGCAGCGATTGCTGACATCAGAGTTGCCAACTGACCACCAGCAGTGTCGTGAGTGTGCAGGTGAACCGGCAGGTCAAAGCGCTCGCGCAAGGCGGTCACAAGGCGGTGTGCGGCGGCTGGGCGCAGCAAGCCGGCCATGTCCTTAATTGCAAGGATGTGAGCACCGGCTTCCACGATTTCTTCGGCCAAGTTCAGGTAGTAGTCAAGCGTGTAGAGCTTTTCTTCAGGATCAAGCAGGTCTGCGGTGTAGCAGAGCGCAACCTCAGCCACGGCGGTTTGAGTTTTCAAAACTGCGGCGATGGCTGGCTTCATCTGCTCAACATCATTCAATGCGTCAAAGATTCTGAAGATGTCGACACCGGTGGCAGCCGCCTCGGCAACGAATGCCTCAGTAACTTCGGTCGGATACGGGGTGTAGCCGACTGTGTTGCGACCACGAAGCAGCATCTGAATGCAAAGGTTCGGCATAGCTGCACGAAGCGCTGCAAGACGCTGCCATGGGTCTTCGCCTAGGAATCGGAGTGCTACGTCGTAGGTAGCGCCACCCCATGCTTCAACAGACAACAACTGAGGTGTCATGCGGGCAACGTAAGGCGCAGCGGTGATTAGGTCGCGGCCTCGAACTCGGGTGGCCAACAGCGACTGGTGAGCATCGCGGAATGTGGTGTCAGTGACCGCAACAGCTGTCTGCTCGCGCAAAGCCTTGGCAAAGCCCTGTGGGCCCAGCTCTAGCAAGCGCTGGCGCGAACCGGCAGGCGCAGGCGCAGCGATATCAATGTTTGGCAGCTTTTGGGCTGGTGAAACGTGGCCTGCACGTGAACCATTTGGCTGGTTGACGGTCACGTCAGCTAGCCATGAAAGCAGCTTGGTGGCGCGGTCTTGCGATGGGCGAGCCAAGAACAACTCTGGGTGCTCATCGATGAATGAAGTGCTTAGGTCGCCGCTCTTGAAAATGTCGTCATTGAGCACGGCTTGCAAGAAGGCAATGTTGGTAGAAACGCCGCGAATGCGGAATTCGGCGAGCGCGCGAGCCGCACGAGTGACCGCGGCCGGAAAATCGCGACCCTTTGCAATCAGCTTGACCAGCATTGAGTCAAAGTGAGGGCTTACTTCGGCACCGGTTGAAACAGTTCCGCCGTCTAGGCGAATGCCCGCACCTCCCGGTGAACGGTAGGTTGTGATTTTGCCGGTGTCCGGTCTGAAGTTTTGTGCTGGGTCCTCGGTAGTGATTCGGCACTGAAGAGCGAAACCGTGCATCTGAATCTTCTCTTGCACGAGCCCTAGGTCAAATAATGACTCACCGGCTGCGATACGCATCTGACTCTGCACTAGGTCTACATCGGTTATCTCTTCGGTCACGGTGTGTTCAACCTGAATGCGAGGGTTCATCTCAATGAAGACATGCTTGCCCGCATTTGGGCCGACAGTGTCAATCAAGAACTCAACGGTTCCCGCATTCTGGTAGCCAATTGCCTTAGCGAAAGCTACTGCGTCGCGATAAAGCGCCTGACGCAAATCCTCGTCAATTAGTGGCGCCGGTGCGATCTCGACCACCTTTTGGTTTCTGCGCTGAATCGAGCAGTCGCGCTCAAATAGGTGAGAGACGTTGCCCTGAGTGTCAGCAAGAATCTGAACTTCGATGTGGCGTGGGCGAATAACCGCCTGCTCCAAGAACACACGTGCGTCACCAAAAGCGCTCTCAGCCTCGCGTGAAGCCTCCACAAGCGCAGCGCGAAGGTCATCCTTGCTAGCCACGCGGCGCATTCCTCGACCGCCACCGCCAGCGATAGCCTTCACGAATAGCGGAAAACCAATCTCATCTGAAATTGAGACCAGTTCATCAACATTGTCGGTGTAGTGGGTTGACTTTAGAACTGGCACGCCAGCGCGAATTGCTGCCTCTTTAGCGGTGACTTTGTTGCCCGCCATTTCAAGCACTTCTGAGCTTGGGCCAATAAATGCAATGCCGTTGGCACGAGCTGCTTCGGCAAGCTCTGGATTCTCTGACAAAAATCCATAACCCGGATAAATTGCGTCAGCGCCTGATTCTTTGGCTACGCGAATAATCTCAGAAACATCTAGATAGGCGCGAACCGGGTGGCCCTCTGAGCCAATCTCGTATGCCTCATCGGCCTTCTGGCGGTGGATTGAGTTTCGATCCTCGTAAGGGAAGACGCCTACGGTCTTTGCGCCAAGCTCATAGGCTGCACGAAAGGCACGGACTGCGATTTCGCCTCGGTTAGCAACAAGGATTTTTTTGAACATCAATGACTCCGTGGTCGATAGAGCGAATAACTAGTTTTGGCGCCTAAAAACTAAGCAGTAGCCTAGTCGAGTGCATGTACTCAGTGTGAGCTCCCTCAAGGGGGGCGTAGGTAAAACTACGGTTGCCCTGGGGCTTGCTTCTGCTGCGTTTGCAAAAGGTCTCCGCACATTGGTTGTAGACCTAGATCCACAATGTGATGCGACTACCGGCCTCGGTGCCGTTGGAGTATTTCGTGAATCTTGCGCAGATGTTCTCGAAAACCCCAAACACTCCGTTGTGCTTAGAGCAATCGTACCGAGTAGTTGGACCAAGGTTCGACCCGGAACCATTGATGTAATGCTGGGTAGCCCGCGCACCATTGGGTTCGATACGCCGACTCCGACCCTTCGCGAGGTTTGGAAACTTGAAGAAGCACTTAGTCGAGTTGAACGAGATTACGACCTGGTTATCATCGATACTCCCCCATCAATCAACGCACTAACTAGAACCGCATGGATCTCCAGCGACCGAGTGCTGATCGTCACAGAACCGGGCATTTTTTCGGTAGCCGCTGCAGACCGAGCGATGCGCGCGATCGAAAGCCTCCGAGACGGCTTGACCCCGAGACTCCAGCCGCTTGGTGTGGTTATAAATCGCGTAAGACCGAATTCAAAAGAACACGAGTTTCGAATAAAGGAACTCTCGGACCTTTTTGGTCCGGAGTTGCTCAACGTCCAAATTGAAGAAAAATCTACGATTCAACAGGCCCAAGGTGCAGCGAGAGCGATTCACACCTGGCCGGGCGAACAGGCTGCAGAGCTGTCGAAACAGTTCGATGAGCTTCTTGCAGGAGCAATTGAATCTTTCAAAAAGCCAATGGATCGCAAATCGATCAAGAATCACAAGCGGTTTTCGCGTTTGACGAGAATTATGCGCGGGCAGAAGTGGTCATCAGCGCAACTTGCAGCCGAGCCAACAGATTTTGAAGCGCTAGACGGCCTTACGGGCGATTCGTCGAGCAGATAGCTCATCCATGTCGTCGACGTGGCTTGCGCTAATGTCACTAAGGCTGGCTTCAACCTCTTTTAGAACACGGCCTACCGCGATTCCGAATACGCCCTGGCCGCGACCGAGCAGGTCAATTACCTCGTCTTGCGTGGTGCAGAGATAAACGCGAGAACCATCAGACATCAGAGTGATCCGGGCAAGGTCATCGATTCCAGAAACACGCAGCTGCTCGACGGCAACACGGATCTGCTGAAGTGATACTCCTGTGTCCAGAAGGCGCTTGACCAGCTTTAGAACCAAGATGTCGCGGAAAGAATAAAGGCGCTGAGAACCTGAGCCGGCTGCCCCGCGAACGGTTGGCTGCACTAGACCGGTGCGGTCCCAGTAGTCAAGCTGACGATAGGTGATGCCGCAAGCCGCTGCAGCTGAAGTGCCGCGGTAGCCGAGATTTGGGTCTGATGACGGCAGGCCATCGGTGAAAAGCATGTTCTGCGCATAGTCGAGGGGCGTATTTGAGTCATTGGTGACCAAGGTGCGCTCCCTTCGAAGGCTAAACGTTCAAGTACAAGTTCAGACTTAATTGTTGCCTAGTTGGGTAATTGTTGCGGTTAATTTTTTAATTCGGCGTGTCGCTCGAATCGGCACCATATGTAGTGCCATTTTCACTTCGAGCTACTACGAGTCGATTCTTGAGATAACCGACTTGACCAACTCGGTGCGGATCGAAGCAAAATGAGCTTCGATTTCTAGCGCATAGTGCGCTGCTCGAGACTTTGCCGATGTGTCATTTTTCTTTAGCACTGGAGCAACTACGCCCTCGATGATGCCAATTTCGCGATCGGCTGAAGCCTTCAAGCCGCGCAGGTGACGAGGGGAGATTCCGAATCGGTGCAAGTTCATAATCGACTTGGCAATTTCGACAGCCGAAACATCAAATGGCTCATAGCCAATCAACGAAACGTCACGCGCCTCGTTAAGAAGACTTGTGGTGATGCCGGTTTCTGCGATTAGCTCGATCTCGCTGAACTTCTTCAGTCGAGCCTGTTTAAGGTGCTCAGGCTTTGGTCCAGTTGCACCTGGCAACGAAGGCTGGCGACCCTCATCCAGCTCGCTTAGATATGAATAAATCACCTTAAGAGGCAGATACTGGTCTCGCTGCAGTTCGAGGATTATGCGAACGCGTTCGATGTGCATATCGGTGAACTTGCGATAACCAGAAGGGGTGCGCTCTGGCATAACCAGACCCTGCTCTTCAAGAAAACGAAGCTTTGATGGGGTCAGGTCAGGAAAATCTGGAACCAACTGGTCAAGAACTTGGCCAATGGTGAAAAGTTTTGATGGGCGAGGTGCAAAGCCCTTTGCCACAGCTAGTTGAGCCACTATGCAGCACCACCCTTGTGGTCATGGGTCGATGCATAAAAGTTGAACTTGAACTTTCCGATTTGAACCTCAGCGCCGTCTTCAAGAGCCGCTGAATCTTCGATTCGGGTGCCGTTGTAATAAGTGCCGTTTAGTGATGCCAAATCACGAACTGAGAAACCAGCATCGTTGCGCACAAACTCGGCATGACGGCGAGATACGGTCACGTCGTCAAGAAAAATGTCGGCATTTGGGTGACGGCCCGCTGAAGTCACAGCCTGGTCTAGCAAAAATCTAGAGCCAACATTTGGCCCTCTTTTGGTGATGAGAAGCGCTGAGCCAGCTGGCAATGCGGCAATAGCCGACTGCTCTTCTTCGCTTAGTGACGGACCAAATTCAGCAAGCAAGTCTTCGCTAAATCTAAGCGTTGACCCAACTTCGTCTGATTGACCCCCCAGGCCCTGCTCAGCAAACTCCATAGTTACTTTGACTCCTCTGGAGATACTCTAGCGACAGAATGTTTCGAGTTAGTAACTACGTCTTTTACCTGACGAACATAGACAAATCCGGCCCACCAATAGAGCCCAACTCCCCATAGCGCAAACGCCCAGGCAATCGGCAAAACGATGAATTCTGCCGCTGTCCAGATGTTTGCCAAAAGCAATAGCGGAAACGCATAGAGCAGCGAGAATGTGCCCGCTTTGCCAAGGTAGTGAACCGGCAGTGGGCCGTATCCGTGGGTTGCCAAAATCGGATAAACAATCGCCAACATTAGATCACGCGCTATAACAACGGCAGCCAACCAAGCCGGGATGTGCCCAGTGACCGACATGGCGATCAATGCTGAAAAAATATAGAGGCGGTCCGCTGCCGGATCTAGCAACTGCCCCAAACGGGTGATCTGGTTGTATTTGCGGGCAAATACGCCGTCAAGATAATCGGTAAGTGAAGCCAGTGCCAAAACTGCGATTGCGGTTAGGTGTTTCTCGTTCAGCAATAAATAGAGAAATACCGGAACCAAGGCCAGGCGCAAAATGCTGAGCAAATTCGGCACCATACGGAGCTGCTGCCCCCAGGTCAACTCTTCGCTCACAGCCACATCTCCGATTTTACGCACTTGAAAACTTTGTATTTGTCGGGCTAGCGGGATTTGAACCCACGACCCCTTGTCCCCCAGACAAGTGCGCTACCAAACTGCGCTATAGCCCGTTCGCCCCTTTCGGGGTAAGACCTTTGAGGTTAGGTGCGCTTGCGCTTTTCGCGCACACGCATTCCGAGTTCAATTGGGGTTCCTTCGAAACCAAAAGTCTCGCGAAGGCGACGAATAATAAATCGGCGGTAGCCCTGATCCAAGAAACCGGTGGTGAACAGCACAAACTTTGGCGGGCGGCTGCTGGCCTGAGTCGCGAACAGAATTCGAGGCTGCTTGCCACCGCGAACAGGGTGCGGGGTCTCCATGGTTAGCTCTTGAATAAATGCGTTGAGCTTGCCGGTGGCAATTCGAGTGTCCCAAGAATCTAGAGCGACCTCAAGTGCCGGAACAAGCTTTTCTAGGTGGCGACCGGTCTTTGCCGAGATGTTGACACGAGGAGCCCAATCGACGTGCGCAAGGTCCTGCTCGATTTCACGCTCAAGGTAGCGACGGCGATCGTCGTCAAGTTCATCCCACTTGTTGAAAGCTAGAACTAACGCGCGGCCTGATTCGAGTGCCATGTCAACAATTCGAATGTCAGCTTCTGAAATCGGCTGGGTCACGTCAAATAGAACAACCGCAACTTCAGCGCGCTCAAGAGCAGCCGCGGTTCGAAGCGAGGCATAAAAATCTGCACCTTGGGTTAGGTGAACACGACGACGAATTCCGGCAGTGTCAACAAAACGCCAGGTCTTGCCGCCAAGCTCGACCTGTTCATCGATTGGGTCGCGAGTTGTTCCAGCTAGGTCGTTTACAACGGCACGCTCAGAGCCAACTGCCTTGTTTAGCAGCGAAGATTTTCCTACGTTTGGGCGGCCAATTAGAGCAACGCGGCGCGGGCCGCCAACTTCTTCTTTGGCAACCGCAGAGATCTTTGGCAAAACCTTCATAGTTGCGTCTAGAAGGTCGGCCACTCCCCTGCCGTGAACTGCTGAAACCGGATACGGTTCACCGAGCCCCAATGACCAAAGCGCAGCAGCCTCAGGCTCCTGACGCATGTCATCGATCTTGTTGGCTACCAGAATTACTGGCTTGCCGCTACCTCGAAGCATCTTCACAACGCGCTCATCAGAACCTGTTGCGCCGATCATGGCGTCAACTACAAACAAAACAGCATCAGCAAGTTCAACCGCAATCTCAGCCTGCATTGCCACTGACTTGTCGATGCCTTTAGCGTCGTGCTCCCAGCCACCGGTATCGACCAAGGTGAACTTGCGGTCATTCCATTCAGCTTTGTATGAAACACGGTCGCGAGTAACGCCTGGCTTGTCCTCAACAACAGCCTCGCGGCGTCCAAGAATTCGGTTGACTAGAGCAGACTTTCCGACGTTGGGTCGGCCAACAATTGCCAACACAGGCAGTGCAGGCAAGAAATAGTGGCCGTCTTCTAGGCCATCTTCGGTTTCAAGAACTTCGAAGTCTTCTGGCTCTAGCTCATATTCGTCTAGTCCGGTGCGCAAAACATTTGCGCGCAGCAACTCTTCTTCAGTGCTGATTTGGCTTAGCTTTTCAGCAAAATCAGCGCCACCGTTTGCGGCAGCAAATTCTTCTTCAATCATTAGATTCCTTGACGCGACTCATACTTGATCAGCTCAAGAACAGCATTAACAGTCTGCTCAAAGTTCAAATCTGAAGAATCAACCAGTATCACTCCGGGAGCCGGAGTTAGAAAATCGACGACCTTTAGGTCGTTGGCGTCACGATCGGAAACCTGACGCTTGATTCCGCTCTGCTGATGCTTGGGAAGTTCAGCTGAGCGACGCTTAAGTCTAACCTCTTCGCTCGCGGTTAGCAGAATTTTTATTTGGGAATCCGGAGCAACGACAGTCGTGATGTCGCGTCCTTCGACAACAATCCCGCGGTTTTGCGATTGCGCAGCTATCTCACGAGTCAAAGTTTTCATGAAGCTGCGAACTTCGGGCTGTTTAGCAAACTCGCTCACGCCCTCGGCAACCTCACTGCTCCTGATTGCGTCAGTGACGTTCTCGTTGCCAACTCGCACCCAATAGTTATCTGGGTCGGTTGAAATTGAGTATTCAAAGTTTTCGTTCAAACCTGCCGCAGTGATGTTTTCTGCCGAAATGTGACCGTGTTGAATTGCCCAGGTCAAAGCGCGATAAGCCGCTCCGGTATCTAGGTAGGCAAAATCTAGCTTGCGAGCCACAGCCTTGCTGACGCTGGATTTACCAGACCCGGCAGGTCCATCAATTGCAACTAAGAAGTCTGTCATCCGGCGAGTCGCCATCCCTTAGCCAATAGACCTTCGGTAATTTTGGCCAAAGCGTTAGGCAAAATGCTCAACTCGACCAAGCCGATCTGCGCTCCCGGCGAGTGCTCTAGCTTTAGGTCTTCGATGTTTACATCAAGTTCGCCAACCTCGTGCAACAGACGGCCAAATTCACCAGGTCGGTCGTCGATCATGACCACAATTTGCGCATAGTTGGCAGCCTTAGAACCGTGCTTTCCAGGGATTCTGGCGACTCCCGAATTGCCCGCCTCAATTGCGGCACTGATTTTTGATATTGCCCCCGGTGCCGCTGGATCTTTAAGTGCCTCTGCTAAGGACTGAAGGTCAGCTGCATAATCGACAAGGATTGCCGAAACGGCCTCGTGGTTTGCTGAAAGAATCTGCGTCCAGAGCTTCGAATCGCTGGCAGCAATTCGAGTGGTATCCCGAAGCCCCTGGCCAGCAAGCGAAACCTGATCCACCTCGGCCGAGTTCAGGCGCGCAGCAAGCAAGCTCGAAACCACCTGAGGAACATGAGAAACCATCGCGACAGCTTGATCGTGCTCTTTTGCCGACATCAAAATTGGGGTTGAACCCAACTCGATTGCCAAGTTCTTTACTAGCGCGATGGCCGACTTAGAGTTCTTTTCGTTTGGTGTGATTATCCATGGTCGACCAAAGAACAAGTCGGCTCGACCCGAGATAGCGCCGCCCTTTTCGCGACCGGCCATTGGGTGCGAGCCTACATAGCGAGCCGAATCAGACCCCAAAGCTTCAACCGAATCAAGAATTTCAGCTTTGACACTGGCAACATCGGTCACCACGGCGTTCGGAAACTCGCTTAGCTTTGCCACCACGATTTTTGCCGTGACATCAGGCGGCACGCAAACGAAAACTACATCCGGTTGATCCATGGCCGTTGCGTTGCGCCCAGCGCCATAGTCAACCGCAAGCGCCTGGCTAGATGGAGAGGCTGACTCAATCGAGACATCTACACCGGCTTTGGAGAGCGCCAGGCCAATGCTGGTGCCGAGCAAACCCGCACCAACTATGCGAACTGATTTAACTTCGGTTCCGATGGTCACTGAGCCAGATCCAATCGAAGCGCAGTGGCTCCGCGAAGGTATACGTGCTGGATTTCTGAGCGAGGCTTGTCGATGTCAGCGTGGACCATGACTCGAACGGTTCTAGGCAAGGCACCCGCCACATTCATCTCAACAAAGCACATCAACGGAACATCGCCCAGGCCTAATTCTCTGGCCCCCACCGCCGGAAACTCGCTGGTAATGTCTGGGGTCGCGGTAAACAGGATGTCGATCAACTGACCATTCTCGATGCCGTTTGCGTGCAGAACCTTAGAAAGCAGCTCGGCTGTCGACTTCAAAAGGTGTTCGCGCTCGTCAACGTCAAGTTGAATTGCGCCTCGAATTGCTCGAATAGCCACGGTTATCGCCTCTTGCTTGTCTTAGAACCAGTTTTGCCGCCGCTGCGGGCTGATCGAGGTTTCTTCTCCGAACCGCCCTCGGCTGCCTTTAAAAGTGAGCCGACCTCTAGTTTATTTAGGTCGCGAACCTGACCAGGCTTCAGGTGCCCCAGCCTGATTGGCCCAAATTGCTGTCTAACCAAACCAATTACCGGGTGACCAACCTCGGCCAGCATGCGGCGCACGATGCGATTGCGCCCCGAGTGCAGAACGATTTCAACCAAACTTTCGGCAACTGCAACATCTTTTAGTCGACATTCGTCGGCTGCAATGAATCCATCTTCAAGCTCAATGCCATCTAGAAGTTTCTGGATGGTGGAGTTCTCGATTTTGCCCTCGACGTGAGCCAAGTAGGTTTTCTTCACTCCGAATTTTGGGTGCGCCAATTTGTGCGCCAAGTCGCCATCGTTAGTCATGATGATGAGTCCGGTGGTTTCGGCATCAAGGCGCCCGACATTGAAAACTCGATCGTAATCAACCACAAACTGCATGAGATCCGGGCGTCCGTTTTCATCTTGCATTGAACTGACTACGCCGTATGGCTTGTTCAGCGCCAGATACACGCGAGAAGAGTCGAGTTGAATCGGCTGGCCGTTGACCGACACTTGGTCAACTTCCGGGTTAATTCTGGTGCCGAGTTCTTTTACGACCTTGCCGTTTACGCGAACTTTTCCGGCAACGATAAATTGCTCGCAAACGCGTCGGCTAGCAACACCCGCACTGGCCAAAACCTTTTGCAGTCGAACGCCTTCGGCGGCCGACTCAGTGGTTTCGTCGAAATTTGATTTAGCTTTGGGCATCGTTTACCTCGTCTACACCCGGAAGATACGGGCTAATTGGTGGAAGTTCGTCTAGTGAGTTGATCCCTAGGGTCTGCAAGAAAAGATCGGTGGTGCCGAAGTTCACTGCACCGGTTTCGGAATCGGTGAATAATTCGGTAATCAAGCCGCGACTAAGCAAGGTGCGCACGACCGAGTCAACGTTTACAGCACGGATCGAGGCAACCTGACCCCTTGAAATTGGTTGTTTATAGGCAATTACTGACAAGGTTTCTAGAGCCGCCTGGCTTAGCTTGGTTGGGTTCTCATTTGCCATGAACATTTTGACTGCCCAGTCGTATTCGGCGCGAACATAGATACGCCAACCGCCGCCAATTTCGCGCAGTTCAAAACCACGAACGCGAGACTCGCCATTGCCTGAATATTCGGCGCTCAGCTCATCTACTGCCTGTCTGACTTCATTCATCGGACGCTCGAGTGCGGTTGCAAGAGACACGAGCGAAATCGGGGCGTCGGTAATCATCAAAATCGCTTCAATTGCTGATTTAAGGGTCTCCGCATTGATCTCGTCAATTGTTTTCGGACTATTTCCTGAATCAAGCGCCATAATCTGCTCCTAGTGTTGCCAATTGCTCGTCGTCGAAATTCTCTGCTCGCCAGGTTAGTTTTAGGTCTCCAAGTGGTGATTCTTGCTCGAATGAGACGGCGGTGAGCCTGTAAAGCTCCAGGATCGCCAAGAAACGCGCCACCACAATTGCGCGGTCTTTCTCAGCACCGATTAGCTGCCTAAAACTTAGCCCCACACTTCCGCGAAGCATTTTTATGACTTCTGCCGCCTGCTCGCGAATACTCACGCGTGGGGCGTGAAGGTGGGTTAGTCCAACCGATGGAATGTTGCGAGGCGTAAGAGTTTCTTCGGCAAGTTTGGCGAACTCGCCCAGCTCCATAGTCCAGATGAGCTCTGGCTTTTGCTCTCTAAATCGCGTCTCGATTGGCACATCGCGGGTAATGCGATTCTCTTCGAGCGATATAGCGGCATTGAACCAAGCGGCAATTTCTTTGAACGCGCGATACTGAAGCAGTTTGGCAAACAGCAGGTCTCTGGCTTCGAGAAGTGCCACGTCTTCGGCGTCTACAACCTCGCCCTTTGGCAACAAGCCTGCGATTTTAAGATCGAGCAAAGTTGCGGCAATTACTAAGAACTCGCTGGCCTGGTCAAGCTCTTCGTCTTCGTCGAGACCCTTGAGGTATGAAATGAACTCGTCAGTTACGCGGCTCAGAGACACCTCGGTGATGTCAAGCTCATGCTTTGAAATCAAGCTGAGCAAAAGATCGAATGGACCCTCGAAGTTTCCGAGGTTTACTTCGAATCCAGATCCGGTTTCAGTTAGCTCAGCTGCGTCATTTTTATGGGGCGCAGCCACGGAAAACCAATTCTCTGGCTACGGTGCGGTAGGCCTCGGCCGCTTCAGAGCTTGGAGCAAATGCGGTAATCGGGGTCTGCGCAACGGTGGCATCAGGGAACTTGACCGTGCGATGAATGACACTGCGGAAAACCTTGTCGCCAAAAGCCTCGTGAAGACGCTCTAGGACTTCGCGTGAGTGAAGTGTGCGGCCATCGAACATGGTGGCCAAGATGCCGTCTAGCTGAAGTGCTGGGTTTAGACCCTCTTGCACCTTAGAAATAATGTCCTCAAGAATTGCCACACCTCGCAGAGCAAAGAACTCAGATGCCAACGGAATAATCACTCCGTGAGCTGCGGTGAGCGCGTTCACGGTGAGTAGACCAAGCGATGGCTGGCAGTCAACAATGATGACGTCATACTCGTCGATGACTGGCTTCAGGATTCGAGACAAAATTTGCTCGCGCGCAATTTCGTTGACCAGTTTCATTTCGGCAGCCGAAAGCTCGATGTTGGCCGGAATTACATCCAAGTTTTTAACAGCGGTTTTTTGAATCGCTGACTTAGTTTCGATGGTGCGGTCAAGCATTAGGTCATAAATAGTCAGCGCATCATGAGCATTGACGCCCAGACCGGCTGATAGTGCGCCCTGCGGGTCGAAATCAACTAGCAAAACTTTGCGACCGTATTCGGCGAGCGCAGCAGACATGTTGATTGAAGTTGTGGTCTTGCCGACGCCACCTTTTTGATTGCACATCGCGATGATGCGCGCTGGACCATGGCCGCTCAAAGGCTTTGGGGTGGCAAAGCGGTTGTCCGCGTTTTTACTTGCCTTGGCCATGATTTCCTCCCGAAATTACTGCTGCAGATTGCTAATAGCCTACCGCCGTGCACGGGGGTGTGCGGTCGCATACGCCTGTCTTAATGCATCAACCGTTACCAATGTATAAATTTGCGTAGTGGCAACCGAAGAGTGACCCAAAAGCTCTTGAACGACCCTCACATCAGCGCCACCCTCAAGCAGGTGAGTTGCAAATGAGTGTCGAAGCGTGTGGGGTGAAATTTCCCCGCTGAGATTAGCCGCCTGGGCAGCATCCGAGATGATCTGCCACGCCGATTGGCGACTCAAGCGGCCGCCCCGCTGATTCAAAAATAGAGCAGGAGTCGATTTACCCAGGGCGGCTAATGCCGGTCTTGTTCTAGTCAAATAAGCCTGGATTGCTGACTGCGCAAAACTACCCACTGGCACTACTCGCTCTTTAGAGCCTTTGCCTAGCAATCGCACCAGAGTCGGATCAAGTAAGTCATCTAGATCCAGGTTGACCACTTCGCTAACTCGAGCGCCGGTTGCATACAAAAGCTCCAGCAGAGCCCGATTGCGCAACCTCACTGGGTCAACGTCTGCCGAATTGTGCGCTTCCGGGCCTGAGGCATCAAGCAATTTGGTCACATCATCGATAGAAATTGCCTTTGGCAGGCGACGGCCCAGCTTTGGTGGCTTTATGGTCGCTGCTGGGTTTTTTTCTGACCAACCTTCAATCAGTATGAATTTGTGCATACCGCGAACTGCCGCCAATGTTCTCGCAGCGGAACCACTTGCAAGTCCGGCCTCGAGGTGCAGAAACTCAACGAAACTGGAAACAGTGAGTTCGGTGACCTGGTCGATTTGATTGATCCCATTTTGATTCAAATAGTTGAGATACCGCTCGAGATCTCGTCGATACGAAAGCAAGGTGTTTTTTGATAGTCCGCGCTCAATAGAAATGTGCCTCAGATAGGCATCAACAGCAGAATTTAAGTCTTTCATTCGACCGAGGATTGAATACCGAGCTTTAGGGCCAGTGCCATGATTCCTACCATTGCAGTAGGGCTCATTACCTCTGACTTGAGCACTGAATCGAGCGCACTCAAAACAGGAATCCAATCAACTACTAGCTGAGTTTCTTCGCCTTCTAGCTCTTCTTTATGTCCGATGTATTCAAGTTCAGTTGCCAAAAAAATCGAGATTTGCTCTGAGTTGCCACCTGGCGTTGTATAGAAATTGATTAGGGGCTCGAGGTGACCCGCCCGATAGCCGGTCTCTTCCATCAGTTCACGCTCAGCAGCTCGGCTTTTTGTCTCACCCTCGATGTCGAGCAAACCCGCCGGAAGCTCCCAAAGTTGTTTTCTAACCGGATGGCGATACTGCTGAATCATCAGCACGCGTTGCTGGTCATCAATCGCAACCACGGCAACTGCACCAGGGTGGCGAATGAACTCGCGGGTTAGTTTCTGATTGGCAAAATCAAACGTTTCGCTAACTACATCCCAAATTCGACCGCCGAATACTAGATCGCTCGAGATTATCGGCAGATCTAGATTCTGGTCTTTGGGCAATTTATGACCTAGACGATTTGCGCAGACTTCTGGCGTTCAATTGCCGCAACGACCAAGCCAGAGAACAGCGGGTGTGCATTGGTCGGGCGTGACTTGAACTCAGGGTGAGCCTGGGTTGCAACATAGTAAGGGTGCACTTCGCGAGGCAACTCAACGTATTCAACCAAGTGGTCGTCTGGAGAGGTGCCCGAGAAGACCAAGCCCGCTGTTGCGATTTGGTCGCGATAGGTGTTGTTCACTTCGTAGCGGTGACGGTGGCGCTCTTCTGAAGTTTCAGAACCGTAAACCTCAGCCACGATTGAGCCTGGCTTAAGTTTTGCGGTGTAAAGGCCAAGTCGCATTGTTCCACCCATGTCGCCAGAAGCCAGGATGTCTACTTGCTCGGCCATAGTTGCAATAACGGGATACTTAGCGTCGACATCAAATTCAGTCGATGATGCGCCTTCAAGCCCAACAACATTTCTTGCGTACTCAATGACCATGCACTGAAGACCAAGGCATAGGCCAAGGGTAGGGATCTTGTTTTCGCGAGCAAACTTGAGTGCGCCCAATTTGCCTTCGATACCGCGAACGCCGAAGCCACCGGGAACACAGATTGCATCTACATCGCCCAGGAACGCGCGTGCGCCCTCAACTGTCTCGCATGAATCTGAAGGGATCCATTTGATGTTTACCTTGCTTGAATTTGCAAAACCACCAGCACGCAGGGCCTCGGTCACTGACAAATAGGCGTCAGGCAGGTCAATGTACTTTCCAACCAAACCAATAGTCACGGTGTGCTGTGGGTGGTGAACTGCATCTAGCACTGGCTGCCAGTGGCTCCAGTCAACCTCTGGGGCTGCTGGCAAACTCAACTTCTTGATGATGTAGCTGTCAAGACCCTCTTCGTGCAAAACAACCGGCACGTCATAAATGCTCGATGCATCTGCGGCAGTGACAACTGCCGAGACGTCGATGTCACACATCAGGGCAATTTTGTTTTTGATTGAATCTGGAAGTTCGCGGTCTGAGCGACAAACCACTGCGTCTGGCTGAATACCGATAGAACGAAGGGTTGCTACCGAGTGCTGGGTTGGCTTGGTCTTTAGTTCACCGGATGCGCCAAGGTAAGGAACCAGCGACACGTGAACATAAAAAACATTGTCGCGACCGACTTCGTGACGAATTTGACGGGCAGCCTCTAGGAACGGCTGAGACTCAATGTCGCCGACGGTTCCACCAATCTCGGTAATGATTACGTCTGGTGCTGGGGTCTCGCTGGCCTGAAGGCGCATGCGGCGCTTGATCTCGTCTGTGATGTGCGGGATCACCTGAACGGTGTCGCCGAGATACTCTCCCCTGCGCTCGCGTGCAATCACGGTTGAATAAATCTGACCGGTAGTGACGTTTGCAGACTGTGAGAGATTGATGTCCAAGAAGCGCTCGTAGTGACCGATGTCTAGGTCAGTCTCGGCACCATCGTCGGTTACAAAAACCTCACCGTGCTGAAACGGATTCATGGTTCCTGGGTCAACGTTTAGATATGGGTCGAGCTTCTGCATTACAACGCGGAGTCCGCGGGCTCTTAAAAGGTTTCCCAGGCTAGAAGCGGTAAGTCCTTTACCGAGCGAAGATGCAACACCTCCGGTGACGAAAATGTGTCGTGTTTTACCGGGTTCCATTGCATCTGCCATGGAACTTTAGCTTATCAGCGAAGGTGCCTTAAAACCGGGGCGCGACATGAATCGTTGGCTAAATAAGGCCAAATTCACTGCGAGCTAGCCCTAAAAGTTCTGACGCGTGCTGTCTGGCTGATTCAGACTCGTTTAGACCCGAAAGCATTCTGGCCAATTCGGTGATTCGCTCATGCTCAGTGAGGCTAGAAACGCTTGAGTTCGTGAATCCGCCGTCTGCGGTTTTGGTGATTCGAAGATGGTGATTGGCAAATGCCGCAACCTGCGCCAGATGAGTCACGACAATTACCTGGGCTTGGGTGGCAAGTCGTGCAAGTCTTCGGCCAATTTCAATTGCTGCTGCGCCGCCGACTCCGGCGTCAACTTCGTCAAAGATAAACGTTGGCACCTGTTCGTTGCGAGCCAGAACAACCTCAATGGCAAGCATGATTCTTGAGAGCTCGCCGCCACTTGCACTCTTGCTAATCGGTCTCGGTTCAGCACCCGGATAAGCGCAAAGCAAAAGCTGAACAGCGTCAGCACCGTGCTGACCTAATTCAGCTAGCGGTTCGATATTTACGTTGAGGCTTGCACCTGGCATCGCCAGCGATCTCAACTCTTGCGATACCGCCTCTTGAAGTTCACTCGACGCCGCCTGCCTGTTTGCGGTTAGCTCATTCGACATCTCTAGAACGCTCTGGTGCAGAATGACTATTTTCTGCTCCAAATCAATCAACTCGTCATCTGAAATTGAAAGCTCGGCTAGCTCTTTTACTGCGGAATCCTGAAAAACTAAAAGGTCGTCAAGCTCCGGGCCGTAGCGGCGCAGCGCTGCTGAAATTTCAGCCTTGCGCTGTTGAGCTTGTTCGAGGCTGATTTCAGCATCCTGTTCAAGGTTGCCAAGGTAGCGACTCAGGTCTCCAGCTAAATCAGCCAAAGTCGAGTTCACCGCGGCAATCTCAGAAGAGATACGAGCAAGTTCTGCATCATGCGACGCCACTTGCTCCAGCGCCTTTTTGGCTGCACCAATTTGCGACAGCGCATCTTGAGCGTCATAGTTCTCTGACGAAATCGCCTCGTGCGCATAACCGGCTGCCGAACGCAGCGACTCTAGATTGGTCAGTTTTTCAAGAACTTCAGCAATCTGAGCATCTTCATTCGGCTGAATGTTCAACTGCTCGAGCTCTTCTAGCGCGGTCTTAAGTTCCTCGATCCGCGAGGCTTTTGAGCCTAGATTTTGCTTGAGCTCGGTCAACCTGGCGCTCTGTTCTCGCCACTCATTAAATCGGGCGCGATACTCCGCCAAGCGCGATAGGTGCGCTTGACCTGCAAATTGATCCAGTGCCTCACGCGCTGCAGAAGAAGAGCGCAATCTAATTTGGTCACTTTGGCCGTGAACAACAACCAGCTGGTCGCCGATTTCTGACAGCAGTGAAACTGGAACAGAGCGAGCACTAACCGAGGCTCGCGAACGACCCTCAACCGAAACGGCACGATTCAGAATTAGCTCGCCTTCAGTGGCGCCAACCCCTGCGTCATCTAGTCGTGAATTCAAAAGTTCTGGGTTCTTTAGCCACCAACGACCCTCGACAAAGGCTTGAGGTTGCCCCTGGCGGATAGCCGATGTGTCTGATCTGCTGCCTAGCAGCAGAGCTAGCGCAGAAAGCACCATGGTCTTGCCCGCGCCTGTTTCGCCCGTAATGACTGTTAATCCGGAACCAAATTTAAGTCGAGATTCGGCAATTATGCCCAGGTCTTGAATGTAGATCTCTTCAATCAATTTGCGCTACTTTGCAGACTCGACTGCCGACCCGCGCCAGCCTGCCACTGGCAACGCAAACTTGCGAACCAATCGATCGGTGAACGAGGCATCGCGCAACCTAGCTAATCTGACCGGCGTTCCAGATTGTCTAACCTCTACCCTTGCGCCAGGCGGTAGCTCCCATGAGCGACGACCGTCGCACCACAAAATGCCGTGGCCCGCGCTCCTTCTGAGAACTTCAACGGCGATGGTTGCTGATGGCTTAATGACCATCGGTCTTGCAAATAGTGCGTGTGCACTCAATGGCACCATAAGAATGGCTTCGACCTCTGGCCAAACGACCGGACCGCCGGCTGAAAATGCATATGCCGTTGAGCCGGTTGGGGTTGCAACAACAATTCCATCGCAACCAAAACTACTCAGTGGTGAACCCTCGACTTCGATGACCACTTCGAGCATTCGTTCTCGGGCGCTTTTTTCTACGGTGGCCTCGTTCAAAGCCCAGGTGCTAAAAACTTTTTTCGAATCAACAATTACGTCTACATTCAGAGTCATTCGCTCTTTAATTACGTAATTTTTCGCCACCGCATGTGCAACCGAAGAAGCAAGCTCATCTCGCTCAGATTCAGCCAAGAAGCCCACGTGACCAAGGTTTACGCCCATCAGAGCCACAGAGGAATCTCTGACGATTTCAGCTGCCTTCAAAATGGTGCCGTCGCCACCTAAGACCATCGCCAGCTCGATATCTTTAGTTGCAACCTCACTGTTTAGAATCCTGATTTCGGCCGATATTTCTCGACCAAGTTTTTTCGAATACTCAACAAAATCTGCATAATCCGACTCGGTCATCACCGGGCTGATGTCAGCGGCAACAAGCTGTTCTGAAACTGACAGGGCAGCTGCGAGCGAGTCTTCGCGTCGCGTGTGCGCAACAACCAGAATGTTTCGCATGCCTATTTCGAATCCTTTGCCAGAACTTCTATCTTCGTATCCCATTTTGAACGATTAACTGGCTCAAGTGGACTTATCCACAAAACATATTCGACGTTGCCGTGGGTTCCAGGTAGTTCTGATTTGACCAGCCCACGAACACCTAGGCCTAAATCATGAGCGCAATCGACTACCTGTTTGATCGCCGATGCCCTCAGCCTGTGATCGTTCACAATTCCTGAAGCTTGCAATGATTGCTTGCCAACTTCAAACTGCGGCTTAATCAAAAGCACGTAGTCGGCTAATGGTGCAACCGCAGCGATTTGCGCCAATACTAAGGTGAGTGAAATAAATGAAAGATCGGCAACTACGATTTCGAAACGCAGTCGGGTTGGGTTCCATCCGGTAATTTGAGCCAGGGCTTCGACACTCAGGTCGCGAGCATTGAAACCTTCGATGCTGGTGACTTTTGAGTTGTCCAGCAACTCGGGCACCATCTGCTCGTGGCCAACGTCAATTGCCAACACGTGTTTTGCGCCCCTGCGAAGCAGCACATCAGTGAATCCGCCGGTTGAAGCACCGACATCGAGGGCGATTTTGCCAACGATCTCTAGTTCGCCAAATGCATCCAATGCCTTAGCGAGCTTGTGACCAGCGCGACTTACATAATCGACTGCCTCAAGAACAACAATCTCAGAGTTTTCAATAACAGGTTGCGAAGACTTTTTTGCAGCTCTCCCATTCACCATCACGCGCTTAGCCTCAATAAGGGCCGAAGCGTGATTGCGCGACCTAGCTAGACCGCGGTCAACAAGCTCAAGATCCAGACGCAATTAACTAACCTGTTCGCTAGAACCAAGAGCATCGTCATCAGCAGACAGAGTGCCGTTCATAACGCCTTCTAGAGTCTCACGAATTCTGGCAAACTCAGCCAGCTGCTCTTCGAGGGGTAATTGTGCGATTCGCTGCAGGTCGCTAGATAGAGCTTCTTCAAACTTTGATGACATATAAAGAGCCTATTCGTATAGTTCAGCTGGGATGTCCAGACCGTAAATCGGAACTGGGCTTGAATAAATAGCGGCACAGGCCGCACGAAGTGCGCCAATCCCCTTTGGATTGCCCGCGACGATGGCTAGCTTGTTGTTTTTAAAATGCACTTGGGCGTCAAGACAAGCAAATCCGTCGTCAACCACTCGCGGGGCTTCATAGCCATCGACTAGCTCAAGCATGTTTTCAAGGATGAAATTCGGGCGCCCTTCCGGCTTGATGCCGAGAACTTCTTTGCGAGTGCTGACGCCAGTCATGACCAATGCAGAAGGAATACCGGCACGATTTGCACCGGTGATGTCGGTGTCGATTCGGTCTCCAACGAAAAGGGGGCTTTTTGCGTCAAAATGCTTCACCGCTGCTTCAAAAATTGCAGGCTCGGGCTTGCCAGCAACCAGCGGAAGTTGGCCGACCGCAGTATGGACGGCAGAGACTAAAGTTCCATTGCCTGGCGCTAATCCCTTTTCTTGAGGCAGCGTCCAGTCGCTATTCGTGGCAACCCACTTAGCTCCGTTTTGTATAGAAAATGCCGCCTCGGCTAAGTTTCGCCAAGATACATCCGGGGCAAAGCCTTGAATAACCCCAGCCGGACTATCGTCAGATGAATCAACGATCTCAAAGCCAGCCTGAGAAACTCGAGCTCGCAGACCCTCGCCGCCGACAACCAACACTCTTGAACCTGCCGGAATCTGAGTAGCCAGTAATTCAACGCCAATCTGCCCAGAACCAATGATGTCTTGTGGGTTAGCAGGCACCCCAAAACCAGCGAGCTGATCGGCGATCACCTCAGGGCGACGCGATGAGTTATTAGTGACATAGCCAACCAAAACGCCCATTTCGCGAATGCGAGAAAGCGCCTCTGGCGCGCCCGCGATTGCGTTTGTTCCCTCGTAGACAACCCCGTCAAGGTCGGCAAGAAGCACATCGAATGTGCCCCAAATTTTAGCGCTCACGCTTCGGGCCCTTGCCGGTTGGCTTTATTGGCCCGCGCGGAGCAGAACCCCTAGGCCCCGAATCGCCGCGGTCACCAAAGTCGCGCTTTGGTCGGTCTTCACGAGAACCGAATTCTCGCTTTGGTCGGTCCTCACGAGAACCGAATTCTCGCTTTGGTCGGTCTTCACGACTGCCAAACTCACGTCTTTCGCGCTCATTGCGTGAACCAAATTCACGCTTTTGATCATCACCATGAGAGCTATACTCACGCTTCGGTCTGTCAGAAGGCTGTGGAATGTGAATCTCTTCCAGTACAGAAACTTCATCCTCATCAATACCGGCCTGCTTGAGCAAGGCTGATTCCGCACGATCAGCAAGCTCGAACCATCGAGCAGACTCGCTCTTTCGAGCCGAGTCACTAAGGCTCTCACCATAGGCCCTAAACAAATCTGGTGAATAATCAAAAACCTTGCTTGGATCTAGCTCTCTAATCTCCAGCTCAGCAATTGCCAGGTCGGTTTCGCCTCGATCAAGACGTGCTCCAGACATCGCAATTGCCAAATTCACTCGAATTGCAGGAGCAAGTTTGTTTCTGTCAACCGAGCGACCAACTTCAAGGGCGCGATCTGGTCTGCCTAGGCCACGTTCGCAATCAACAATTAGCGGCAATTGCTCGTTCGAGCCTGAAATACGTCGGTGAGTAAGCAATTCGCGCATAGCCAAGGCAAAATCACCCACATGATACGCAGTAATTCCTACGGTTTCACGAACGACTGCAATTCGGCCAGCTCTGCGAGCTGCAGCAAGTGCATGTTTGTGCGCAAGCTCGGGATCCTGCTCAATTAGCAGCCCAACCATCGCCAAATGACGGGCAACCATCTCGGCGTTCTCGGCAGTGAGAGTCTTAAGTTGAACGCGGACGCCTATTTCAAGGTCCTTTTCGGTGATTTCTTCAGGAATTAGCGGTGATTTTTCACGTTCCAGATCAATTGGACGCGCTACACGTGACTGCCAATCCGGTCTGTCGGCACCGGAATCGGATTGACGAGCGCGGCCGCTAACGAAATTTTCATCACGACGACCGCCGGTTACGCCCGACGGTCTAGGTTTTCTAGTGCCTTCACGCGAACCCGACGAGGCCCCGCTAGCAGCACGAGGACCTTCTCGGCGCGGTTTGCGCTCTGAAAATTCACGATCTGACACTAATTTCTCCTAAAAATTGCAAAAAATACCTGTTAAAACAAAAATGGCCACCTCGAAAGGTGGCCATTTTCTAAATTAAGTCCGGCGGTGTCCTACTCTCCCACAAGGTCACCCTTGCAGTACCATCGGCGCAGGAGGTCTTAGCTTCCGGGTTCGGAATGTAACCG